>RCNC010003212.1_pt1 | contig 10718 bp, 6 predicted proteins | sample 2041301 | NCBI WGS metagenome assembly RCNC01 (sample SAMN09708231, study PRJNA481090) | Marine sediment metagenome, whole genome shotgun sequencing project. | biome: marine sediment; feature: ocean; material: sediment; isolation source: Sewage treatment plant 13A marine sediment (STP13A) ... | reverse complement strand
CACCTCGAAGAAGCGCCGCAGGTTCACGCGGCTGTCCGAGCGGCCGTAACCGTCAGTGCCGAGCGTCACATAGGCCTGCGGGACGAAGGCGCGGATCTGCTCGGCATAGACTTTGATGTAATCGGTCGCCGCGATCACCGGACCCTTGGCGCGCGAGAGCTGCTCGGTCACGTAGGGCACCCGCTCCTCGGCCAGCGGGTTGAGGCGGTTGTGGCGCAGCGCGTCCTGGCCGTCGCGGGCCAGCTCGTTCATGCTGGTCGCCGACCAGATGTCGGAGGTGACGCCGAAATCCTCCTTGAGCATCGCGGCGGCCTTCATCGCCTGGACCAGGATGGTGCCAGAGCCCATCAGGTTGACGTGCTTCTTGCCCGGTTTTTTGGTTTCGCTCATGCGGTACAGCCCCCGAATGATGCCCTCTTCCGCGCCCATCGGCATGTCAGGGTGCTGATAGTTTTCATTCATCAAGGTGATGTAAAAACTGATGTCTTCCTGATCGACAAACATCCGCTGCAACCCGTTGTGAAGGATCACCGCCAGTTCATAGCTGAACGTCGGATCATAGGTCACGCAGTTCGGGATTGTACCGGCCAGGATGTGGCTGTGCCCGTCTTCGTGCTGCAATCCTTCGCCGTTCAACGTGGTTCGACCGGCCGTTGCGCCGAGCAAGAACCCACGCGCACGACTGTCACCCGCCGCCCACGCCAGATCGCCAACACGCTGATGCCCGAACATCGAATAATAAATGTAGAACGGGATCATCGGCACGCCGTGGTTGGAATATGACGTCGCCGCCGCGATCCAATCGGCCATGGCACCGGCCTCGTTGATGCCTTCCTGCAGAACCTGACCGTCCTTGGATTCCTTGTAAAACATCATTTGATCGGCGTCTTCAGGCGTGTAATTCTGCCCCAACGGATTATAAATTCCCGCACTGCGAAACAGCCCTTCCATCCCGAAGGTGCGCGATTCATCGGGCACAATCGGCACCACGAATTTGCCGATGGTTTTGTCTCGCAACAACGTCGTTAGAATGCGCACATAGGCCATCGTGGTGGAAATCTCGCGATCGCCCGTGCCCTTCAGCTGTGCTTCGAATTTGGACAGCGGCGGAATTTCCAGCTTGGGCGCGTCACGCCAGTTGCGTTTGGGAAAATCCCCCCCCAACGATTTGCGCCGGTCCGCCAGATACGCTTTTTGCGCATTGTTCAGGGACACCAGCGGCGCATCGTGCAGGTCTTCGTCCTTCACCGGAATATCAAACCGGTCACGGAAATCCCTCAGCTGATTGTCGGCAAATTTCTTGGCGGAATGGGTGATATTTTCCCCTCCCCCCGCCGTGCCCATGCCATAGCCTTTGACAGTTTTGATCAACAAACAGGTCGGCTGACCTTTGGTGTCACTGGCCGCTTTGAACGCGGTATATACCTTTTGCGGATCATGCCCGCCCCTGCGCAGGGCCCAGATTTGATCATCGCTCCAATCCGCAACTAAAGCCGCCGTTTCGGGATATTTGCCAAAGAAATGCTTGCGGATATACGCACCGTCTTTGGATTTGAACGTCTGGTAATCGCCGTCAACGGTTTCATCCATCAGCTGTTTCAGACGCCCGGTGGCGTCGTTTTCCAACAGATCGTCCCAACCTTTGCCCCAAAGCAATTTGATGACGTTCCAACCGGCACCGCGAAAATCACCCTCGAGTTCCTGCACAATTTTGCCGTTGCCACGCACCGGCCCGTCAAGACGTTGCAGGTTGCAGTTCACGACAAAAATCAGATTGTCCAAACCTTCGCGCGCCGCCAGATCAATCGCCCCACGGCTTTCGGGTTCATCCATTTCCCCGTCGCCAAGGAACGCCCAAACCTTGCGGTCCGCCATATCGATGTGGCCCCGGTTGTGCATATATTTCATGAACCGCGCCTGATAGATCGCCATCAGCGGGCCAAGCCCCATCGAAACCGTCGGAAACTGCCAATAATCAGGCATCAACCACGGGTGCGGATAAGAGCTCAAACCCTCGCCAGAGACTTCCGAACGGAAATTCTTCATCTGATCGGCAGAAATACGGCCTTCCATGAAAGATCGCGCATAAATTCCGGGGATCACGTGACCTTGGAAAAACACCAGATCGCCACCGTGAATCGCTGATTTGGACCGCCAGAAGTGGTTCAGTCCGATGTCATACATGACCGCTGATGAGGCGAACGACGCGATGTGCCCACCATATTCGCTGCTCTCTTTGTTGCGGCGCACGACTGTCGCCATGGCGTTCCAGCGGTTGATCGTGCGGATTCGCCATTCCATCGCCAGATCACCGGGAATTTCAATTTCATCATCCGCAGGAATGGTATTCTGATACGGCGTCGTCGCCGAAAACGGCAGCGTTGCACCCGCAGCGCGCGCCTGTTGAACGGCCTTGTCCAGCAGGTAATGCGCACGGTTCGCACCGTCTTTTTCAATCACATCCTGAATGGCTTCCTGCCATTCTTGCGACTCCAGCGGGTCGATGTCGTTGGCATCTTTCATGTCGAAAACTCCTGTTCTAGTCTCGCCCTCAGACGACGAACTGTGCGCCGTTTGCGGAAATTGTGGAGCCGTTGATGAACCCCGAATCGTCGGAGGCGAGGAAGGCGACGCAGCGTGCGATTTCTTCGGGTTCGCCCAGACGGCCTGCTGGAATTTGAGGAATAATCACGTCGTTCAGCACTTTTTCAGGGATCGCGCGGACCATTTCGGTGCCGATATACCCCGGACATACGGCGTTGGCGGTGATGCCTGCGCGCGCGCCCTCGAGCGCCAGCGATTTCACAATCCCCAGATCACCCGACTTTGTAGCCGCGTAATTCACTTGCGCGAACTGGCCTTTTTGACCGTTGATCGAGGAAATAACGATCACGCGGCCGAACTTGCGTTCGCGCATGCCGGGCCAGATCGGGTGGATCGTGTTGAACACGCCGGTCAGGTTCGTGTCGATCACCTGATGCCATTGTTCCGGCGTCATTTTGTGGAACGGCGCGTCGCGCGTGATGCCCGCGTTGGCGACGACGACTTCGATCGGACCAAGGTCGGCCTCGACCTGCGCGATGCCCGCCTTGGAGCTGTCGTAGTCCGCGACGTTCCATTTGTAGGTTTTGATGCCGGTTTCTGCGGTGAATTTCGCCGCCGCCTCGTCGTTGCCCGCATAAGTCGCGGCGACGGTGTATCCGTCTGCTTTGAGTTTTTTCGAAATGGCTTCGCCGATACCGCGCGAACCGCCGGTGACAAGTGCAACACGTCCCATAGTTTTCTCCCTTAAGACTTCTTAATCAGTAATATTGTTATCTGGCCGAATGCAGCGTCGTAATATTAATACGCCGCTGCTTCACAAATTTACGGACGCTCGACACAAAGAGCGACGCCCATGCCGCCACCAATGCACAACGTGGCAAGACCTTTTTTGGCGCCGCGCCGCTTCATTTCAAACAACAGCGTGTTCAGAACACGACAGCCGGACGCGCCGATCGGGTGGCCGATGGCGATGGCGCCGCCGTTCACGTTCACGATCGCAGGGTCCCACCCCATTTCCTTGTTTACAGCGCAGGCCTGCGCGGCAAACGCCTCGTTCGCTTCGACCAGATCAAGATCGCCGACCGACCAGCCCGCCTTGTCCAGCGCCTTGCGCGACGCATAAATCGGGCCGACGCCCATGATCGACGGGTCCAAACCAGCCGTCGCGTAAGACGCGATGCGCGCCAGCGGTTCGATGCCGCGCTTTTCGGCTTCTTCGGCGGACATCAACAACGTCGCCGCCGCACCATCGTTCAAACCGGACGCATTCGCCGCCGTGACGGTCCCGTCTTTGATGAACGCGGGGCGCATTTTTGCCATCGCATCAAGGGTCGCGCCGTGGCGGATGTATTCGTCCTGATCCACCACAATGTCGCCCTTGCGGGTTTTCACGGTGAAGGCGGCGATTTCATCGGCGAACTTGCCGGCCTTTTGCGCGGCTTCGGCTTTGTTTTGCGATGCTACGGCGAATTCATCCTGCATATCGCGGGAGATTTCCCATTTTGCAGCAACGTTTTCAGCGGTTTGACCCATGTGGTAGCCGTTGAACGCATCCCACAACCCGTCGCGGATCATCGTGTCGATCAGTTGCATGTCGCCCATTTTCTGGCCCGGACGCAGGTTTTGTGCATGCGGCGACATGGACATGTTTTCCTGCCCCCCGGCGGCGACAATCGACGCATCGCCCAGCATGATGTGTTGCGCGCCAAGGGCAACCGCGCGCAGGCCGGACCCGCACACCTGATTCAGCGACCATGCGGCGGATTCTTGCGGCAAACCGGCGTTGATATGCGCCTGACGCGCGGGGTTCTGACCCTGGGCCGCCGTCAAAACCTGACCCAGAATAGTTTCGGACACTTCGGATTTGTCGATGCCAGCGCGCGCAACGACTTCTGCCAGCACAGCAGCCCCCAAATCATGCGCCGCAGTGGTCGCAAACGCGCCCCCAAAACTCCCCACAGCCGTCCGCGCCGCCGATGCTATTACTACGTTTGTCATGGTCATTTCCTTTCAGGCCTGAATGTCAGGCGTAATTTTTCTTCTTGGACATCTTGCCGATGCCCGGATTCATTGAATTTGTTGGATCAACCGATTTGTAGAATGCCGCCAGATCGGGTTTGGCTTTATACAAATGCCCCACGTTGTGTTCCGCCGGATATTCCGCACCGCGTTCTTCAAGCAAATCAAGCATTTGCGCCTTGAGCGCATGAATATCCACGCCTTTGCGCACGATGTAATCCTGGTGCAGAACATGGCACATGAAATGGCCGTAATACAGACGGTGCACGATGTGCTGGTCAATTTCGGGAGGCAGTTTTTCGAACCAGTCGCGATCATTGCGCCGCAACGCGATGTCCAACGCCAATATATCCTCGACCTCGCCCGCATGAACATTGTGATACCGAATGGCCGCACCGGCGGCGGCGAAGCGATGCAATCCCGCCAATTTGCCTTCACGCGGGGTACACGCGAAGAAATCCGCCTCGAGATCTGCAAACGCATCTTTCAAATACGCCTCAGTCTCGGCAATGCCGCCATCACGGGTTTTGATGATCAGATGATGTTCGAACCGTTCGCGATATTGCATCATTTTCTGGGGCAGGATTTTCGGCCAGATGGCACTGAGCACCTGCATGAATTTATCCGTGAACCCGCGCAGGAACGGGATTTTGTTCAACCGCGCATCCACAGTACCTTTCAGGGCAAAGAACGTCGGCAGCTTGTCCGTACCGAGTTTGTCGATCATGACCATGGTGTCTTTGCCGTATTTGGTGGAAATATCGAAAATTTCACGGTGCATGTATTCGGCGCTGACGGGCAGTGTTTCAAACTCGGCCAACATATGGCGACGTAGCGCAGTCAAGTCGGCAGGATTGTTGGTGCCCACGTAAAACACCTGTTCACGATCGTTTTTAGGATAAGTATCAAGGCGCACCGCAAAAACCGCGAGTTTGCCCGCACAGCCCGCACTTTCATGCAAGCATCGCTTGTCACCGTTGAACCGCGCAGGCGTTTCGGCGTCAACCGCGCGCACGATGCGGGTGTAATCGGTATCGGATGCCTTTTTATTGCTGTCGTCCAGATCGTCATCACTGAACGTGCCCGCTTGAACGCGCTGCAATATATCTTCGGGGTCATCGCCCAAAGACAGACCCAGATGGTTCACAAGGTGCAGCGCGCCAGCTTCATCAATCTGCGCATAAAGCGATAGTTCGGTGTAGGACGGTCCGCGTTCTATCAATGATCCCCCCGAATTATTGCACACGCCACCAATAACCGACGCACCGATACAAGACGATCCAATCACCGAATGCGGTTGCCGCCCAAGCGGGTCCAACAGCTTTTCCAAAGCAAACAAAGTTGACCCTGGCAATGCCAGAATCTGTGTGCCGCCTTTCAGCAAATGCAGTCCGTCCATACGTCGTGTATTGATCAGCACCACACCGCGTTCATAGGATCCATTGGGTGTACTGCCTTCGGTCAGTCCCGTATTGGCCGCCTGCATGATCAGGATTTTATCGGCGGCGACGCAAGCTTGCAGCACGCGCCACTGTTCTATCAGCGAACCGGGCTGGACCACGCACAATGCATCCCCCTGACCCGAACGCCAGCCTTTACGGAACCGTTCAGTTTTCTTTTCGCCCGTCAAAAGATGCCGTTTGCCGACGATCTGGCGCAACGTATTTAGAAGTTCATGATCGGTCATAGCCGTTCTCCTTAGCGGACGGAAAGCTGTACACGTCCGGCGGCAGCATTTTTGACAGCTTGATTTCATCTAAGGCTGGTAAATAATATTGACCGGACTTATTAGTGCCAAGCCTAAATCCAAAGGAAGACCGATGCCCGCACCCACACTCTTTGATCAAATCGAGCACGATTCTGTCGCCGAAGCAGTCACGGCCCAAATCGAAAATGTCATCATCGCGGGTGTTTTGAAGAGCGGTCAAAAACTCCCGTCCGAACGCGAACTTGCGCAACAAACAGGTGTTTCGAGACCGAAAATCAGGGCCGCGATCCAAACTTTGGAAGATCGCGGTTTGTTGACCGTCAAACACGGTGAGGGAACGTTTGTCGCGTCGCTGACGGGTACGGCCCTGTCGCCCGCTATGATCGACCTTTTTTCCCGCCATCCCGAAGCTTTCAGCGACTACCTTGAATTTCGCAGGGAGGTTGAGGGATTTGCCGCCTTTATGGCTGCGCAACGCGCCACCAACGAGGACCTTGCGATCATTCAACACATTCTGGACGAGATGGCGGATGCCACCGTCGCCTTCGACTCCGCCCAAGAACTGCGGCTGGACGTCCAGTTTCATGGCGCGATTGTGGATGCCACGCACAATGCGATGCTGGTCCATACCATGGCGTCCATCTACGAACTTTTGGCGCGCGGCGTGTTTCTTGGCCGCAACATGGAGTACCTCGACACGACCCGCCGCGCTGTTCTTTTGGAACAACATCAGGCGATTGGGCAAGCGATCCTGAACCGCGACGCGCAGGCTGCGGCAACTGCGGCTGAAGACCATATTAACTTTGTGGAATTTTCTTATCGCGAAGCAAACAGCCTCGAGCGGCGAACAGATATGGCACGTAAACGGAGAAGTCTGTTCACAACCCAGCAGACCCAAAACGCGCGGTTGCGGTCCACGTCGTAGCAACGATCTAAGTGGCGTTGTAGGTCCACCAAAACCGGCGCGCAAAGATGCCGCGTCTCCCCCCATTATCAGCGCCTCCCCGCGCGTGCTTAACGTTTGGTAACTTTTTGCGAATGCAACGCATGAGTCTCTGATCGTAATCAGAAAACTGCTGTATTGTTTCGAGAGGTTCACTTTGCCGCATCGCGTTTCACTCAATTACCGAGCGGATCGCACTGCTACTCAGCAGCGACAGAGCTTTCGCCATTACTTAGCTGGACCAAAGCAGCCCAATCACGCACGACAACACGGCTTGGTGATATCAAGCTGATAAATCCATCAGATTTCAAACGCGTGAACTGTCTGCTCACAGTCTCACTTTCCAATCCGATGTAGTCGCCGATCTCGTCGCGCGAGATTGGGATACGAACCTCACCGCTTGCATCGCCTGACCCCATACCTCGGTCGTTAAATTCAATCAGCAATGACGCTAGACGTTCAATCGGTGACCGGCGCCCCAGTGTAACGAGATGACCTTGCGTTATCGCAATTTCCCTATTTACGTGCATATTCAAGTCCATATTGAATTGAGGGTTTTCGAGGCGGAGCTTGTCAGCTCTTGCAGATGCCAAAATCAAAAGTGTGGTATCTTCTACAGCTTCAACACTTGCGAACCACCGCTCCACCGGCATCCGAAGCGTGATGAATTCGCCTGGAAATCTAAGTCCCAATATCTGGGTGCGGCCATCACGTAACGACGTTGATAGCTTCACCAAGCCATCCAGCACCGCAATGAGTCCTTCTTGCGTGAAACCCTCGTTGGCGATGACATTGCGCTTACTTACTTTTTTTATGTAAGCACCCTCTGCCCAAAGCAAAGCACCAAGAGCATCTTTCAATACCGCACCCGTTGACGCATCTGCGCAAAACCCGTCACCAGTCGCGACGGTTGCTCCCGTCTTTGGAAGTTTATGCGGGTTTTGGTCATTCATTGCGCCATCTCGCTTTCTCATACGGCCTTTAGTTGGCTTTATTGTTTACCATTTCAAATTAGCACATCAGGATAACGGTAAAATTAACAATTTTTTGTATGTTTTCATGTCTATTCAGTGGTTAAGTATTTTTACCTCTAAAGTCAATCAGACATTTGCTACACTGCAGCAATCAGCTGTACACCGCTTGTTATTGTTCGGAAATCTGATCGCAATCAGCGCGCCCGATCACGGGATACGTACCTTAAACTGAGATACAAGATCATATTCACGACCCGAAATCTGTCGGAACACATTAAAACTCAGTATAGAAACCGTAGTTTTCAGCCTGCTTTGGTAATCATTTCGACGACAGCCGAGGGTATTGGAGAGAAAAGATGGCAGACAAAAAAACATTTGAAGCGCCGCCGGTGCCCGATGTCGAACGCCTTTCGGAGCGCTGGTCAGAAACGTCGGAAAAGAGCCTTTCGCTTCTTCAAGACTTTTATCGCAACATTGGCAACCATCAGGGCGCCCCGGATGGAATCGACGAGGGTGCCATCCACGCCTTTCAAGACTTCTTTGCGAACATCACAACCCACCCCGAAAAACTTGCCGAGGCACAAATGAACCTGTGGAACGGTATGATGAAAACGTGGGGCACATTTGCATCGAGGATGATGGGGTTGGATGTAGAGGACCCGATTGCACCGAAAAAAGGTGATCGTCGGTTTAAAGACGACGATTGGGAAGACAACATTGCGTTCGATTATATCAAGCAATCTTATCTCGTCGTGTCGGATTTTGTGCAGGACTTAACGAACTCCGCAGACGGTATGGATGTGAAAAGTGATCGCAAAATCCGATTTTTGTCACGGCAATTCGTCAATGCGATTTCACCAAGCAATTTCGCCCATACCAACCCCAAGGTTCTAAAAGAAACGGTGCAAACGGGCGGCGAAAACCTCGTATCCGGCCTGAACAATCTGCTGGGTGATTTGGAACGTGGCCATGGACAGCTTGCAATCTCGATGACGGACGAAACTGCTTTCGAGGTGGGCGTCAACGTTGCCACAACGCCCGGCAAAGTCGTCTTTCGAAACGAACTGTTCGAACTTATTCAATACGAGCCGACCACCGCATTGGTGCATGCGACGCCCATGCTTTTCGTGCCGCCATGGATCAACAAATTCTACATTCTTGATCTAAAGCCAGAGAACAGTCTAATAAAATGGGTTTTAGATCAAGGTCACACACTGTTTGTCATCTCATGGGTTAATCCAGACGAAAAGCTAAGTGACATTGGATTTTCCGATTACATGACCGCCGGTTTGCTCCCCGCAATCGACACAGTCCTTGAGATCACCGGCGAGGAGAAAACAAACATTCTCGGGTTTTGCATCGGTGGGATTTTGACCACGACCACGCTCGCCTATCTTGCCGGACAAGGCGACACGCGTATCAACTCCGCGACATTGCTGGCCACAATGATCGATCTTAGCGATGCGGGCGAAATGTCGGTCTTTGTGGATGCCGATCAAATCGAAACCATCGCCCACAAGGTCGAGGGACGCGGTTACCTTGAGGGCCGCGAAATGGCAGAGATGTTTAATATGATGCGCGAAAATGACTTGATATGGTCGTTCGTGGTGTCCAACTACCTGATGGGCAAAGAGCCTGTACCGTTCGATCTCCTGTATTGGAATTCTGACTCCACGCGGATGCCCGCAAAGATGATTGTTGAATACCTTTCGCAATTCTACCGCGACAACGCATTCGTCACAGGCGACAAGCTGATGATCAATGAAATAGAAATTGACGTCGGAACAATCCAGACACCGACCTATTTATTGGCCACCAAAGAAGACCATATCGCGCCATGGAAAGCTTGTTATGAAGCGGTCAATACATTTGGCGGCGATGTGCGCTTTGTCTTGGGCGGATCAGGTCATATCGCGGGAATCGTCAACCCCCCACACAAAAATAAATATGGCCACTGGATCAACCCGAGTTCTTCGAATGCATCCGATCCCGATGTCTGGCTTGCGGACGCCGAACCTTTTGATGGATCCTGGTGGACCGACTGGGGCGTTTGGCTAAAACTACAAAGTGGCAAAAAAATTGCGGCGCGGCATACTGGGGAAAATGGCCGTGAAACCCTGCAAGATGCACCGGGAGAGTACGTCAGGTTACGGGCCAATTGAGGCCGACATTTGACCGTTTGTTCAGATGGCAATTCCCGGAAACTCTTGACGAATTTGGCGGTGCTCAAACCTCCTATTTTAATATCAAGGAACAGTCGATGACTGAACACTCTAGCTTATGGCACCCATTATATGCAGTGACACCGCTTACAAAATGCAGTTTCTGAGGACTGAGCAAAGCAGAAATTGGCACCTCAACCTCCTTCAAAGATAGCAAAGTCCGCGACCCGATTGTTGGAACCGCTCGCAGCGAAAGGGTGGTTTGGGAATGCCCGATTTTGAACCTCTCAATGGCCGCCCTGGTGAAATCCGCTGCGCCGCCAAAAATGTTCCGCCGCAACTGCAACCAAATGCTGCGTCAGCAACAT
>RCNC010003211.1_pt1 | contig 10718 bp, 3 predicted proteins | sample 2041301 | NCBI WGS metagenome assembly RCNC01 (sample SAMN09708231, study PRJNA481090) | Marine sediment metagenome, whole genome shotgun sequencing project. | biome: marine sediment; feature: ocean; material: sediment; isolation source: Sewage treatment plant 13A marine sediment (STP13A) ... | reverse complement strand
CTTTTTAGTAACTTTCACATTGTGAGGCGGGGTGAGTCCGGTTCGTGGTAGCTGAAACCAGTTGGTCTGCCCCTCCTTAACCATCCCGGTTTTTGCTTCAAGTTCTTGCCGTTTCTCTTCACTCATTCCCTCGGGATCAATCTGAGCCGCATAGTAGTTCTGCACCAGCTGGCACTTCAGTGGATCTTCCGAGATCTGGCCAATGCCAATGATGGCGGTATGGATACCCGGGGTGGTCAATGCATACTCAACAAGCGGTTTGCTGGGTAGTTCTTTACTACCCACGGTTCGTACCACGTCCTCAGCAGTTCCCGACCATCTGGACTCCTTGGTGTACATGGCTCCGTCGGCAAATACTTTCATGGCGATAATACCCAGATTCTTTGCCTGAGCCACCGGGATCACATTGTACTGATGGTTCAGGTAACGCTTGTCATTGGGATTGATGGCCACCAACATGCCATCGAGGATGTCATATTTATCCCTCTGGATCATCTCCATCATGGCCGGCGAGTTGAGGTGACCGGAGAAACCGATGTGGCGAATCAATTTTTCCATTTTGGGATTTAGTCCGGTAAAATTGGTCCCATCCCTGAAGTCCCGCAGGGCTACCAGGGTCCCGAAATTTTCCTCTTTATCCAGAGGCGTTTCCAGTCCTTTATAGAGCACATCCACCTCATTCGTGTTATTCAGGCTATGCGTCAGCACCATATTTACATAGGATCCTTCAGGGTAAGATCCGTTGCCATCTCCGAACATTTGCGAAAGCGATCTTTTCAAGTCTCCAATTGCACCTTCTCCATGATCTCCCTGGGTCCAGTTCTCCACTTCCTCTGTATCTGTGAAACCGGGTTTGGCCCATTTAATATGTGTTTTTGTAGTGAGGAATATCGAGTCGCGAAGCTTTTTATCATATCCCTCTTTTCCCGGGATCAGATTCAGGATCTGGAAGGCTTTGCCAAAGTTAAGCTGACTACCCATGTATAAGTTTGAAGTATCGAAATAATTGATACCCATTTTAAAAGCCTTTAAGATAATGGGAACAGGATCCACATCCGCAGGGGTCCACTGCAAGGACGCCTGCCCGCCCAGTCCCAATGTGGTCACTTCAAATCCTGTCTTTCCAAACATTCTTTTCGCGGGAGCAGGAAGTTGGTCCATACCAAATCGAAAACCTGGAAGTATGGTGAGTCCTGCTGCGGCAGCGGCCGAGAGTTTTACAAATTCGCGACGGGAAACAGTTGGTGCTATCATAGTAACATAATTTGATTTGTAAACGTCTTACTGGAAATAACCAAGATAATACAAAAGAGTTGAAAGTTCCAGTGTACGATATAGAACGCCCCTGTACGAAAACGTGCTATTAAGCCTGAGACTTTAAATTTAAACTATCAGATAATCAACTAATTACGAATAGTGGCACAATTTCTGGTTATACTTCGCCGACCTAAATCACAAGCTTGAAAATAAGACAGACTCAAAACTCATGTGGAAGAATTTTTTCGTAGTCACCCTTCGCAGTATTAAAAAGAACAAGTTATTTAACCTTATTAATATTGCCGGCCTGGCCATTGGCCTGGCCAGTGCAATATTTATTATCCTCTATATCATCAGTGAATCCAGCTATGACCGCTTCCATGAGAACTCTGCCAATATCTACCGGATATGCCTTGACGGGAAGATGGCAGGGGAAGAGTTCAAAGGGGCTTATACCAGTCCTGTTACTGCCCCTGTTTTTAAAGATGAGATTCCCGAAATAGAGAACTATTGCAGGTTTAATTATAACAATAACCTGCTTATGTGGGTCGATCCTGCCAGTAAGTATCTGGAGGACGAGGTTCTTTATGCAGACTCTTCCTTTTTCGAGTTGTTTACCATCGAACTGATACAGGGTGATCCGGCCACCTGCCTGACTGAACCGAATACCATCCTTTTGTCGGTAGAGAAGGTAGATCAATACTTTCCAGAAGGGGACCCAATAGGCAAGTCCATTGCCATGAACAATGATTCATCCCTCTACCGGGTGACCGGGATTGTTGAGAATGCTCCCAGGATGTCTCATTTCAGTTACGATTTCATCTGTTCCTATTCCACCATGTCAAGCAGTCGAAATCCCAGCTGGTTCAATAACCACATGCAGGCATACCTGCTGGCCAGGCCTGGTGCAGATAAGGAAGTGATTGATTCCAAAATAAAGGAAGTTACACTCACTAATATCAAACCGGCTATCCAGCAGCTTATGGGAGTAGATCCCGAAGAGTTCTTAGAATCCGGTAACCGGTATGGCTATTTCACACAATCTCTGACGGATATTCACCTGGATAACAGTGTTGAGAAGCCAGGAACCATCGGGTACAGGAGTTCAGGAAATCGGTCCTACCTGGTCATTTTTGCAGCCATTGCATTCTTTGTGCTGATCATTGCTTCCATTAATTTCATGAATTTAAGTACGGCAAGGTCATTAAGCAGGGCCAAAGAGGTGAGCCTGAGAAAGGTAGTGGGTTCTGGCCGGAAACAGCTTATCAGGCAATTCTTGTTTGAAAGTGTCTTTCTGAGTTTGATATCACTGGCCATTGCCCTGGTTCTGGTATTGTATTTGTTGAAACCGTTCAATAACCTGATGGAGCTCAACCTGGCTTACGAGGATATTTTCAGGTGGTATATGTTTCCCGCCCTATTACTTCTTGCCATTACGGTGGGGCTGCTCAGTGGCAGTTATCCCTCAATTGTCCTTGCATCCTTTAAGCCCATTGTAGCACTGAAAGGAACAGGTTCAACCAAAAACGGAACAGGTTTCTTTAGAAATATTCTGGTCATCATTCAGTTCACCATTTCCATAGTGATCATTGCCGGTACGCTTGTCATATACTGGCAATTCAAATACATGAACAACAAGGATCTGGGATTTGACAAAGAGCAGTTGGTGGTGATGGAGCGGATTCATCCCCTGGGCAAGCAAATTCAGACCTTTAAGGAGGAATTAGCCAGCCATTCATCTATTCTGAATGCTTCTAATGCAACCAGTTATATGGGAGCTCCCAATAATAGCAATCCATATTGGATAAAAGGCAGGCCACTTGAAGACACCTATATATTGTGGACCAACTGGGCCGATGAAGATCTATTAAGTACCTATCGCATTGAGTTGGCAACTCCCGACAGCCGCTATTTTTCAAAAGAGTATCTATCCGATTCAATGGCATGCTTGATCAACGAAGCAGCCGTTAGAAAGTACAACATTGAAGACCCCCTGAATCAAACTATTCTAGAGCTGAAGGAAAACGACAGTGAATATGAAGAGATGAGGATAATCGGGGTGATGAAGGATCATCACTTCGCCAGCCTGAAACATGAAGTGGCACCACAGATCGTTCAATTGAAACCCGAGAACTGGGACTGGGCTGGGTACCTCACTTTCAGGCTGGCTCCCGGTAAGGAGAACATTGAAGCAGGATTGGCGCACCTGGATCAGATCTGGAAAGAGTTCACCGGCGATGAGCCCCTGCAATATTTTTTCCTTGATGAGAAGCTTGAAACCTATTACGCCGAAGAGAAACGAACGGGAACATTAACCATGGTGTTCTCCATTGTGGCCATATTCATTGCCTCACTGGGACTTTTCGGACTCACGCTCTATAATTCCCAGAAACGCATCCGTGAAATTGGGCTCCGAAAGGCTCTGGGAGCTACAGAAAAAAACATTATCGGATTGGTCTCTAAAAGTGTGGTCAATGCGGTAGGAGTATCTATTGTCATCGCCATGCCGGTGGCCTACTTTATGATGCAAGACTGGCTAAGGGGTTTTCCATATAACGTGGGATTCCAACCTTTTCTTTTTATTTCAGCAGCCATATTGGTGATTATTATATCTATGGTCACAGTGACAGTTACATCGTTAAAAGCAGCCCGGACCGATCCGGCCATATGCCTTCATTATGAATAGCATCAGAATCGAATAACAAAGAAATGACATGTGGAAGAACTTTTTCAGGGTAACACTTCGAAGCCTAAGTAAAAACAGAGTATTTAATATGATCAATATAGCGGGACTGGCCATAGGTTTGGCCAGTGCCGTTTTTATCATATTGTACATAATCAGTGAGACAAGTTATGATAGATTCCATGAAAGATCGGGGGATATTTACAGGCTCTACCTGGACGGGAAGATCGCCGGGCAGGAGGTGAAAGGTGCATGGAACAGCCCGGCATATGGGCCTGGGTTTTATGAGGAGATCCCTGAGATTGAGAATTATTGCAGGTTTGATTTTGCCAACAATCGCATGCTATGGTCAGATCCGGCCAGTAAATACCTGGAGAATCACATCATGTATGCCGACTCGACATTTTTTGAAGTGTTTACCATAAACCTGCTGGAGGGCGATCCAGCCACCTGCCTGGATGAACCCTACACCATTTTGTTATCCGAATCAAAGGTTGTACGGTATTTCCCAGAAGGCAATCCCATTGGAAGAACCATATATATGAACGATGACTCGACCCTCTACCGTGTAACAGGTGTTGTTGAAGATCCTCCAAGGAACTCTCATTTTTATTACGATTTCATCTGCTCCTATTCAACGGATGCGAATAGCCGGACGACCATCTGGCTTAACAATTACATGCAAACCTACATTCTGGTTCGTCCCGGATCCAACCAGGAACAACTGGACAGCAAAATAAATGCAATCCTAATTGAGAAAATTCGCGACCAGCTGATGCAGTTCATGGGTGTTTCACCTGAAGAGTTCATGGAAGCCGGAGGGAGGTATGGAGTCTTCACCCAGCCACTCTTGAATATCCACCTGGATAAAGAAATCCTGGTGCCCAGCGATATAGGATTCAGGCCCATTGGAAACCGCACCTATCTGGTGATCTTTGGACTCATCGCTTTCTTTGTATTGATCATTGCATCCATTAATTTTATGAACCTGAGCACGGCCAGGTCTTTAAGCCGGGCCAAGGAGGTGAGTCTTCGTAAAGTGGTAGGATCAGATCGCAGAACTTTGATCAAACAGTTCCTCTTTGAAAGCGTATTCATAAGCCTTGTTTCGCTGTTGATTGCCATTGTACTTGTATTTATACTGCTGAGGCCGTTCAACAACCTGGTGGGACTAAACCTGGTGGCAGGTGATATCTTCAACTGGTATATGATTCCCTCTTTCTTCCTGCTGGCTATTCTGGTGGGTTTGCTTAGCGGCAGTTATCCCTCCTTTGTACTGGCCTCCTTCAAACCAATTTTTGCCCTGAAAGGAAATGCCAGCAGTAAAAACGGGACCACCTGGTTAAGAAATGTCCTGGTCATTGTCCAGTTTTCCATTTCAATTATTATCATAGCCGGCACCCTGGTCGTATACTGGCAATTCAGATACATGACCAACAAGGACCTGGGATTTGATAAAGAGCAACTGGTGGTGCTGGAACGACTCTTTCCGCTGGGCGATCGGACAACTTCATTTAAGGAGGAACTGACCGGACACACCTCTATACTTTCTGCCACCAATTCTACAGCTTACCTGGGTACTTACAACAGCAACAGTCCAATGGGAGTTAAAGGACGACCACGGGAAGAGAGTGTACTGTTTTACATTTACTACACCGATGAGGATTTTATGGAAACCTACCGGTTTGGTCTGGCTGATTCGGAGAGTAGATTCTTTTCAGATGAGTTTTCGATGGACTCCTCAGCCTGCCTGGTGAACGAAACAGCGGTAAGAAATTACGGTCTTGAAGACCCCCTTAACCAGCAGTTGATTAACTATAATCCAGATGGTTCGGGTCAGGAATTAAGGATCGTCGGGGTGATGAAGGACCATCATTTTTTAAGTCTGAAACAGGAGGTGGCACCCCAGGTAATTATTTTAAAACCTGAATCATTCAGGGCTGGCTACCTCACTGTGAGGCTTGCCGCAGGGAAGGATAACATTGAAGCTGGATTAAAGCAAATTGATGAGCAATGGAAAGCATTTGCGGGAGATGAGCCCCTGCAGTATTTTTTCCTTGACGAGAAGCTGGAATCCTTTTACGCAGAAGAGAAACGCACGGGTGCAATCACGCTAATATTTTCCATCCTGACTATTCTTATTGCCTCCCTTGGACTTTTCGGATTGACCCTCTATAATTCCCAGAAGAGGATAAGGGAAATTGGAATCCGTAAGGTAATGGGTGCCACAGAATCCAACATTGTTTCGGCCATTGGCAAAAGTGTGGTATACGCAGTGGGCATTTCAATCACAATTGCCCTACCTGTTGCCTATTTTATGATGCAGGACTGGTTAAGAGATTTTCCTTACAATGTGGGATTCAAACCTGTACTTTTTATTATTGCAGCACTTTTGGCCATTATTATTGCAATAGTGACAGTAACCATCACCTCACTGAAAGCAGCACGAACTAATCCGGCCATTTGCCTGCATTACGAATAAGGAAAAAGTGTGCAAGTGTGCAAGTATGTAAGTAGAAAGTAGAATGTGAAAAGTCAAAAGTTAAAACATTAAAAAGCGCTAAATTATGTGGAGAAATTTCATCCGGGTAACCATCCGAAGCATCAGCAAGAACAAAGTGTTTAACGTGATCAATATATCGGGATTGGCCATTGGACTGGCCAGTTCCATTTTCATACTCCTCTATATCATCAGTGAGACCAGCTACGATCGTTTCAATGAGCGTTCGGCTGATATTTACAGGCTCTATTTGGATGGTAAGATGGGAGGTTCGGAGATCAAAGGGGCCTGGTGTGCCCCTATAATGGGGCCTGTGATGCACGAGGAGGTTCCCGAGATTGAAACATACTGCAGGGTTGATTTCGCCAGGAATCTCCTGATGTGGTTCAATCCTGAGAATAAGTACCTGGAGAATCGGGTCATGTATGCCGATTCTACTTTTTTTGACGTGTTTACTATCAATCTGCTGGAGGGTGATCCGGCCACCTGTCTGGATGAGCCCAATACCATCTTAATATCGGAATCGAAACTGGATCAATATTTTCCAGATGGGAATCCCATTGGGAAATCCATTGCCATGAATAATGATTCCGCCCTTTTTACGGTAACAGGAGTGGTGGAGGATGCCCCAAGGACCTCCCATTTTGTATATGATTTTATCTGCTCCTATGCAACAGACGAGCGGAGCCGTTCTACAAACTGGTTCAGCAGCTGGATGCAAACCTACTTTCTGGTCAGGCCGGGGACCGAACAGAAAGCATTGGACGATAAGATCAATGCATCCATGATTGAAAATATGAGGCCACAGTTGCAACAGTTCATGGGTATTACTCCCGAAGAATTTTTTGAGGCAGGAAACAGATATGGTATATTCACCCAGCCGCTTCTGGCCATTCACCTGGATAAGGAAATCGCCGTCCCGAGCGATATTGGATACCGCCCCGTCGGGAACCGCACCTACCTGGTGATTTTTGGTGTCATCGCTTTTTTTGTGCTGGTGATTGCCTCCATTAATTTTATGAACCTGAGCACAGCCAGGTCCCTGGGAAGAGCCAAAGAGGTGAGCCTGAGAAAGGTGGTGGGATCGGACCGAAAACAGCTGATCAAGCAGTTCCTTTTTGAAAGTGTGTTCCTGAGTTTTTTGTCATTGATCATTGCACTCCTCCTGGTCATCGTCCTGTTGAATCCCTTTAACAACCTGGCAGGTTTGAACCTGGAATTTGGAGATATTTTCCGCTGGTATATGATCCCTTCTTTTGTCCTTCTGGCTATGCTGGTGGGCTTGCTCAGTGGAAGCTATCCTGCGTTTGTTCTGGCCTCATTCAAACCCATATTTGCCCTGAAAGGCAATGCGTCGGTCAGGAATGGAACCACGGTTCTGAGAAATGTCCTGGTGATTGTACAATTTTCCATCTCCATGATCATTATCGCAGGAACACTGGTCATCTACTGGCAGTTCAGGTATATGACCAACAAAGATCTGGGCTTTGATAAGGAACAGCTGGTGGTGATGGAACGAATAGGTCCGCTGGATAACCAGGTTCCGGTTTTTATGGATGAACTAAAGGCTCACGCCTCAATCCTGGCAGCTACCAATTCAGGTGCCTATCTGGGAACGGTCAACAATACCAGCACCTATGGCATTAAAGGCAGATCCATTGAGGACAGCCCCATGTTCGCGGTATACAGGACCGATGAGGATTTTATGGAAACATACCAATTTGAGCTGGCCACTCCCGACAGCCGCTTCTTATCTGAAGCATTTGGCTCAGATTCGTCAGCCTGCCTGGTCAATGAAGCTGCCGTAAGAAAGTATAATCTTGAAGATCCCATGAACCAGGTGTTGATTGAACCAGGTCAGGGTGGGTTTCAGACAGAGTTAAGGATTATTGGAGTGGTAAAAGACCATCACTTTTCAAGTTTGAAACAAGAAATCTCGGCACAGGTTATTATGCTAAGATCTGGAGCATCGGGAGGATATATTACAATGAGGTTGGCAGGAGGTAAAGATAACATTGAAGCTGGGTTGAAGCACATCGATGAAAAATGGAAGGAGTTTACCAATGATCAACCCCTTCAATATTTCTTCCTGGACGAAGAGCTGAATAGCTATTATGCCGAAGAGAAACGTACAGGTGCAATCACCATGATATTCTCCATACTAGCCATCTTGATAGCCTCGCTGGGACTTTTCGGACTAACACTTTATAACTCCCAGAAGCGGATTCGGGAAATTGGACTTCGGAAAGCATTGGGTGCCACGGAAAATAACATCATAGGATTGGTTTCCAAAAGTGTTATCTATGCGGTGGGCATATCGATCTTGATTGCCATGCCGGTGGCTTACTTTATGATGCAGGACTGGCTCAGGGACTTCCCTTATAACATGGGATTTCAACCACTGCTTTTTTTGATAGCAGCACTGCTTTCTGTCATCATTGCAATGGTTACAGTTATAATAACCTCATTGAAGGCAGCCCGCACCAATCCGGCCATATGCCTGCATTATGAATAGTATAAAGTATAAAGATCATGTGGAAAAATTTCTTAAGGGTTACGATCCGGAGTATCAGCAAGAATAAGCTATTTAATATCATCAATATTGCCGGTCTTGCCATAGGCCTGGCCAGTGCAATATTTATTATCCTTTATATCATCAGTGAGACCAGCTATGACAAGTTTAACGAGCGATCGGCCGATATTTACAGGCTCTACATCGATGGAAAGATGGGTGAGGAGGTGTTTAAAGGGGCCTGGAACAGCCCGATTGTTGGTCCAACCTTGCATGAAGAGATTCCGGAAATAGAAAGCTTCTGCCGCTTTGATTTTCGCAACAACCAGCTGGTGTGGGTGAACCCGGACAGTAAATTCCTTGAGGACCGAATCCTGCTGGCCGATTCAACTTTTTTTGAGGTGTTCTCCATCAAACTCATCGAGGGTGATCCGGCCACCTGCCTGGATGAACCCCAGACCATTCTGTTGACGGAGTCAAAGGTAGCCCAGTATTTCCCGGAAGGTGATCCCATTGGCAAGTCGATTGCCATGGATAACGAATCCAACCTTTTCATGGTCACAGGCGTGGTGGAGGATGCACCCAGAACATCTCATTTTGTCTACGATTTTATTATATCCTACTCTTCCGACGAAAGAAGCAGGACCACCTTCTGGCTGAGTAACTGGATGATGACCTATATCCTGGTACGACCCGGAACCGACCAGGATCTCCTGAACAGCAAGATCAGATCCTCTGTATTTGAGAATATCAGGTCCCAGCTGCAGCAGTTCATGGGAATCTCGCCTGAAGAGTTTGAAGAGGCAGGAAATAAATATGGGATTTTGACCCAGCCCCTGCTTAGTATCCACCTGGACCAGGAGATCGATCCTCCAGATGGCATTGGATACCGCCCTATTGGTAACCGAACCTACCTGGTTATCTTCGGGGTGATCGCCTTTTTTATACTGGTGATCGCCTCCATCAACTTTATGAACCTGAGTACCGCCAGGTCGTTGAGTAGAGCCAAGGAGGTTAGTCTCCGGAAAGTAGTTGGATCGGATAAAAAACAACTCATCAGGCAATTCCTGTTCGAGAGTGTCTTTATGAGCCTGATTTCGCTGGGTATCGCAATTCTGCTGGTGGTTGTCCTTTTACATCCCTTTAACAACCTGGTCGGACTGAACCTGGTGCCAGGTGATGTTTTTCGCTGGTATATGATCCCCTCCTTTATTCTGCTGGCCATTTTGGTGGGTTTGCTGAGTGGCAGTTACCCTTCTTTTGTATTGGCCTCCTTTAAACCCATTTTTGCCCTGAAGGGGAATGCATCCGCCAAAAACGGCACTACGGTTCTCCGGAACATGCTGGTGATCATCCAGTTTTCCATCTCCATCATCATCATTGCGGGAACCCTGGTAATATACTGGCAATTCAGGTACATGACCAACAAGGATCTCGGCTTTGACAAGGAGCAGCTGGTGGTGCTGGAGCGTCTCCATCCCCTGGACGGGCAGATACAGACTTTCAAGGGTGAATTAATCAATCACTCCTCCATTCTGACAGCCACCAACTCCACAGCCTATCTTGGAGCTACCAATAACAACAGCCTGCATGCCATTAAAGGAAGACCCATTGAAGAGGGTGCCACTTTATTTGTCTATAGAACAGATGAGGATTTCATGAAGACTTACAAATTTTCCCTGGCCACACCCGATAGCAGATTCCTTTCCCGGGATTTTCCCGGTGATTCGTCGGCATGCCTGATCAATGAAGCAACGGTAAGAAAG
>RCNC010003210.1_pt1 | contig 10720 bp, 4 predicted proteins | sample 2041301 | NCBI WGS metagenome assembly RCNC01 (sample SAMN09708231, study PRJNA481090) | Marine sediment metagenome, whole genome shotgun sequencing project. | biome: marine sediment; feature: ocean; material: sediment; isolation source: Sewage treatment plant 13A marine sediment (STP13A) ... | reverse complement strand
CGGTTGATACCACTTCGGTCATCACCTACACCATCGCCGTGACGGTGACCGGCAACGGCACCGCCCGCGATGTGGTGGTCACCGACCCGATTCCCACTGGCACGGTCTACCGGCCAGGCACCCTTTTTCTGAACGACACACCCCTAACCGACGCCGCCGACAGTGATGCCGGCGACGTTTTCGAACTATTGCAGGGCGCGGTCACCATTGCCCTCGGAGACATGACATCCGACACGTCAACACAACGGATCTCTTTCCAGGTGGCCCTTGAATAAACCCAGGAGGTAAGCAAGTGAGTACTTACGAAACGAAGCTGCGCGCACTGATGATTCTGCCGATTCTGGCGAGTCTTTTTTGCGTTACAGGCGCCTTGGCCCAGAGCGACGGCACCCTTGTGCTGCAAGCGATGGCCGAAGTGGAAGTTGTGCAGGAAAACCCGGACGGCACCCGTGCCGTGCTCAGGTTACCTGCCGAAACCGTCGTGCCCGGTGACGAGGTCATCTACACCCTGACCTACGACAACCAGGGGGCCGAATCGGCCGACGACATCTTCATCACCAATCCGATTCCCGAGCACATGGAATTCCGACGCGCGGCCGCCAATCCGGCCGGGCTGGAGACCGTTTTCTCGGTGGATGGAGGCCATGTGTTCGGTCCTCTGTCCGACCTGACGGTATCTGACAGTGCAGGTCAGATTCGCCAGGCAACGCCACAGGACTGCACGCACATCCAATGGCAATTCACAAGATCACTGGCACCGGGTGAAACCGGTCAGGTGAGTTACACCACACGGTTGCTCTAGAAGCGACTTCTACAGGAGGTAGAACAGATGATGAACAGGATCACCAAACTGTCCGGCCTGAGCCTTGTGCTCACGCTGGTCATGGTTGGCACGGCTTTGGCCGGCGGCACGCCTTCGGGCACGACCGTCGACAACACCGCGTCGGTCGATTTTCAAGTCGGCGGCCTCGTCCAGACCACGATCAACTCCAACACCGCCACCTTTCTGGTCGATAACCGCGTCGATGTGACGGTAGCCACTCTCGATGTTGCGAACATCGTCGTGGTGCCCGGCATGCTGGCCCGGGTGCTGAGCTACTCGGTCTCCAACAACGGTAATACGGTGCAGGATTATGCCCTGACGCCCGTGGCCGATGCCGGTGACGACTTCGACGCCGCCAACGTGAATGTCTTTGTGGACATGAATACCAACGGCACCTACGAGCCGGCCACCGACAACGTGACCTACATCGATGAGCTGGCGGTTGACGCGACGATGAACGTCTTCATCGTCAGTGATATTCCGCTGACCGCAATGAACGCCCAACTGGCGAACTACGACCTGTTGGCCCAGACCAGCAGCGGCGCGGCCACTGGTGTGCAGGGTGTTGTCTATGCGGCTGATGACGCGGCCAACGTGGATGACCCCGCCGTGGTTCAGTTGGTGTTTGCCGATGGTGCCGGCAGTGCCGACGCCGCCAACGACGGTGGCCACAGCAGCCGTTCGACCTACGAGGTGGCCACGGCCAACCTGACGGTGGTCAAGACCCACGTCGTGACCAGCGATCCGATCAACGGTGTCACACGGCCCAAGAATATCCCCGGCGCGAACGTGAACTACACCACCACCCTGAACAACAGCGGTACCAGCAATGCCGACAACGTGGTGATCGTGGACCCCGTGCCCGCCAATACCAGCTTTGTCGTGGGTAGCCACACGATTGCTCCGGCCGGTACTCAGGAGTACAGTAACGATGGCGGCACCACTTGGATCTACGTCCCGGTGGACGGCGGTGACGGCACCGATCTGACCGTGACCCACATGCGGATCCTGTATCCGGCCATCGCCGGTGCGGCGGGCGCTGTGAGCACGTTCCAGGTGATCATCCAGTAGGGATGCCACCCAGATGAACAAACGCCCGCCCACGACAACCCACGGCAATGCGGTCCCCTACGGGGTCGTATTTCCGCGTGTCTGTCAGTGGGCGGGCGTGTTCTTTCTTTGGTTGGTCCTCAGCAGTGGGGCCGCGGCCCAACATCTGCCCGGCAGTGTGCTGAGCAATACGGCGTCAGCTACCTACGCCACCGGTGCCCGCACTGGCATCGCGTTGGACAGCAACCGGTTGGATTTGACGGTGGTGCCGACGCGCACCGGCAGCGCCATCGAATTTCTGCGCTTCCGCCCCGGCGTGCGGGCCTCCATTGCCGTGCCGGTCGCGGTGACCGAATTCAGTCTCAGCGGTGAGGCGGTGGGACCTTTCCAACCCCTGTCCGCTCCGGTGCCCCTGGCCGGTGTGCCCATTGATATTTCCGAGCCCGTGCCCCTGACGACGGCCACGGTTTTCTTCCAGGGCGATCCCGTGTTCATGCGCGTGGTCGATCCGGATCAGAATCGTGATTCCCAGGTGCGCGACAGCATCCTGCTGGTGCTGGTCAATGATGATTTGCAGGACCGGGAACTGTTGAAACTGTACGAAACCGGACCCGCCAGCGGCGAGTTTCTCGGCTTCATCCAGACCACCGGTCCGGAGGGAGCCCAGGCCAAGGATGGACACCTGAGTGTGTATCAGGACCATTCGGTGCTCGGCACCTACATCGATGTTTATGACGCCGCCGACCAGGCTGAAACCTCGGCCATGTTTGATCCGGTCGCGCGGGTCTTTGATTCGCGCACCGGCGAACCGGTGTCCGGCTTCACGGTGCGCCTGGTGGACAACCTGACCGGCGCGCCGGCCGTGGTTCTGGGCAGTGACGGCACCAGCACCTTCCCCGCCGCCATCACCACCGGGCAACCGGTGGTCGATTCGGGTGGCGAATCCTACGATTTCGGAGCGGGGGGATATCGTTTCCCCCACGTTGCAGACGGCCAATACCGTCTGGAACTCGATGTCTCCCCCGGTTTCCGCGCGCCAACCCGCCTGGCCGACGCCACCCTGCAGTTGCTGCCCGGCGCGCCCTTCGCCCTGGCCACGCCGGGCTCTCGCGGCGAGGCCTTTTTTGCCAACGAGCAACCGTTGCTGGTCGACATCCCGGCCGACAAGGTCGACACCGATTTGTTTGTGGCCAAGACCGCCGGCAAGACCAGCGTCGCGGTGGGCGACTTCCTGCCCTACGAAATCCGGGTGGAGAACGCGACCCTGGACGACGCGAGTGGCCTGACGGTCACCGATCACTTGCCGGTCGGATTCCGCTATCAACCGGGATCCACCTTGATCGACGGCCAACCCGCCGCCGACCCGGAACTCGCTGGCGACGGCCGCACGCTGCTCTATACCCACGCCAGCCTGCCCCGGGGCACCAGCTTCACGATCCGGTACGTGCTGGGCGTGGTGCCTGGCGCGGTGGTGGGTGATGCGGTGAACCGGGCGACGGCCAACTGGGCCCAGACGGTTTCCAACGAGGCCACCGCCCTGGTCACCGTGCGGCGCGATCTGTTTGGCGACACCGCCACCATCGTGGGACAGGTGCAGGGTTTTGATTGCGATACGGACTCGACTTCAGCCACAACCGGTGAGCGTTTGGGCAAAGGCCTGGCCGGGGTGCGGATCTACCTCGAAAGCGGCGCCTTTGCCGTGACCGATGAGCAGGGCCGTTACCACCTGGCGGGCATCACGCCGGGGGCTCATCTGGTCCAGATGGATCTTGAGAGCCTGCCCGGCCAGTACGTACCGGGCGATTGCAGCGGTGACAGCCTGTACGCCGAACACGCCTGGTCCCAGTTGGTGGACCTGCAGGGCGGCACCATGTGGCGCAGCGATTTCCAACTGCGGCGCGTGCCGCCGGCCGAAGGTGCGGTGGGCCTGGAAATGGACACGGCGCTGCAAGGTGACCAGATCACCGGCGAGATCCTGCTGAGCGCCGAAGCTGTGCCCGTGCGCAATTTGCGGCTGACCGTGGTTTTGCCCGAAGGGACGACCTACACCCCGGGCAGCTCCGGACTGGGCGACCAAAAATTGCCGGATCCGGAAGTCAACGACGGCACGGTGGTCTACCGCCTGGGCGAACTGGACGCTGGAGAAACGGCCACGCTGCGGTTCGGCGCCCAAATCAATTCGCCGCTGCAAAGGGCGGAACTGGAAGTCAAGAGTCTGCTGGTCTGCGACACACCGACGGGTCGCAACAAATGCAGCGATGTGGTGCGCACGGCTATCAACCTGGTGCCCGAAGTGGTGCGCGAAGAACAGCCGGAAATGGTTTTTCGGCCACGCTTCGCCAGCCTCGGAGCCGAGCTCAGCCCTGCGGACAAGGCCCAGATCGACACCCTGCTGGCCAGCCTGACCCATCTGGAAATCGTGGCCATGAAGGTGATCGGTCACACCGACAGCCAGCGCATCCGGCCCGGCGCCCACCCGGTGTATACTGACAACCACGCCCTTTCGTTGGCCCGGGCCGAAGCCGTGGGCCAGCACATTTCGCGCAAGCTGCGCTTGAGCGAGGCGCAGTTGTCCATGTACGGCATGGGCGCCCGCGAACCGGTGGCCGACAACCGCACGGCCGAAGGCCGGTCCCTGAACCGGCGCGTGACCTTGCAGGTGTGGACCCAGAAAACAGCGCACCTTTTGCCGACGCAGGCGGTGCGCGACCACGAGCGGTCGCAGTTGGCCGTGGTCGGCTTCCGGCCCGGCGAGTCGTGGCCCACCGCCGACATCGACACCGATGAACCCGAGACCATGCCCGACTATAACGAGTCGTGGCTGGCCACCGCCGTGCCCGGCGAGCGCATATTGTGGCCCCCCCACGGATACCTGCCCCACCTGCCAGCCCTGAAGCTCGCGGTGCAACACGCCGCCGGCGACAGCCTGAAGTTGTTCCTCAATGGCGCCCCGGCCGGAAAACTGAATCAATCCGGACGAGTCATCGACGCGACCGGCGCCCACGCCGTGAGCACCTGGACGGGGCTGGACCTGATCCTCGGCGACAATCGGGTGGCGGTGGACATTGTCGATAGACGCGGCCGCCTGGTGCGCCATCTCGAACGCACGGTGCACTATTCGGGACCGCCGGTATTTGCCGAAATCCTGCCCGAACGTTCGATCCTGGTGGCCGACGGCAAAACCCGGCCAATGATCGCGTTGCGCCTGACCGACGAGATGGGCTATCCGGCCCGCCGCGAGGTGGTCGGCAAATTCACCGTCGCCAGCCCCCACGAAGCCTGGCGCGACAAGAGCGATTCCCAGCGCGAGACCATCACCGAGTTGCAGGAGAAACTGCCCACCTACACTATCGGCCCAGACGGGGTGGCCCTGTTGCAACTGGCCCCCACCACCTCATCGGGCGAAGCCTTGTTGGGCCTGGGTCTGTTGGACCACACGGAAGAGATCCGGGTCTGGCTGCGGCCCCAGTCGCGCGATTGGATCCTGGCCGGCGTGGTCGAAGGCACGGTGGGCTACAATACGGTGGCGGGCAATCTCGAAAGCCTGGCCGCTGCTGACGGCCAGGAAGATTTCTACTCCGAAGGGCGCCTGGCATTCTTTGCCAAGGGCCGCCTCAAGGGATCCTGGCTATTGACTCTGGCCTACGACAGCCAGGATCCGGACGACGATCCGAAATCCGGCCTGTTTGGGGTCGTGGACCCCGACGCCTACTACACCGTCTATGGCGACGCGGTGGTCCAGCGCCACGACGCGCCCACCAGTGACCATCTCTACATCCGGTTGGAGCGCGAGCAGTTCTACGCCCTGTACGGCGACTTCAATTCGGGCCTGACGAAGACTGAACTGTCCCGGTACAGCCGCGCCATGACGGGTTTTCGCAGCAGCCGGCGCGGCGAACAGTTCGGCTTTGATGTCTTTGCCAGTGAAAACCGGCAGAACTTCCGCCGCGACGAGATTCGGGGCGATGGCACCTCGGGCCTGTATCAACTGTCGGCGGGCCGCATCATTCCCCACTCGGAAAAGCTCAGCCTCCAGGTCCGCGATCGGTACCGTAGCGAGATCATCATCAGCGAGCGCCACCTGACCCGCTCGGTGGACTACACCCTGGATGAACTGGACGGCACCCTGTTCTTCAAAGAAGTCGTCCCCAGCCAAGACGAAAGCTTCAACCCGGTCTGGATCGTCGCCGAGTACGAAACCGACGACGCCACCGGAGAAGAAGTCACCGCCGGCGGGCGCGGCTCCTGGCGACCGGGCGGTGGGGACCTGGAAATCGGGCTGACCGGTATTCGCGAAGGGACCCAGGGTGGCCAGGCCGAGATCCTCGCCGGCCTCGATACGCAGTGGGACCTGACGCGCTCACTGCGCCTGAAGGCCGAATACGCCGGTAGCGATACCCGCAGCCACGGAAAACGAGAGGCGTGGTTTGGCGAGCTCACCAACCGTTCCGGGCCTCTGCTGGGACGCCTCTACTACCGGGATCAGGACGCGGGCTTTGGCCTCGGACATCAGAACGCCGGCGAATCCGGGCTGCGCAAGTACGGCGCGGACCTGCGTTGGCAGGAGCACGAAAATTGGCGCGCGGATGCCACGATTTTCACCCAGGACAATCTGGTCACCAGTGCGCTGCGGCACTTCGGCGAACTGAAAATGAGCCACAACAGCCGCTACTTCACGGCCGGCGCGGGTCTGCGGGCGGCCAACGACCAGCAAGCCGACGGCACCCTGCTGCAGTCGCGTCAGGTGACGGCTGACGCCTCGGTCAAAGTGCTGCAGAACAAGGGACGCATCCGGGTCAGCCGCGAGCAGGCCATCGCCGGCCAGGACGACCTCGACGACTTCCCCACGCGCACCGGTTTGGGCCTGGAGTATGAAGTGGTGCGCAACCAGAAAATTTTTCTGGCCCAAGAGATTGCCGATGGCGGCGGGCCCGCTGCCCATCGCACTCGACTCGGTGCCGAATCGGTGCCCTGGACCGGCGGGCGCATCACCACCTCGGCCGAACGCCGCAGCCGCGAAAGCGAGCGGCGGGTTTTTGGCAACCTCGGCCTGAAACAGAGTCTGCGCCTGAACAGCACCTGGCACCTGGACGCCAGCCTCGACCACGGGCAAAGCACCGCGACCGCCGCTGATACGACGGGCACCCCGACGGTCAGCGACGACACCGATTTCACCGCCGGTTCGTTCGGTTTCACCTACCGCGCCGGCTTCTGGCTGGTGGACCAGCGCCTGGAGTACCGCACCAGTGACAGTTCCGAAAAATGGGGAATGTCCGGCGGTGTGCACGTCGAACCGGGCCGCGATCTGGGTCTGTTGGCCAGCCTGCGGTTGCTGCGCACCGACTACCGTTTGGCCGGTCACCACAATTTGTCGGACGTGAGCCTGGGCTTGGCCTGGCGGCCAAAACATAATCCCTGGACCATCCTGCAGCGGCTGTCCTATCGCACCGAAGACAAGACCGGCATCCCCCTGGCGTTGTCGAATTGGCGCGTGGTGAACAACCTGAACCTGCAGCGCATGCTCGGTGTGCGCGATCAGGCTTCGGCCCTGGTGGGCGTGCGCTACAACCGCGACACCATCGACGGTCGGGAATATTCCGGCTTCACTGATCAATTGGGCCTCGAGTGGCGGCACTTCATTGGTAACCGGTGGGATCTGGGTCTGCGGGGTGCCTCGCGGCATGGCTGGCAGTCCGGCGTGATCGATTACAGCGCCGGGGTGAGCGGCGGGTACAAGGTGCTCGAGGATATCTGGCTCAGCCTCGGCTACAACTTCACGGGTTATAGCGACCGGGATTTTTCGGCCGCCGACTACACCGCGCAGGGCCCGTACCTGCGCTTCCGTGTGCGGCTCAACCAGGAATCGACTCATGAAATGTTGCGCTAGGGCCTGGCAAAAAGGCGGGTGGATCCTGCTGTTGGTTCTGCTGGGCTCAGCCCCGCCGGTGGTCAACTCCGTCCAGGCCGGCACGCCCATCAGTTTGTACGAAACCCACGCCGGACACGTGAATTTCGTGGGCACGGCGGGTTCGTTGCGACGCGGCTCGAATCTCGGTGACGCCTGCGCGGTGGACAACTTCGACTCCGCGCCCTTGAACGACTTGCCCGCCGGGGCAACCATCAGGGCAGCCTATCTGTACTGGGCCGGGTCCTATGCCGACCAGGGTGGCTCGACCCAGCGCTCGCCCGACTGGAACATCACTTTCGAAGGCCAGTCCCTGGGCGCCGACCGGCAATTCACCGAATTGTACGGCTTGGGCAGCAACCGCTACGACTTTTTCAGCGGCATGACCGACGTGACCGCCATTGTCGCCGCCAAAGGCAACGGTCTGTACACCTTCGGCAATCTGGATGTCAATACCGGTAGCCCCCACTGCAATGTGCAGGCCGTCCTGGCCGGGTGGTCCCTGATCGTGGTCTACGAACTCGCGTCCGAATCCAACCGGGTGGTCAACATCTTCGATGGGTTCGAAGTCTACCGCGGTGGCCAGATATCCGTGACGGCCAGCAATTTTGAAATCTCGGCGGCCGACATCGACGGCAAGGTCGGGCACCTGACCTGGGAAGGCGACGCCGAAAACAGCGGCAGCCTGGCCGGTTTCACCGAGAGCCTGAGCTTCAACGGCAACGCCATGCTCGATGGCCTCAACCCGACGAACAACCAGTTCAACTCGACGGTCAATGTTCTGGGCAGCAGCGACCAGTGGGGTGTCGATCTGGACATCTACGATGTCACTCCCCACCTCAACGCCGGCGACACCCAGGCCACCACCGTGTACCGTTCGGGGCAGGATCTGGTGCTGCTTTCGGCCGAGGTGGTCTCGGTGACGAACATTCCCCTGACGGACCTGACGTTTTCCGTGGCGCCGAACAATCCCCTGTCGGTCTACATCCCGGGCCAGATCACCGTCAACCTAGTCAACAACGGACCCAGCGACGAACCGTTGCCAGTGGTGATGAAGGTCACGCTGCCCCAGGGACTGATTTATATTGGTACTGCCGGCGGACCCTGGACGGTGGACAATTCCGGCCTGCCCACCTTGATCTATTATCACCCCGGACCGGTCAATGCCGGTGAAGTCCTGCCCATCGTGATTGATGTGTTGCCGAATGAAGAGGCCCTGGGCACGCCTGACCTGATGGTCGCGGTGGGCGGCGGCTCGTTCGATTTTGACCTGGCCAACAACCTGGGCACCGTGGCCCTGAACGTGATCAAGTCGTCAGCCGAATTGGCTTCCACCAGTTTCACCACCACGGTCTCCGACCCCATCAGCGGCACGGTCAACCCCAAGGCCATTCCCGGCGCCACCGTGATGTACACTGTGACGACCAGCAACCTGGCGGCAGGTTCGGTGGACCGCAATACCGTCTGGGTCACCAATCCGGTGCCGAACAATACCCTGCTCTACGTGGATGATTTTCCGGGTGGACCAGGCGGATCGGTGCTCTTTGTCGACGGTGCACCGCGCAGTGGGCTGCGGCTGAGAACGGGTCGGTTCGGCACAGCGCGCCAGGGAATCTATTTTTCCAATGACGGCGGCGCCACCTACGACTACCGCCCCGTGCCGGACGGCCTGGGATTTGATGCCGCCGTCACGCACGTACAGACCCGATTGCGCGGCACTTTCCGCGGCCGGGACAACTCCGGACCCACCAGTTTCAGCCTGAAATTTCAGGTTATGCTGCAATAGCCGGTCGGCCAAGGGCCGCTTTGCGGCCCGCTGTTTTATTAAAAACCCTTCTTTTTGGCAAGTTTTACATATTTACAAAACCATGTCGCATTTTTTGTTGTATTTAAGCTTATTTATGGTACGATTAAGACTAGTCAATACAAAACACCTGTTTTCAAGCGAGGCCCCCATGAACCCGATCAATGCCCCTCTCCGTGAGTTCCTGGAAATTCCCTATGACCGCCTGGAAGAACTGAACCTCGAATCCAAGGCCCACCAGGACAATTGGACGCCCATGGCGAAGGTCGAGAAGGAACGCCGCGAATATCTCGAGAGTGAAAAGCGGATCAAGGCTGTGACCGTGGCCTTCACCGACCTCGAAGGCCGCCTGCACATGCTGGACTACGACAAGAAATACCTGTTGGGCGCCGACCAGCTCACCTTCGACGGTTCGTCCATCCGGGGTTTCACGAGAATCGCCGAAAGCGACCTGCGTCTGGGCATCGACTGGCGGGCCTTCTACTGGATGCCCAGTGATGTGTTCGGGCCGGGCAAGGTGCTGGTCTTTGGTTCGGTATTGGACAAGTCCGGTGAGCCTTACGTTTCGGATTTCCGCGGACGTCTGGCCCGCTACACCGAAGAGCTCTACCAGAAAGACGGCACCGTGGCCAACATCGCCTCGGAGATCGAGGGCTTCATCTTCAAGGGCCGCGACGCCGAGCGCAATTACTCCAAGACCGGCGAATTTGATCTCGTCAGCACCGGTGGTTACTACAACAGCCTGCCCCAGGATCCCCTGCGCCAGTTCATCGACGCGGCCGCCGAAGTGCAGCGCGCCATGGGCTTCGAAAACGAGAAGGATCACCCCGAGGTGGGCCCCAGCCAGTTCGAGATGAACTTCAAGTACGCCGGCGCCTTGATCGCCGCCGACCGCATCCAGCTCTACAAATTGCTCTGTCGTCAAGTGGCCCAGTCCATGGACATGACGGCCAGTTTCCTGCCCAAGCCCATCACCGGCATCAACGGCAGCGGCATGCACACCAACATGAGCCTCAGCCGCGGTGGCCAGAACCTGTTCTACGACAAGAATGGCCCGGACAACATGTCGGCCGCCGGTTGCGATTTCATCGACCGGTTGCTGCAGTCGTCCGAAGAGATGTGCCTGATTCTGAATGCC
>RCNC010003209.1_pt1 | contig 10721 bp, 9 predicted proteins | sample 2041301 | NCBI WGS metagenome assembly RCNC01 (sample SAMN09708231, study PRJNA481090) | Marine sediment metagenome, whole genome shotgun sequencing project. | biome: marine sediment; feature: ocean; material: sediment; isolation source: Sewage treatment plant 13A marine sediment (STP13A) ... | reverse complement strand
GAAACCTTTAACACTTTGTGCTCCAACTGGACATTCGGCACAAAAGTTGTTGTTTCAAAAAAAACGCCACCTGAAAACTCAGATGGCGTTTGCACTCAATCTCTAATTTTGCAGAACTACTAAGCTGCCGAACGGCTGCGCGACCGGTTGCCGCCACCTCCGCCACGATGACCACCCTGTTTGCCCTGACCACCGCCAGGCTTACCGCCAGCACGGTTTCCACCGCCGCCGCCGCCGCCACGTCGGCCACCGCCGCCGCCGCCATTTGGCCGCTTTTTCTGACCGGGCTGGATTTCCCATTCGCGGCCTGACGCGATAGGAATGGTTTCCTTCATCGCTTTTTCGATGTCTTTCAACTCGATCATCTCGTCCGGTGCAACCAGTGCCACGGCGCTACCATCAGCACCCGCACGCGCGGTCCGGCCAATACGGTGAACGTAGTTTTCTGCCACGTTGGGCAGATCATAGTTATAAACGTAACGCACGTCAGGAATGTCGAGGCCACGCGCGGCAACATCGGTTGCCACCAGCACACGTACTTTGCCCGATTTGAACGCCGCCAGCGCACGGTCACGTTGACCTTGGGATTTGTTGCCGTGGATTGATGCGGCGGCAAAGCCCTTTTTCTCCAATAAATTGTACAGCTTTTCACAGCCATGTTTGGTGCGGCCAAAGACCAGCGCCAATTCATCACGGTGCTTGTCCAATAACTCAATCAACAAGTCAGTTTTCGCAGCTTGGGCCACAAAGTGCACAGACTGGTTGATCTTTTTAACCGCTTGACCGGGTGGGTTCGCTTGAACACGCACAGGATCGGTCAGGTAAGTGCCTGCCAATTCAGCCATCAACTTGGGCATGGTCGCTGAGAACATCATTGTCTGACGATCTTTGGCCAACAGCGGCGCAATCTGACGCAATGCATGGATGAAACCCATGTCGAGCATCTGATCGGCTTCATCGAGAACCAGGTAAATCGTTTCGTCCAGACGTACAGCGCGGCGATCCAACAGGTCGATCAAACGACCCGGTGTCGCCACCAACAGGTCAACGCCGCCAGCCAGACGCTTGGTCTGTGCCACGATGCCAGCACCACCAACAACTAGCGCCACTTTGAGGTGGCTGCCTTTGGTATAGGCGGTCAGGTTTTCGGCAATCTGCTTGGCCAATTCACGCGTTGGTGCAAGGATCAGGCCGCGCACGGCCTTGGGGTTTGGCTTTACGCCAGCTTTCAACAGCGCGTGGATCATTGGCAAACCAAAGGCCGCCGTTTTACCAGTACCGGTTTGGGCAAGACCCATCACATCGCGGCCGTTCATGGCGTGCGGAATAGCTTGGGTTTGGATCGGGGTCGGTTCAACGATCCCTTGTTCTTTAAGTATATTAATCAGTCGGGGCGCGAGGCCCAGCATGTCAAAATCCATGAATGGATATCCTATCTAATGCGAACCAGCGGTCCGCGCATATCATTGGCCCACGGCAAAATGCCATGAACCCGTGCAAGGTTGCGCCAAAATACTGACTGCCAAGACCGCATTGTCCGGACGCCGATTTGGCGCGGGACCCCTGCGTGATGTGGGAACCTGAGGTTAGACGACACATTGCAAAGATTTGTTATCTTGCTCTGCTCACGCGGCAGTATGCGTCGGTTGATTGGCACATGAGGGTTCGCGTGCGATCTGTCAAGGTCTAGCGAAAAAGGGCGTTTGGAGTGTTGCCTGTGCTTTCCCTTGTGTCCACCACACCATATAGTGGTCGAAAGCTTCGAATGGTGGGGAATCGTCCAGTGGCGCATATTATCGTGGTCGGCAACGAAAAGGGTGGCGCGGGCAAATCAACTGTGTCGATGCATGTCGCGACTGCACTTTCGCGCATGGGTCATAAGGTTGGCACGCTTGACCTTGATCTGCGGCAAAAAACGCTGGGGCGGTATATCCATAACCGACGGGCATTTATGACCAAGAAGGGGATCGATCTGCCGACCCCGTCTTATCATGAACTGCCCGAGATCGACCAAAGCATGCTGAAACCAGGTGAAAATGCCTTTGATCACCGCCTGTCGATGGCGGTGGCCAAGATGGAAGCGGACGCTGATTTCATCCTGATCGATTGCCCCGGATCACATACACGGCTGAGCCAAGTTGCCCACTCGCTGGCGGATACGCTGATAACGCCGTTGAACGACAGCTTTATCGATTTTGATTTGTTAGCGCATGTGGATGGCGACGGTGAAGAAATCACTGGCCCATCCGTTTATTCAGAGATGGTCTGGAACGCCCGTCAATTGCGCAGCCAAGCGGGGCTTAAGCCAATCGACTGGATCGTCGTACGCAACCGTTTGGGTGCCCAAGCGATGGTCAACAAAGAAAAGATGCAACGCGCTATCACCAAACTGTCGAAACGCATCGGTTTTCGCACGGCTTCCGGCTTTAACGAGCGTGTGATTTTCCGTGAACTATTCCCTCGGGGGCTGACACTGCTTGATTTACGCGATGTCGGCGTAAAGGGCATGAATATCTCGAACGTGGCGGCACGTCAGGAACTGCGCGAATTGATCAAATCGCTTGATTTACCCGGTGTGACACCAGATTTTTGACGCCAAACATAAGAAACTGACCGCAGGCATTGATAATGCGCCCTTTTATTAAGCAAATCAGCCACATAGTGTGACCCACAAATAGGGAGAGCTTGCCTTGCAGAAACTGATTTCGTTGCAGCGCTACACCACCTTCGCAGTCGTTGCGATTTTAGCCGTTCTTTGTCTGATCGCCGGGTTTTGGGCGTCTTGGGTTTTCATCCTTGCCGCCATATTTGGCGCGTTAACGTTGGTGGGCATTCATGACGTCCGACAAGACCACCATGCAATTTTGCGCAACTACCCATTACTTGGTCATTTGCGTTTCCTATTCGAAAAAATCCGCCCTGAGATCCGCCAGTACCTGATCGAAGGCGATCAAGAAGAACAACCTTTTAGCCGCGAACAGCGGTCCTTGGTCTATCAACGCGCAAAAGGGGCAGAAGATAAGCGTCCCTTTGGCAGCCATGAACGTGTCTACGAGGCTGGCTATTCTTGGTTAACCCATTCGGTGCAGCCGACCCACTTTGAGAATACGGATTTTCGCCTGACTGTCGGTGGCGATAAATGCAAGAAACCCTATGACGCATCGCTTTATAATATCTCGGCGATGAGCTTTGGATCGCTGTCAGCGAACGCTATCGCGGCATTGAACAAGGGCGCCAAAATGGGCGGCTTTGCCCATGACACTGGTGAGGGTGGCATCAGCCGGTATCACCGCGAAGGTGGTGGCGATCTGATTTACGAGGTCGGGTCTGGCTATTTCGGGTGTCGCGACCATGACGGCACGTTCAACGCTGATAAGTTCAAGAAACAGGCCAGCGACGATCAGGTCAAAATGATCGAAATTAAACTAAGCCAAGGCGCGAAACCTGGTCATGGCGGCATGCTGCCTGCCGCAAAGATCACGCCTGAAATTGCTGAAGCCCGCGATATTCCAATGGGCGTCGATTGCGTTTCACCTGCCGGTCATAGCGCGTTTAACGGCCCGCTTTCGCTGATGAAGTTCGTGGGGCAGTTGCGCGATCTATCTGGCGGAAAACCTGTCGGCTTCAAGCTGTGCATCGGTCACCGTCGCGAATTTATGTGCATGGTCAAGGCGATGCTGGAAACCGGCATTATTCCCGACTTTATTGTTGTTGATGGCACCGAGGGCGGCACAGGTGCAGCCCCGCTGGAATTTGCAAACCACGTCGGTATGCCGATGATTGATGGCCTGACGTTCGTGCATAATACACTGCGCGGCGCAGGCATTCGCGATCAGGTCAAGATCGGTGCTGCGGGCAAGATCATCAGTGCCTTTGACATCGCGCGTGCGCTGTCGCTGGGTGCTGATTGGTGCAATTCGGCGCGTGGATATATGTTTGCGATTGGCTGTATTCAGGCGCAAGCCTGTCATACGAACCATTGCCCTGTGGGCGTCACAACCCAAGATCCAATCCGTCAGCAGGCATTGAACGTAAACGATAAGAGTAACCGTGTGGCGCGTTTTCACGCCGAAACGCTTAAGGCGCTGGGTGAAATGGCTGGGGCTGCAGGTCTGGACGATCCGTGCGGATTTCTACCCTATCATTTCATGGCGCGCGCAGGCGATGGCCAGATGACCGAAGCGGCTGATCTTTATGCGTATATGCGCGAAGGGTTCCTGTTGGATGACGGCGATGACAATCCAATTTACCGCGATCGCTGGGCCCGTGCGACAGCAGACAGCTTTGCCCCACCTGAGGCGAGATAGGCACAAACGCTAGGGATCATCCTGCCGTGGCGGGGTTTTTCCAGCGAACCGCATAAACAGCGATACACGCGGTGTCGTTGCTGTCTCGCCGCGTGAACGTGTGCGCAAAACCGGCGTGTTTTCGGATGTACCGCTGCGGCTTTCGCGCAGGACGATATACATGCCACTCGCGATGATAATACCTGCACCAATCGCAGTTGCCTGATCAATAGTTTCGTCAAAGAAGAAATAGCCGAACAACGTAGCCCAGATGATCTGGCTGTATTGCATCGGCGCGATGATCGCGGCCTCGCCGGATTGGTAGGCCGCAATCACAAGGCGGCTGGCAAACCACGCGAATGTCGCGATGACAGCAAGCAGCCCCAAATGTTCGATCGGCATTGGCACATAGACGAAAGGCAACGCAACAGCCATCAAGATGAAATTGACCATCATCGGGTAGAGCAACATCACAACTGGGCGTTCATCGTTGCCAATCTTGCGCACCACGATTGACGCAATCGCGCCGCCAATTGCGGCAGCAAGGGCCGCGAGGTGACCCAATGAGAACTCGGTTTCGCCCGGACGCAGAACCACCAAAACACCCACCAAACCAACAAGCACCGCAAGCCAGCGGCGCAAACGCACCGTTTCACCCAACACCGGAATTGCGAGGATCGTAATTAACAAGGGGGCAGCAAAAAGGATCGCATAAACCTGCGCCAATGGCAGGACAGAGAACGCGTAGAAAACAGATACGCCAGTGACAACCGCCGCCCCCGTGCGCAACGCCAACCACCACGGGTGGCGCGGCACCAATGTGCCCGGATTGGCATCCCGCATCATCATCACGGTCGCCAATGGGAAGCTAAGCAGGACGCTGAAAAAAACGATCTGGAACGGGGAATAAATCCCGCCCAAGATTTTCACCACGACGTCGTGCGTCGAGAAAATGCCAAAGGCAAGCAAAGCAAAAAGCGCGCCTTTGGCATTGGGCGACATCAGACGCTCGCGTCGAGTGCTGCGAGGATCACATCACCCATTTGGGTCGTGCTAAGTGGCGTGCCGTCTTCGGGACCCATCAAGTCCGCCGTGCGCGCGCCATCTGCAAGAACCTGTTCAATCGCTGCTTCGAGACGATCTGCTTCAGCGCCTTGATCAAAGGAATAACGCAGCGCCATCGCGAACGACAAAATACATGCAATCGGGTTCGCTTTGGCTTGGCCAGTGATATCAGGCGCGGAGCCGTGCACCGGTTCATACATCGCCTTTGGTCGTCCGTTCGCCATTGGGAAACCAAGCGACGCTGATGGCAGCATGCCCAGCGATCCGGTCAGCATCGCCGCGCAATCGGACAGGATATCACCGAACAGATTGTCGGTCAGAATAACATCAAACTGCTTGGGCGCGCGGACAAGCTGCATCGCGCCGTTATCAGCGTACATGTGGCTAAGTTCGACATCCGCATAATCCGCTTGATGTACTTCTGTGACCACATCACGCCATAGAATACCGCTTTCCATCACGTTTGCTTTTTCCATCGAGCACACTTTGTTGCCACGCTTGCGGGCCAGATCAAAGGCTGCACGGGCAACACGCTCGATCTCGGCCTCGGTGTAGCGTTGGGTGTTGATGCCGACGCGCATATTGTCTTCGATATGAATGCCGCGCGGTTCGCCGAAATAGACGCCAGAGGTCAGTTCGCGCACGATCATAATATCAAGACCGGCCACGATGTCCTTTTTCAGTGATGAAAAATCAGCCAACGCATCAAAGCACTGTGCAGGACGCAGGTTTGCAAACAGGTCCATCTCTTTGCGCAGACGCAGCAGGCCGCGCTCTGGCTTTACGCTGAAATCAAGATCGTCGTACTTTGGGCCGCCAACGGCGCCCAACAAAACGGCGTCAACGTCTTGGGCTCTTGCCATTGTGTCGTCATGCAAAGGCACGCCATGCGCGTCGTAGGCCGCGCCGCCAACAAGGTCCTCTGAGACGTCAAAGTTTAGGTCACGCTTGTCGCCGAACCAGCCGATGATGCGTTTGACTTCGTTCATCACTTCGGGGCCGATGCCGTCACCGGCGAGGATCAACAGAGAAGGGTTTGCCATGGGTCATGTCCTTGTTGGAATTTGTTGGGTTTGCCCTAGCGCGACGCGACGTCAGATTCAAGATACCAAGATTACGGCGCGCGGCGGATATCTACCCAGACAAGCGCATGTGATCCGCCCGTATCGGTCAATGGACCGCTGCCGCTAGCTCCGACCACCTGCCATTCGGCAGACGGCAGAACGCAACTGACCCGCAATTTACCCGCACTCTCGGGTCCCCAATCGGCGTTTGTGGTGCCTGCATGCGGATCGGTTAGATCAGCGCGGGCCAAAAATGCTACCATCGCCGCGCGGTCACCCTCCCCGCCAGTAGGATCAAGGTTGCTATTGCCCGCAAGGACGAAGCTGTCCGGAATGGGTCCAAATTTACCGTCCAAAACGTGTTCCCAAAGCTTCAATTCATCGCGGCTGCGCAGGCCGTTCATGTCCTCTGGTCCGTCGAAAACGGGGGGTGTCGCGGCAAAGGCCATGATCGACACCAGCGTGGCATCCGGCAAGCGGATCGGCACGATCCAATGCGCGTTAGAAGACAAGCGCAGTATGTCCAAAACTTCGGGCGGGAAAAATGCCGCGTCGTCCACCTGCGGCAGCACAGCGTCTGGCAGATCGCGCCATAACACCGCGCTAAGATCGGTGACTGCTTCCACCTCAATCGGGTAACGGGACATGATCGCGATCCCGCCGTCACCAGCAAAACGCCCATACCCTTGAGCGTCCCGCGCATCGCCGGTCCAGCCGTTGCCGTCAATGTCATGGCCCGTCGCAAGCCCTGCGTTGGGCCTAAGCGCAAAAAGGTATGGATAGAGCGCGCCGAATCCTTGCGCAAAAGCAGCCAGAGCAAGCCCATCAAGGTCATAGTCAAAATCCGTCAACACCAAAACATCCGGTGCGGCTTGCGCAATGGTGACATTGATCGCTGTGAGGCTGTCGTCTTCGCCCTTCTGGATATCGCGCAGCAGCAAGCCGGGTCCATCACGGCTAAGTGGGGCTGCGAATGTAGCGATGCGTAGGTCGTCGGCTTGGGCTACATTTGCCCAGAGCCCAAGTATCAGACCACCATAGCGCCTTGCGATTCTTCTCGTGCGTAGGCGCGCAGGCGTTGCTGGTGGATCATATTCGCAACCCGACTGAGCGCGACACCGCGCATCAAAATACTGGCTGGCAAAAATGCCCATGCGGATACGGTCCAAATCAATGTCTGCGTACTATCAAGGTTGATCGGCGTACCAACGATATCGGACAACTTAACAACCGCTGGCACCAAGAAGGGCAGCAAAAGTCCTAAGATAATGTTAATGCGACCATCCCGTCTAAGCCGTTTGACCACATCGCCGCCTGCTGTCGGATCAAACGTTGGCAGGTTGATCCAGACATTGAAGGCCTCGGTCCGGCGCGGCCATTGGTAAAGAACCAACAAGATCACAAACCAAATCACTGAAAATAACGCCAGCAGATAACTGAGACCGGCCGCATCGCGCAGTCGCTGGATGACAGCAGGGTCTGTGCCTTCTGGCAACATCAGCACCATCAAGCGGACCGGCGAATAGGAGAAATCAATCGCTTGCCCGATTTGTGAGCCGCTGTTTTGGAAAAATGCTGTCACCTCAGATGGGGCAGTTTCGCCACGGAAAATCACCGACAGGCAAAGCACGGTCGCGAAAAGCGCGGAAAATCGGACACGGTTAAATGGCGGGGCATCACGAAATTCAACCAAGCTAGGGCTTTTTGAGCTGTATTCAACAATCGTAAACAGTGCGCCGAAAATCGCCACGAGGGCCACAATCTGGGTCCCATCCTGGTTGCTCTCAGGCAGCAACGCAAAGGGCATGACGATCAACATCACAACCATCACAGCTCTAGCTAACGCGCCTGGCAATCGAAACAGCACTGTCTTTCTATCCTTTTGAGGCCGCAAACCTTGCGTACGACCAATAGCGGGGTGGGCAGGAAATACCCTGCCGTCCCTAACAGACTGAACAAATCAAGCCACATGCATCAATATCGTTGCTTAAGAAACTCTAAATAATGGCTAAATTGGCGGTGGAGTGGTGCTGTATTGCAACCCAATCTCGAAAATTCGGCCCCAATTTTCATCAAAGTGGACCAACGGCCGTTCTTCACTGCCCAAAGTCCACACCATATTTGACGTTCTCAGAACGCAAAAAAGCCGCAGATGATGCGGCTTTTTCGCAATATTTAGCCAGCTTTAGACCCAGGGGCGCGCGGCAGATGCCGCAACTTCGAACTGATCAATGGATTTCACTTTCTCCATCGTCAGGCCGATGTCATCAAGGCCGTTCATCAAGCAATGCTTTTTGAATGCGTCGACTTCAAAACTGAAGACATCCCCATCTGAGGAGGTGATCGTTTGCGCTTCCAGATCAACTTCGATCCGCGCGTTCGATCCCTTTTCGGCGTCTTTCATCAACACATCGACCTGTTCTTGCGGCAAGGTGATCGGCAAAATGCCGTTCTTGAAACAGTTATTGTGAAAAATATCTGCGTAAGACGGCGCAATCACGCAAGTGATCCCAAAGTCCGCAATCGCCCAAGGTGCGTGTTCGCGCGATGACCCACAGCCAAAGTTTTCGCCCGCCACAAGGATTTGCGTGTCGCGATACTGCGGCTTGTTCAGCACGAAATCTGCGATCTCGTTGCGATCATCATCATAGCGCATCTCGTCAAACAAGTTCACGCCAAGACCAGTGCGCTTGATCGTTTTCAAGAACTGCTTGGGAATGATCATGTCGGTGTCGATATTCACCAAAGGCATCGGCGCGGCAATGCCACTGAGTTTATCAAATTTTTGCATTACATCATCTCCCGCACGTCGGTCAGTTTTCCAGTAATGGCAGCAGCAGCGGCCATCTGTGGTGACATCAAGTGCGTGCGTCCGCCGCGCCCTTGCCGTCCTTCGAAGTTGCGGTTCGATGTGGCTGCACAGCGTTCACCCGGTGCCAATTGGTCAGGGTTCATCGCCAGACACATGGAACAGCCCGCAAGCCGCCATTCGAAACCTGCGTCGATAAAGATCTGCGCAAGCCCTTCTTCTTCGGCCTGAGCGCGTACAAGTCCCGATCCGGGAACAACCATCGCACGCAACCCGTCTTTTTTCTTTTTGCCCTTGAGGATGGCCGCAGCCGCCCGCAGGTCTTCGATCCGGCCATTGGTGCAAGAACCGATGAACACCGTATCGATCTCGATCTCGGACAGTGGTGTGCCGGGTGTCAGCGCCATGTAGTCAAGCGAACGCTGTGCCGCACCAACTTTGCCGCCTTCGAAATCGGAAGCAGCAGGTACATTTGCAGTGATTGGCAGCACGTCCTCTGGGGATGTGCCCCAAGTGACCACAGGTGCGATATCTTCGCCTTTCAGCGTGATGACCTTATCGAAATGCGCGTCCTCGTCAGTGAACAGCGTTTTCCAATACGCGACCGCTGCTTCCCATGCCGCACCTTTTGGTGCGTGTGGGCGGCCCATGCAATATTCATAGGTCTTTTCGTCGGGTGCGATCAGGCCTGCGCGCGCGCCGCCTTCAATGGCCATGTTGCAAACCGTCATACGGCCTTCCATGGACAGATCGCGGATCGCCTCACCACAATACTCGATCACATAGCCCGTACCGCCAGCCGTACCTGTGGCACCGATGACAGACATTGTGATGTCCTTTGCCGTAACGCCCGGAAGTAGTTTGCCAGTAATTTCGACCTTCATGTTCTTGGACTTTTTCTGGATCAGCGTTTGCGTCGCCAAAACGTGCTCTACCTCGGATGTCCCGATGCCGTGCGCCAGCGCGCCAAACGCACCGTGCGTTGCTGTGTGGCTGTCGCCGCAAACAACGGTCATGCCCGGCAAGGTCCAACCCTGTTCGGGTCCAACGATGTGCACGATACCCTGACGGACGTCAGTCACAGGGTAATAGTGGATGCCAAATTCTTTGGCGTTGGTATCAAGGGCTGCCACTTGGATACGGCTGTCCTCGGTCATGTTGTCTGCGTTTTCGCGACCCAATGTGGTCGGAACGTTGTGATCGGGCACCGCGATTGTTTTGTCCGGCGCGCGTACTTTGCGACCCGTCATGCGCAAACCTTCAAAGGCCTGCGGGCTGGTCACTTCGTGTACCAGATGGCGGTCGATATAAAGCAAACAAGTGCCGTCATCAGCTTCGTGGGCTACGTGCGCATCCCAGATTTTGTCATAGATCGTTTTGGGGGACATTGTCCTCTCCCGTATTTGAAATGTCAGTGGTCGTCAGGCGTGCGGAAACCGTGTGTTACCCGCGAGCTAGGATTGTGCTGCGCGCACCAAAGAACCGCCAAGGCAGGCG
>RCNC010003208.1_pt1 | contig 10721 bp, 8 predicted proteins | sample 2041301 | NCBI WGS metagenome assembly RCNC01 (sample SAMN09708231, study PRJNA481090) | Marine sediment metagenome, whole genome shotgun sequencing project. | biome: marine sediment; feature: ocean; material: sediment; isolation source: Sewage treatment plant 13A marine sediment (STP13A) ... | reverse complement strand
CTCTTCCGATCTTATAGAGCCCCTTTCCCTGTTTGCACTCAGTTATGTCACTGACCTGGAGATTGCAAAGGAGATCGTACAGGCTCTCTTTGTAGCTCTATATGAAAATCGAAAATCACTACTCATCACAACTTCATTAAAGTCCTATCTATATCGATCGGTCAGAAACCGTTGCCTGAACCATCTCAAACACATTCAAGTGGATCGCAGGCATCTGGAAAATTTGAAACTGAAACAGGAATCATCTGAGGATCTTGAAGCCACCATCGAGAAAGGTGAACTTGAGGCCAGAATATTTCAAATAATCTCGGACCTCCCTCCCAGGTGTCAGGAAATATTCAAAAAAAGCAGGGTGAATGGAATGAAGAATATAGAGATAGCCGAGCTTCTGGATATTTCAATAAGAACGGTTGAGACCCATATATCCAATGCCTTAAAGATCCTTCGGGAGAAGCTGGGTAAGGAATATAATTTTTAATCTCCAATTCTCTTATTGATACACCTACGTGTAGTCGTAGTTTGAATTGTCTCTTCTATGCAACCATGATGAAAAAGCAAGCAGAACATACAATCGGGAATCCCCTTTATTCTAACCTGGAAAAATATCAGTCCATCGATGCGGATAAGGACTGGGAAAATGTACGAGAAAAAGCAGGTCTTGGAAAAAGAAAAAAAGTCAGCCTTTTATGGCGGGTAGCTGCCATAGCCATTGTGATCCTTGGAGTTGGTATCCTTTCAAAACAGTATATTCTGCTTCCTGATTTACTTTTCATAGAAACGGGTGAAAAGCATGCAGAGATATTACTCCCCGATGGGTCTTTGGTTCACCTGAACAGCCACTCCAGGTTGACCTACCCCGAAAAGTTTAGAAGAAGCAGACAGGTCACTCTTAATGGGGAAGGTTTTTTTGAAGTTAAAAAGAACCCTCAACATCCTTTCCTGGTAAATATCAATGAATTGGCTACTGTGGAAGTGCTTGGCACTTCATTTAACGTAAATGCTCCACAGGAGGGGCAGACTGTTAAAGTACAGGTAGTTGAAGGCAGAGTATCTTTTTCAGCCAACGAAAAAGATGGAACCGGAACAATTCTTGTGATGAATGAACAAGCAGTTTTGAGAGATGGAGAGATATTAAAAAATGACCGGCCAAACAGAAACTTCCTGAGTTGGAAGACCGGTATCATTTATTTCGAGCAGGAGAAAATATCCAGCTTACTTGATATTCTCAGCAGCTATTACAATAGAGAATTTATCATGGACCCTGGTGTAGATAAAGATTTAGTTTTCACCTCTACCATCGATAACCAGGAGCTGGAAGATGTGCTGGAGGAGTTATCATTAGTACTAGAATTAAAAATCACTTATAACCCGGATGCGATCACAATTTCAAAACAGGATTAAGATGGGTAAATGAAATCTATATACTTCTTTTATTTTGCGATTTGTTTGCTCGTTTTTACAAAGCCAGCTTTGTCGCAATCGACCATCCTGGATTCCCAGGTTAGCTTTGCAGAACGAACTGCACCCATACACTTTTTCCTGTCGGGCATGGAAAGTGCAACAGCCATCACTTTCAGCTACGGCAAAGAGGTTCCTGTCCAAAGAGCGTTTCACATGACTGACGAGAAAAGATCCATTCGTGAACATTTGGACGCCATGTTCAAAAATGATTCCTTGGACTATATGGAACGCGGAAGAAAGATCCTGATTGTACCAGCAAAGACTCAATCTCAGAAAAAAGCTCCCAGTCAAACCCTGAGGGGGCAAATTTTGGATCTCGATTCACAAACTCCATTGATCGGAGTAAACATTTTGCTTGGTTCGGATGGTCCGCCCAGGGGAACCATCACCAACACCCAGGGATATTTCAGGTTCGAAAATGTACCTGTGGGCAGGCACGAATTGAAGTGTTCCTATATAGGGTATGAACCTGAATATCGGTCAAATCTTGTGGTGGCCTCTGGGAAAGAGTATGTAATCCAAATTGAAATGGAGGAATCCATCACTGAGCTTGATGAGGTCCGCATTACAGCCCTGAATAACAATTCAGAGCCCATAAATAAGCTCACGATGGTAAGTGGGCGTAGTTTTTCTGCTTATGAGGTAGAAAACTATCCAGGTTCTATTTCAGATATATCCAGGGCTGCAGTATCCTTTCCCGGTGTGGTGTCGCCCAATGACGGGCAAAATCACATTATAATCAGGGGAAATAGTCCCAAAGGATTGCAATGGCGCCTCGAAGGCGTGGAGATTCCTAATCTGAATCATTTTTCGGATATAGGTGCCTCTGGTGGTGGTGTAAATGTGATCAGCAGTCACATGTTGGCAAATTCAGATTTTCTTACCGGTGCTTTCCCTTCAGAATATGGGAATGCCCTCTCAGGAGTATTTGACCTGCGCTTGAGGACTGGAAATAACGAAAAACATGAACAGACCTTTCAAATCGGACTCCTGGGAACAGAATTAATGGTGGAAGGTCCGATTAATAAAGCTTCCAACACCACTTACATTGCCCAGTACAGGTACAGCACACTTAAGTTGATCAATAATTTGGGATTAAACCTAAAGAGTGTTCCTGACTTCCAGGATCTCTCTTTTAAGATCTATCATCCCACAAAAAAACTGGGTGTTTTTACCTTCTTTGGGATAGGTGGACTCAGTCATGAAACAGGAGAAAGTGGGTATGTTTGGAACTCAAATATGGCTACTACAGGGATATCGAATAATTATACATTCAATTCAAAAACATTCCTGAGGACAGTATTCGCATTCTCAGCGTGGAACTATACCTGGAATCAGGAAGCAAATATTGGCTCAGATGAGGTTCCTATCAACAGGCAATGGGATACAAATGTATTGGACTATACCCTCAAGGGATCAATGGTCCTGAACCATAAGATCAATACACGTCATAAAATCAAGGCGGGTATTATCTATGAAATGGCTTTCAATGATTCCTATATGGGGTGGTACTCCGACACACTACGCAACTGGTATAATGATCCAACTAATCCTGGATATCAAAACCTTAATTATGAACATGAGTATGTAAACTCAAATGAAAACGCAGGAACTCTGCAAGCTTTTGTGAATTGGAAATACCGCATCACCAATACCCTTTCTCTGAATACCGGTATGCACTTTATTCAGTTCTACCTGAATAATAACTACTCTATCGAACCCAGGATCGGAATGCAGTGGATAGCCCATCCTCGTCATATTTTCAGTGCAGGATTTGGCGTACACAGCAGGAAAGAGTCCCTTACTCTGTATTCAGGAAATTTCACTGCGGCTGATGGAACTGTGATTCATCCAAATAGGGATTTAGAACTGGCCAAAGCCAGGCATTATGTTCTGGGATATAATTTCCGCGCCACTGAGCATCTTCGCCTGAAAACTGAGATATACTACCAGGATCTATACGACATTCCGGCCTACCCATTCCCGCCCTACTTTTCCACCCTGAATTTCGATTATGGCTTCGAAGGAAATATACTAAGCAACTATGGAACGGGATACAACACCGGGATTGAAGTCTCCCTGGAGAAGAATATGTCAAAGGGCTACTACTTTATGCTTAATGGAACAATTTACGAATCAAAGTATTATAACAAGTTAGGTGTAAAACTTGATACTAAGTACAATGGGACCTTTGCTTCCAATGGATTGTTCGGGAAGGAATTTAAACTGGGGAAAGGCAAACAGAATACGCTTAGTTTCAGTACACGGTATATTGTGGTAGGCGGAATGCGAACGCTACCCATTGATGAGCGGGCTTCCTTGGAGCAGGGCTATTCAGTCAGGTACCATGATGATGGATTTTCGGTCAAGAATTCGGACTATTTTCGGATCGATCTCCTTGTGAAATTCAGACAAAACAAACCCCGGTACACCAGCGAATGGAGCATAGACCTTTTGAATATCCTAAATCGGCAAAATGTCTTAACCGAATACTGGAACAATGGAAGCAATGAACTGGAAGAAGAATATCAAAATCCAACCATTGCCATTATTAGCTACAGAATTCAGTTTTAGATTAAAGATCCAGATCATGAAAACATATAACTTAATCTTAGTATACATCCTGCTCATCCCTTTCACAGCCTGTGAAAAATACGATGATGATCCAGTTTTTCCCGCATCCGATTTTATCTCTGAAGGAAACTACCAGGGAAACTACTGGCCCACGGAGCAATGGAAAGAGTGTGCACCTGACCAGGTAGGAATGGATCCATTGAAATTGAAAGAACTCAATGAAGAGATCAGGCTCCTTCTTGAAATGCAGATAGATGTTCATAGTGTGCTTATTATTAAAGATGGCTATATCGTTGCTGAGCAGTATTATTCTGCGGATTACACTGCTGATTCGCTTCACAGGATTTATTCCTGTACAAAAAGCCTTACCTCCGCTTTGATTGGAATTGCCATTGAGGAAGAATACCTGACGGGGGTGGAGGAGCGCATGCTTGATTTCTTTCCAGGATACGAAATTCAGAACATGTCGGCCCACAAAGAGGATATTAATCTTGAGGATCTGCTAACCATGAGTTCCGGACTGGAGTGGTATGAGATGGATTACCCCTATGGGGATGACAGGAATACCTTCAGGCAGTGGATTGACCAGGGAGCTGGGGTCCAATTTGTATTGGACAGGCCCATGGTTGCAGCCCCGGGGTACATCTATAGCTACAGCACAGGTTCATCACATGTACTTTCGGGCATCCTTCAGAATGCTACAGGCGCTAGAACTGATTCCTTTGCAGTAAAACACCTCTTTGAACCCCTTGGTATTGATCAATACTACTGGCCGGTAGATGGTCATGGCATAGCCTATGGAGGATCTGCAGTGCACTTAACACCCAGGGATATGGCCAGGTTTGGATACCTCTATCTTAGGGAAGGAGAGTGGGAAGGGAAACAGATAATTCCTAAAGACTGGGTGGAAGTATCACAACAGAAACACATAGAACGGAAATACATCGAAGACAACTATTACGGATACCACTGGTGGGTAAGTGATTACAGTACCTATTCGGCGGTAGGATTTGCCGGCCAATGGATTACCATTGTTCCGGAGCATAACCTGGTGGTGGTATTTACCAATGATTTTACAGAAGGGGATAATTTGCAATGGAATACCCCAGAGCGTTTATTAAACACCTACATCATTCCAGCAATTAATTAGCCTGGTGAAAACATTTGTCAGGTTCATTTGTTTTTTGTGAAACCCTGACCGATGAAAAAGCGGAAACTAACCACAAAATTACTCCACGCTCCTTACCCTGTAAAGGATCCTCATGGGAGCCTTAATTATCCGGTTTACGACAATGTTGCCTTTGAAGCTGACACAGCCGAAGAGCTGGAAGCTGCCTTCAGTGGTAAGAAGAACAGGCATATCTATTCCCGGATAACCAATCCAACGGTGGCCTATTTTGAATCAAAAATCAAGCATGCAACTGATGCCTTTTCCGTAACTGCTCTCTCATCAGGAATGGCTGCAATATCCAACCTGGTGATGGCCCTGGGCAAAGCTGGTGATAACATTATCACCACCAGACATCTGTTTGGAAACACTCTTTCGTTATTTGAGAAAACACTTCAACCCTATGATCTATCAGCCAGGTTTACAGATCTTACCAACAAGCTAGAGATAATTGATCAGATTGACAGTAGAACAGTGGCCATCTTCTTTGAAACCATTACCAATCCGCAGCTCGAGGTTGCAGACATTAAAATGCTGTCAGAAATTGCCAGGGAGCATAAGCTGGTGCTTATTGCAGATACAACCCTCACCCCTCCTTCTGTTTTTAATGCCAATGAGATGGGGGTCGACTTTGAGGTACTATCCAGTACCAAGTATATCTCTGGTGGTGGTACATCAGTGGGTGGTTTGATCCTTGAATATGACACTTTTGACTGGAGTACTTTTTCCAAGACCCGTCAATTGTATGAAGAACATGGATCTTCGGCATTCAATGTTCTATTAAGAAAACAGATATTCAGAAATATGGGAGCATGCCTCTCTCCCCACAATGCCTACATGCAAAGTCTGGGACTGGATACACTGGATCTGCGAACCGAGAGGTCCACATCCAATGCTCTTCAGGTGGCGCATTGGCTCGAAAAGCACTCTGCTGTTCAGAAAATCCACTATCCGGGATTGAAGAGCTCACCATTTTTTGAAATCTCAAAGAAGCAGTTCGGTGAAAAACCCTGCTCCATGCTAACCTTTGACCTTGAGTCCAAAAAGCACTGTTATGCTTTTATGAACAGACTAAAACTGGCAAGGCGCTCCACAAATTTGCAGGATAATAAAACCCTTATTATCCACCCTTACTCAACCATTTTTTCAGAGTATCCTGCAGATCAGATCGAAGCCATGGGGATCCAGGATACCATGATTCGCTTATCTGTGGGAATTGAAGATATCGAAGACCTCATCGAGGATTTTACTCAGGCACTAATAAACACGTAATCGAAACCAATGACTAAATCAAGCCTATTAAAAGTTGGACTCGCCCAGATCTCCCCGGTCTGGCTCAATAAAGAACAAACAAGGGAGAAGATAAGAAGCTATATAGAAAAGGCCGGGGCGGACAAATGCGACCTGGTGGTTTTTGGCGAAGCGCTTCTACCCGGATATCCTTTCTGGCTGGGGCTCACCCACGGATCCGATTTCAACTCGAAAATGCAGAAGGAGATCCATGCACATTATATAAGGAATGCAATTCAGGTGGAAGCCGGGGAGCTGGATATCCTCTGTGAAGCCGCCAAACAAAACCAGGTGGCTGTCTATGTGGGAATCATTGAGAGGGCAAAAAACAGGGGCGGACACAGCCTTTATTGTTCACTGGTTTATATCAACCGGAAGGGTAAAATTAAGTCTGTTCATCGCAAACTCCAACCTACCTATGAAGAGCGCCTCGCGTGGTCGCCTGGCGATGGGAATGGCCTAAAGGTTCATTCACTGAAAGAATTTACCGTGGGTGGACTCAACTGTTGGGAAAACTGGATGCCCCTGCCCCGAACAGCTCTGTATGGATTGGGTGAGGACCTTCATATCGCGGTATGGCCAGGATCAAAACGAAACACTGATGACATTACAAGGTTTATTGCCAAAGAGGCCCGCTCATTTGTCGTTTCGGTGGGAAATTTAATGAGTATTAAGGACTTTCCGGCTGATACCCCTTACCGAGAGGAGATCATTCGCAATGCAGAAGATCCTCTTACTGATGGTGGATCATGTATTGCAGGTCCCGATGGTGAATGGATCGTTGAGCCCATTGTTGAGAAAGAAGGACTCTTCACGGGCACCATTGACTTTAACAGGGTGCTGGAAGAGCGGCAGAATCTGGATGTTTCAGGGCACTATTCCCGTCCCGATGTCACTCAGCTTATTGTAAACCGGGAAAGGCAATCTGTGATAAAACTAAAAGATTAGTCCTCCATCATAGCCTGGTAATCCGCATCTTCTTTGATCTTATTGATCAGGTACTCTTTGCAAAAATGTCGTCGTTTCCGAACATAACCTTCGCTTCTAAAGCCCAGCGTACGAGCAATTTCTGAGGATGTAAGGTCCTGTGCAGTGAGTCTGAGAATATTCTGACAGTCCTCGGGTATTTGAAGAAGGGTACGTTGATAGATGGCCATTCTAAGATCTTTGTCCTGAACCGGAGATGGAGGCTCAAATTCAAGTCTTTCTTCGTGATCCCTGCTCAGCGGATCAATTTCAATCTTCTTAATGTTCCGAAGATGCTTCAGCCAAAGCAACCTTGAGATAGAGTAAATATAGGTTGTGAAAGCAGAGGTGAGTGCAAATTTCTGATCCTCTTTTAACTTCTTAAAGATAATAATCAGAGCTTCCTGGAATATATCTTCGGCATCATTCTCCGAACCCGCGTTATTCAGGATAAGCTGCTTAACCGGATTGTAGGTGTTTTTATAGATATATTGCAGAACGCGGTTATCCCGTTTTCTGAGTCCGGCAATTATTTCTTCATCCGACAGCCTTTTCACAGTGAGAGGGTTCCATTTTGCTGAACAACAAATATAAACATTAACTCATACCAGCCTATATTACCTAAGAAAAATAGAATGGTTCTAACGCCAGGTATAGCGATTAATCATCTGAATTAAAGCATCTGCACATACAGGACAAAAGGCCGCATTATTGGTATGCATCCGACAATCGATCATGGGCCTGTAGACATCCTTTGCCACATAACCTCCGCCTTCGTAAACTCCGATGGTCGCTTCATATTGCTCTTCCTGAGGAGTAGGAATAGGGGTATCCTTTTCAAGCATATCCTTCCACTTAGTATCGAAATCGACCAGGGTGGTAAGATTTGGATTCCAGGGCTCCACCTTCAGGTTAAAAAAATCGGTGTAGGCTACCGCCGAATTGTAATACTCATCAGCCAGACCGCCAAAAGCATGTCCAAACTCGTGAATCACAACCGCCCTGGATTCCAGGTTATCGGCAGCTGATATACTATAGAGGTTATACATACCTCCTCCCCCATACTTATCCGTATTCACCAGGATGTAAATCTGGTCATAATGCGTATTTGAAGCCACATCGCAAACGGATGCATAATCCATGGTGGTCATATAGCGCTCTATCCCAAAAGTGAAAAAACTTGAATTCATGATGGTATTCTTCCATATGGACTGCCCTGGTATATCTGTACCCGAATCTTCACTGACAGATTTAACGGCCCTGATATTGAAAGATTCCCGCATGCTCTTAAAGGGCTCCTCCGAAAAAATATAGCCTGCAGATCGCTCTGCATCAGCAAGAAACTTATCCATCTCTTCTTCTGTATACCCCTCAGCCAGGAAAAGGATATCTATTTTCTCTTCCGGTGAGCCATTGATTTCCAGATCCACACTTTTGAATAGAGCCGGGATAGAGGGATCGGCATAGATAGAGGAAGGATTAAACTGGCCTGTCCAGGCTGATACAAAATCTCCTTCCCAGCTCCGGTCAAAGATTTCAACTTTTACAGCAGCTCTGGGCCAGGGAAAACGGAGCACATGGTTATAGGCTCTTCTAACATCTTTAGCTTCGCTGGTGGTTTGCCATTCCCGAAAAAGCGTACAATATGTATAACTAAATATCAGGGTTCCTGATTCAATATCTCTCACCTCAAACTTATGATCTCCATAATCAAAAGGATCCACCAGGACACTCTTAGAGCCACTGTAATACTGCTCCTTTTTTAAGCCGGAATAGGCATATGTTGATTCATCAGCTGTACCTGAAAACATCAGGTCCACACGCATTACTCCCTCATCGAACCATTGATCAAATGACTGACTCAAAAGAGGAAGTGTGCTGGATAAGAGAAATAAGCTCAGGAAAATGGAAAGTTGGCGTCTCATATGGATCAATTTGGCGCATCAAATTTATAAAAACAAAATTTAAGACCCCACTACACCATTTATACGACTCTCTAAGTCTTGAATCGGCTGAATTGATATAGTAATTTGCGTAGAATAATAATCAATATCTCAGCAGATGATTATAGCATTGCTCATCTCCCTAATAATGGGAGCCCAGGATTTCCTTCTGATTCCAAACATAGACAAACATGCACGTAAGCAAGTAGAGAGTAAAGAGGTGGCTCATTCCATAAAAGTGATCGTAAAAGAACTTTCCAAAAAGCAAAAAGAGTTTAATAAAGAGCAGGGAGACAACTGGAAAAAGCTTGAAGGGATTAAATCAACAGATACTGATGAATATTCCATGATTTTGGAAGATTTAAAGAAAACCCGAAAAGTACTTCAGGACTTACAAAAAGAAGCTCGCAAGGAAATTGCAAACATGCTTACCGAAGAGGAATGGAACAATATTTATCTATCAGCCTCAAAAGATTTTGAAAAGCACAAAAAGGGAGCTAACAAAACATTCGAAAAACTGGATAAAAGATTTTCGAAATTAGAAAAATCCATAAGTAAGGAAATCGAACCTGAATTGAGAAAGGATGAACTGTTAAGTATTGTCAGCAGGTTTAAAGAGCAATTTTATGGTGGAATAAAGAAGCAGAATGATCTGTACTTCAATAATCCGGAATTATGGAAATACGAGGCTGATGCTCAGACAATTAATGAAACAATCTCTCGGGCAAATGAAATCAGAATGGCCTACCTGGATGCATTTGTTAAGTCACGAATTCAACTGATTGAGTTTACAACAGAAAAAGAAAGACAAAAAATTATCCGCAGATTGAATAAACTATTCTAAGATATTGTTTAAAGCACCAACCTGCCTCGAATACCCCACAGAAAAATTGAAGACGCATTGGGATTTAGGGCGGGATTAATTAGGTATTGCACATCCGGAGTAATGGCAAAGTGGGTGGAAATCTGAAAACGATAGAAAACTTCCATGGTAATCTGATTGTCTAATCCCACTTCAAAGGTAGCTTCATTGACTTCTCCCCATCCAATGGCTCCACCAAGAAGGCTGCCAGCCCAAACAGGTTGGTAGCCTAAGCCTACCGAAACTGCTTTCTGAATCAAAGTACCTCCATCTTCTGTATATCCTCCCCTGACAAAGGGCATAAATTTGTCCTGAATTAGATAGGTACCAGAGAACGACAGGCCCCAACCTGCCGGCGCAGCATTTTGCTCACTTCCATCAGAATGCCAGTAGGTAATATGAATATTATCAAAGAATTGTCTCTCTTTGGAGCTTACCCACCCTACTTCAACACTTG
>RCNC010003207.1_pt1 | contig 10724 bp, 12 predicted proteins | sample 2041301 | NCBI WGS metagenome assembly RCNC01 (sample SAMN09708231, study PRJNA481090) | Marine sediment metagenome, whole genome shotgun sequencing project. | biome: marine sediment; feature: ocean; material: sediment; isolation source: Sewage treatment plant 13A marine sediment (STP13A) ... | reverse complement strand
CTGTGGGCGACCCTGAACCACCGCGCCTGTGGCTATATCACAAGCCCGCCGGTCTGGTGACGACCGAACGCGATGAAAAAGACCGGCCTACGGTTTTTGCATCGCTGCCAGAAAATTTGCCGCGAGTGATGTCAGTTGGACGGCTTGATTTGAATTCCGAAGGTCTGCTGCTGCTGACCAACGACGGCGAGATGAAGCGCAAGCTTGAACTGCCCAGCACTGGCTGGCTGCGCCGCTACCGTGTGCGCATCAACGGTTCGGTTAGCGAAGCCAAGTTGGATTTATTGCGCGCCGGCATCACCGTCGAGGGGCTTACCTATCAGCCGATGACCGTCACATTCGACCGCCAGCAAGGTGCAAACGCGTGGCTAACCGTCAGCATCCGCGAAGGCAAAAACCGCGAAATTCGTCATGCGATGCAAGAAATTGGCGTGGCCGTGAACCGTTTGATCCGAGTGAGCTATGGCCCGTTCCAGCTTGCCAACCTCAAGCAAGGCGAGGTCGAAGAGATCAAGCCACGCGTCGTTCGCGACCAGTTGGGCATGTCAGACAAACCTCAGCCAAAACGCGTCCGAAAGACTGTCAACCGCCCGACTAGGGGGAAAAAGCCCTAGAGTTGAACCTTTCCCTGTCGCAAACGTTGTGCATAGTGTCAGCAACAAATTCTCCCGGGGGACAATACTTTGGCCGACTTACTAACGCTAGAGAACGCGATCAACTTAGTCATGCTTTGCTTTTTGCAGGCCGTTTTGGGTTTCGACAACCTTCTCTATATCTCAATAGAAAGTAAACGCGCGCCAGTAGCGCAGCAAAAGTCTGTGCGCACTTGGGGCATTATCATCGCCGTTGTGCTGCGGGTGGTGTTGCTGTTTGTGATGATTCGGCTAATCGACGGGCTGTCAGAGCCGTTTTTCATCATGAACTGGGTTGGCATCATTGAGGGTGGCGTAAACTTTGCGACCATCGTGTTTGTTTTTGGTGGCGCGTTCATCATGTACACTGCCGTCAAGGAAATCGGGCATATGCTGTCGATAGATAACCTTGAACACGATGTTGATGGCAAAGGCTCCAAATCTGCGGTGCAGGTTGTTGTGCTGATTGTCGTGATGAACCTGATCTTTTCGTTTGATAGCGTGTTGTCCGCCTTGGCAATCACCGATGTGTTCCCGATCCTTGCCTTTGCGATCATTCTGTCAGGTCTGGCGATGCTGGTGCTGGCCGACACCGTGGCACGGTTTCTAGAAAAGAACCGCATGTACGAGGTTCTGGGCCTGTTCATTTTGCTTATCGTTGGTGTGGTTTTGTTGGGTGAAGCAGGCCCTGCCGCTGCCCACGCGATGCATAACGATAGCTTGAAAATCATGGTCTTCGGTCAAGACATTGTCCCAATGTCGAAATCGACATTCTACTTTTCTGTTGTCGTGCTGGTCATCGTCGAAGTCATCCAGTCCGGCTATCGACGCAAACTGGATGCAGAGCGTGCGGCTTTGCAGAAACACTCGTAAAAACTGCCCCTCCTTCCTATCTGAGATAGGATGAACATGGCGAAGTGATTAAAAAATGGTGCGATTGATTTTCTTGGTGGCGTTTGTTGCGGTGGCCGCGATTGCAGTCACTGGCCTGCTGAGGACAATTGAAGACGTCACAAAAGTTGGCGTTGGAAAGGACGACGAATTTATGCCCGCGAAGTTTCGACGGATTACTTATGTTTTGCTTGTTGTTTTGCTGTTTGGCGTGACGACAGGTTGGTTAGGAGCTGCGTAATGGCCAAGCGATTTGGCGGAAAATTCAGCCCTGACGGGAAGACCAGCGGCCCGCGCGATGCGGTCGTAGACGAACGGCAAATCAAAAAAGCTGGTTCGCAAGCACGCTTGCTTTATGTGCCCGCTGTGGTCTTGGTATTTACGTCCCTCAATGATGGACCCGTGGCCTTGGTTACCGCTTTGGTTGGCGGCGCAATTCTGGCGCTTGCCGCGTGGTTGCTGCAAGAAGGCCTGCAGGCAGAGGCCGCCTATAACGCGCGCAAAGTTGCCCGCCGCCCTGCTGTTCCGCGCAAAATGTTTGCTACAGCTTTGACGGGCATAGGCGTGACCATCGCCGCCTACCTTGGCGACAGCGGGATTATTGGATCGGTTCTATACGGTGTTGCTGCAGCTGGACTGCACACAGTCACCTTCGGGATTGATCCTATGACTGACAAACGCATGGAAGGTATCGACACCTTCCAGCAAGACCGCGTCGCCCGTGTCGTAGATGAGGCCGAGGCATATTTGAATGTGATGAAAGCGCAGATCGAAGCGCTGTCAGATCGCAAACTGACTGAGCGGGTCGAGGATTTTCAAACAATTGCGCGGCGCATGATCCGCACCGTCGAAGAAGACCCGCGTGACCTCACTGGCGCGCGCAAGTTCCTGAGCGTCTATTTGATGGGAGCGCGTGATGCGACGATCAAATTTGTGGACCTTTACGGACGCAACAAAGACGCGGATGCCCGCACAAGTTACGAGGCGCTTCTGGGTGACCTTGAGCAGAACTTCGCTGCTCGTACCGAAAAAATGCTGCTCGATGACCGCAGCGATATGGATATTGAAATCAATGTGCTACGCGACCGCTTACAGCGCGAAGGCGTCAGCTTAAAACCAAAAGGGAATGAATAATGTCTGATACAATCCGCAAAGAGGCCGAAGCGACGCTCGCTGAAGTTGAAAAAGTAACTGCCGTCGTGTTGGCTGAACCCAAAGGCGAACTGGTCACGCTTGCGGCCGCAGACCCTAAAACAACGACGGAAATCGAACGCCGTGTGGCCGAGATTGATATCACCGAGACAAATTCAATCGTGTCTTTCGGATCCTCTGCCCAAGCAGAATTGCAAGTGATCAGCCAATCAATGCTGGCCGGTGTGCGCAACAAAGACGTCGGCCCTGCAGGTGATAGCCTGCGCAACATCGTCACCACGATCCGCGGCTTTTCGATTTCTGAACTTGATGTGCGCCGCGATCGTAGCTGGTGGGAAAAACTGCTGGGACGCGCCGCACCTATGGCGAAATTCGCTGCCCGCTTTGAAGAAGTACAAGGGCAGATTGACCACATCACGGGTGATCTTCTCAAGCACGAACATGTGCTGCTCAAAGACATCGAAAGCCTTGATGTGCTTTATGACAAAACACTGCAGTTCTACGACGAGCTAGGCCTTTATATCGCCGCGGGCGAAGCCAAAATTGCTGATCTGGACGCGACAACGATCCCTGCGAAAGAGGCCGAAGTGCAAGCAGCCGCCGAAGATCAGGCTGTCATGGTTGCACAGGAACTGCGCGATCTGCGCTCTGCCCGTGATGATCTGGAACGACGTGTCCATGATCTGAAACTGACACGTCAGGTGACAATGCAGTCGTTACCGTCGATCCGTTTGGTGCAAGAAAACGACAAATCACTGGTGACGAAGATCAATTCGACATTGGTAAACACGGTCCCACTTTGGGAAACCCAATTGGCCCAAGCCGTCACGATCCAGCGGTCTGCCGAAGCCGCAGAAGCAGTACGCGGTGCCAACGATCTGACCAACGAGTTGTTGAAAGCCAATGCAGAAAACCTGCGCATTGCGAATAAAACGATCCGCACTGAAATGGAACGCGGCGTCTTTGACATCAACGCGGTGAAAGAAGCGAACGCGAACCTGATCGCCACGATCAACGAAAGTCTGGAAATCGCGGACGAAGGCAAACGCAAGCGCGCCGAAGCAGAGGTTGAACTGCAAAAGATGGAGCGAGAATTGAAAGACACTCTTGCCTCAGCGAAAGCACGCAAAACCGGCACTGGTGACACGATTGGCACGGCTGCAGGCGCCGAGTAAACAATGGCAATTGGGGGCACCAAACAGCACGTCATCATGGCTTTCCTTGCGGTAAGCCTGATGGGTTGCGACCTGCTGGTGCCCCCTCCCGCCGACATCAATCCACCCCCTGTGGTCACGCCCGAACCTGACGTTGACCCCATGCCGGAACCCAGTCAGGCCAGCAAAGACCTCGTTACTTATTACGCCCGTTTGCAGAACGATCTTTTGACCCAAGGTCTGTTGCGCGGCGATGGCGGCGGGCCGGACACGCCGTTCACCGACAATCAATTGGCGCGCAATTTCGTGCGCATCGCGCTATTCAACGAATACCGCGACGACACTGATCTTTTGCGCCCCCAAGCGACGATCTCAAACTTGCGCCGCTGGACAAGACCGATCCGAATGTCGGTTGAATTTGGCGACACAATCCCGTTGGCGCAGCGCGATGTGGATACGGCCAGCATCAGCACCTACGCGGCCCGCCTTTCGCGCGTATCCGGCGTGCCGATCCAGATGACAGACCGCAATCCAAACTTCCACGTTCTGTTTTTGAACGAGGACGACCGCCGCGGGTATGGTGACAAATTGCGCGCATTGATCCCGAACATTTCGGATGCGACGGTGCGTACATTTGTGAACCTGCCGCGCGACCAGTTATGCGTTGTCATCGGGACATTCTCGCCCGGCCAATCCAGTTATACCAAAGCTGTCGCCATGATCCGCGCCGAGCATCCAAACCTGATGCGCAGCGCGTGCATTCACGAAGAACTGGCCCAAGGCATGGGCCTTGCCAATGACAGTCCCGGCGCGCGCCCTTCGATTTTCAACGATGACGAAGAATTCGCGCTGCTGACAACACACGACGAGCTTTTGCTTAAGATGCTATACGATCCACGCTTGCAGACGGGAATGGCGCCTGCCACCGCAGCCCCCATCGCCCGCCAAATTGCCCGCGAGTACCTCGCGGTCGGCGCAAGTTGACCAATGCGGATGCGACGCCATCCAAAACGCTTTAATTACGGAGGCCACTTATGGGCATTTTCGACTTTCTGACCGGTGAATTCATCGACGTCATCCATTGGACCGACAACACCCGCGACACCATGGTTTGGCGGTTCCAGCGTGAAGATCACGAGATTAAATATGGCGCCAAGCTGACGGTCCGCGAAGGCCAAGCTGCCGTGTTTGTTCACGAGGGCCAATTGGCCGACGTCTTCACCCCCGGCCTTTATATGTTGGAAACCAACAACATGCCGGTCATGACGACGTTGCAGCATTGGGATCACGGTTTCAAAAGCCCGTTTAAGTCCGAAATTTACTATGTGAATACAACCCGCTTTTCGAACCTCAAATGGGGCACGAAAAACCCTATTATGGTCCGCGATCCAGAATTCGGTCCGACCCGTTTGCGTGCCTTTGGCACTTATACTGTCAAAGTGTCCGATCCCGCTGTGTTCTTGCGCGAAATCGTCGGAACCGATGGTGAATTCACAATGGACGAGATCAGCTATCAGATCCGCAACATCATCGTGCAGGAATTCAGCCGCGTGATCGCGCAATCGGGCATTCCTGTGCTGGATATGGCGGCGAACACTGCCGATCTGGGCAAGCTGATCGCAAGTGCTATTTCCGCGACGATGACGCAATACGGTCTGACAATCCCTGAACTCTACATCGAGAACATCAGCCTACCGACTGCGGTTGAAAAGGCGTTGGATAAACGCACCTCTATGGGACTTGCCGGTGATCTGGGCAAATTCACACAGTATTCAGCGGCCGAGGCGATGACCTCTGCCGCGTTGAACCCCGCAGGCGGTGGCATGGCCGCAGGTTTAGGCGCTGGCATGGGCATGGCGATGGCAGGGCAAATGGCGCAAGGCGGCCCTTGGGGTGCAGCCCCTGCTGCGGCTCCACCCCCACCTCCTCCACCGGTCGAGCATGTTTGGCATATCGCCGTTGCAGGCGATGTAACGGGGCCGTTTTCAAAAGCGGCCATGGGACGCATGGTGACCGATGGCAAACTGGGCCGCGACAGCATGGTCTGGACCCAAGGCCAAGACGGCTGGATGGAGGCGGGCGATGTGATGGAACTGGCACAACTGTTTACCATCATGCCTCCACCACCACCCGGCGCATGATCCAAAGCTTCAGGCAAAAGAGACGATAATGGCTGATGGCGCGATTTCCACGGCGGACCACCGCTTTCCTTGTGACAACTGCGGGTCTGACCTGCGGTTTGATCCTGCGCAAAACCAACTGACGTGTGACCATTGCGGGAATGCCGCCCCGATTGAAAGCAGTGGGCCATGGTCCAGCAGCATCCGCGAGTTGGATTTTGCCAGGGCCGTGAATGACCGCCTTGCTGACGAAGATATTGAGGAAACGCGCGTCACAACCTGCCCAAATTGCGGCGCGCAAACCGAATTTGACGCTGATATTCACGCGGCAGAGTGCCCGTTTTGCGCCACCCCCGTGGTCACGGACACCGGGGCGCATCGGCATATTAAGCCACGTGGGCTTTTGCCCTTTGCACTCGAGGAACGCGCCGCCCGCAAAGAGGTCGTCACTTGGCTGGGCAGCCTTTGGTTCGCGCCGAATGGACTGACAGAGTACGCGCGCAAAGGTCGCAAAATGAACGGTATCTATGTGCCATATTGGACCTTTGATGCCGACACAAAAAGTCAGTATACAGGCCAACGCGGCACGCATTATTATGAGACAAAAACAGTTATGCGTGATGGCAAACGCCAACAAGTGCGGGTGCGGAAAACCCGCTGGCGTGGGGTTTCGGGCCGCGTTGCGCGGTTCTTTGACGACGTGCTGGTCTTGGCGTCAAAATCATTGCCCAAGAAATACACCGATGGGTTGGAACCTTGGGACTTGTCGGCACTTGAACCTTACAAGCCAGAATACCTCGCTGGTTTCCGCGCCGAAGGGTATCAGGTTGAACTGGTCGACGGCTTTACCGAGGCCCGCGCCTATATGGACCGCATGATCCGGCGCGATGTGAAATACGATATCGGCGGCGACGATCAACGCGTCGGCCAAGTCAACACGGATGTCAGCGATGTCACGTTCAAGCATATCCTGCTGCCCGTCTGGCTGGCCGCATACAAATATCGCGGCAAAACCTACCGCTTTGTCGTGAATGGGCGCACGGGGCGGGTGCAAGGCGAGCGTCCGTATTCCGCTTGGAAGATCGCATTTGCGGTTCTGGTCGGTCTTATCCTTGCGCTTATTGCTGGATTTGTTATCGCTAACAGCCAATAACTTAAGGCAATCAAGTGAAGGAAACACCAGCGATGATCCTATGTGCGGGCGAAGCCCTGATTGATATGTTGCCGCGTGAAACTGCGTTGGGCGAAAACGCCTTTGCACCCCATGCGGGCGGCGCGGTAATGAATACCGCTGTTGCGTTGGGGCGGTTGGATATTCCTGTGCAATTCTTCTCGGGTCTATCGTCTGATCTATTCGGCGATGTGCTGCGCGCGCATATGAATGCGTCGCATGTGGACAGCAGCGTAGCTGCAGTGTCAGACCGTCCCACAACTCTGGCTTTTGTCAAACTGGTCGATGGTCATGCGTCATATGCCTTTTATGATGAAAATACCGCTGGTCGGATGCTGTCACCAAACGATCTGCCCGCATCGGCGCCACAGGCATTGTTTGTGGGTGGTATCTCGCTCGCTGTTGAACCTTGTGCCGTCGCTTATGAGGCGCTCGTGGCCAAGCATTCCGCCGATACTGTGGTCATGATGGACCCTAATGTGCGACCCAGTTTTATCGAAGACGAAGCTGCCTTTCGCGCACGGATGGCGCGGATGCTAAGGCAATGTGATATTGTGAAACTATCGGACGAAGACTTGGCTTGGTTCATGCCCGACGAAACGACAGAAAACGCCGCATTAAAGCTGGTCGAAGGTGGCGTGAAACTATTGTGCATCACCAAGGGATCGCTTGGGATCACCGCTTACACATCCCATCAAGAAGTGTTCGTTCCTGCCGAGACAGCGACCGTCGTTGATACCGTAGGTGCTGGCGATACATTCAACGCAGGCGTGCTCGCCAGTTTGCATCACGCGAATGCATTGCACAAAGACAAGATCGCCATGCTGGATGAAACGACAATCCGTGCCGCACTTGCCTTTGGTGCCAAGGTCGCTGCGATCACCGTCAGCCGCGCCGGAGCAAACCCGCCGTGGGCATCTGAACTTTGAGGGCGCTGATCCAGCGCGTCTCTGCGGCGTCCGTCGCTGTCGAAGGCGCTGTGATTGGCAAAATCGAACAAGGCCTGCTGATCCTGATCTGCGCGATGGAAGGCGATGATGCCGCCAAAGGCACTGCCCTCGCGGCCAAGATCAGCAAACTGCGCATTTTCAAAGATGAGGCGGGCAAGATGAACCGCTCGCTTGTGGATGTCGGTGGTGCAGCCTTGATCGTCAGCCAATTTACGTTGGCCGCAGACACGTCACGCGGCAATCGCCCTGGATTTTCCGCCGCTGCAAAACCCGATGAGGGCCGCGCACTTTACGAGAGCTTTGTAGATGATGTTGCGCGTTCGGGCATCACTGTCGCGACGGGTGCATTCGGTGCCGATATGGCGGTCAGCCTGACCAATGATGGCCCTGTGACCATCTGGATGGACGTCTAAGCGCCCCGAAGACGGCGCACAGCGGTGCCCATCGCACTGACCGCAAAGATGAACGCGGCCACACAAATAATCGCAGGGCCAACTGTCGTGTCAAAGATTACCGCAAGCCGCAGACCTGAAATCGCGGACAACGCACCGATCGCCATTGAGAGCACTGCCATGCGCTCTGGAGTAGAGGCGTAGTTGCGCGCAGCTGCGGCTGGAATAATCAACAAAGCAGTGATTAAAAGCGCGCCAACAACCTTGATCGCAACAGCGACAACCGCCGCCAAAAGCAAAGTCAAAACCAATTGCTCGCGTCTGGGGTTTATCCCCGCCGCATATGCCAAATCAGAACTGAGCGTCGCGGTCAGCATCGCCGACCAATGCCACCAAAGTGTCGCGACAACCAATGCGCCGCCGCCCCAAATCACAGCCAAATCCGTGCGCGTCACGCTTAGGACATCGCCGAAGAGATAAGCGTCCAGATCAATGCGTTGCCCCGGAATAAGCGTCACAGCAACCAAGCCCAGCGCCAGCGCGCCATGCGCCAAAACGCCCAGCATTGTATCAACGGCAGCGCCCTGCCCGCTTAGGCTGTGGATCAACACGGCCATCAGTAATGCGACAGCACCAACACCAAGCGTGATCGAGGTTCCAAACAACAACGCCAATGCCACTCCCAAAACAGCTGCATGGGCCGTTGCATCGCCGAAATAGGCCATGCGCCGCCAAACAACGAAACAGCCAAGCAACCCAGCGGCAATTGCAGTGCCAACGCCCGCGAGGGCCGCGCGGACAAGGAAGTCATCCAACATTTATTCGGCCGCCTTATGGTGGTGATGCCCATCATGGTCGTGGTCATGCCCATGATCGTGGTCATGATCATGACGGTAAAGCGCCAATGCACCCCCCGTACCCGACCCGAATAGTTCGCGGTATGCTGGCGCTGCAGAAACCACCTCGGGGGTGCCTTCGCAACAGATATGTCCGTTCAGGCAGATGACACGGTCAGACGCGCTCATCACCACATGCAGTTCGTGGCTGACCATGAGAACGGCGCAGCCAAGATCACGGCGCACGGCGTCAATCTGGCGGTAAAACGCGGCTGAACCGGGTTGATCGAGCCCCTGTGTCGCCTCGTCCAACATCAGGACATGCGGTTTGGACAAGATTGCGCGCGCCAAAAGAACGCGCTGAAACTGCCCCCCTGACAACTGCGACATCTGGCGCCCACCAACGCCAGCGACACCTGCGGTCATCAGCGCATCTTCTGCGGCTTTGGCGTCGATGGCATAAGGTAGGTTCAGAAACCGGTTCACAGTGATCGGCAACGTCGGATCGATATGCAGCTTTTGCGGAACATACCCGATACGCAGCCCGTCTTGGCGGCTGACCTTGCCCTTTTGCGGCTTCAGCGCACCAATAATCACCCGCAGCAAGGTTGATTTACCCGACCCGTTAGGGCCAACAATGGTGACGATCTCGCCCGCATTCAGCGCAAGACTGACGCCTTGCAGCACGCGTTGCCCACCATGACCAAAGTCAACGTTTTGGACTTCAATCAGGCTCATGTCCTGGCCTGCGGTTGGCAAGACGGGCATAATCCTTCGGCTTCGATGACCGTTTGTTCGACTTGAAAACCGCTAATCGCCGCTGATTGTGCAAGCGCGGCAGTTGCTTGCGCTTCGGCGACGGTGCCACACGTACGGCAAATCATAAATGCAGGGTCGTGGCTGGCACCGGGATGCGCACAGGCGATGAATGCATTCAGACGTTCAATCCGGTGAACAAATCCCTGTTCAACCAAAAAGCTAAGCGCGCGGTAGGCCACTGGCGGTTTAGACCCCAAACCTTCGGCATCCAATCGCGCCAACACATCATATGCCCCCATCGCAGAATGACTTTCCAACAAAATCTCAAGCACCCGTCGCCGCACAGGCGTTAGCTGCACGTTACGGGCAGCACAGGCAGCAACGGCCGCATCAAGGGCGGTACGCATACAACTGCTATGGTCGTGTGTGGCAAAGCCAAGTGGATCTTGGGGCATTTGAGGGCCTTGTTATGTTATAACATATCTTTTATATCAATCTTGATTTCAAATAACAAGGATAATCAGATGATTCGTTGGTTTAGCACTTTCTGCCTATTGCCCCTGCCCGCTTTGGCGGATGTGCCGCAGGTCGTCACAGACATTGCGCCTATCCACAGCCTGACCGCCCAAGTAATGGGTGATTTGGGGCAACCTGACCTGTTGCTGCC
>RCNC010003206.1_pt1 | contig 10724 bp, 11 predicted proteins | sample 2041301 | NCBI WGS metagenome assembly RCNC01 (sample SAMN09708231, study PRJNA481090) | Marine sediment metagenome, whole genome shotgun sequencing project. | biome: marine sediment; feature: ocean; material: sediment; isolation source: Sewage treatment plant 13A marine sediment (STP13A) ... | reverse complement strand
TTTCGTTGGTCCGTCGGTGTCGCCGGACTGTTTCTTTCCGCGTGCAGCAGTGTGGAACCGCTGGCGACGGTAGACCATGTCGACCTGGACCGGTTTATGGGCGATTGGTATGTCATCGCAAATATCCCGACATCCATTGAAACGGAAGCGTTTAACGCGATTGAAACCTATCGACTGGATGAGGATGGCAGCATTGCTACAACGTTCACCTTTAACAAGGGCAGTTTTACAGGTGAGAAAAAAGTTTATGAACCCCGTGGGTTTGTGCGTAACACTCAATCAAATGCCGAGTGGGGAATGCAATTCATCTGGCCCATCAAAGCCGACTATCGAATCATCTATCTGGACGACGATTATCAAATAACGGTCATCGGCAGAAACAAACGTGATTACGTCTGGGTAATGGCCCGCAACTATTCAATTTCAGACGAACAATATGGCGCCATGGTGAAACTGGTTGCAGATGCTGGTTACGACACCACAAAAATTCGCAAGGTGCCGCAGCAATGGTAACGAGAATAATCGGTCACGGAAAAAGCAAGGAAATCGAACGATGAGAATAGCGATTGTAGGAACCGGGATTGCCGGTAACGTTGCTGCTTACAACTTGAGCCGTGACCATGAAATTTCTGTATTTGAAGCAGACAACCGTATCGGCGGGCATACCAATACAATGGATGTAAAGCTGGGGGGGTGTCAATACGCAGTCGATACAGGTTTCATTGTTTTCAATGACCGCACCTATGCCAATTTTATCGAGCTTCTGGATGAGCTTGGCGTGGCGTCGCAAGCCAGTGATATGAGTTTCTCAATGAAAAACGAGAAAAACGGTCTCGAATACAAGGGTAGTACCCTGAATACCATGTTCGCACAACGACGAAACTTGTTGCGGCCATCATTCTATCGGATGATTCGCGATGTGTTGCGATTTGAGCATGATGCACTGACGGTGCTGGAGCAGGGTGCTGCACCTGTTAGTCTTGGTGATTTTTTGAAATCAGGAAATTACTCTTCAGAATTTATAGAGCACTACATCATACCCATGGGCGCGGCTATCTGGTCTGCACAACCAGGTGGCATGCTAACGATGCCTGCAATATTTTTTGTGCGTTTTTTCAAAAACCATGGTCTGCTCAGCGTCAATGACCGGCCGACCTGGCGGGTCATCAAAGGCGGTTCGAATCGTTACGTAGAAAAGCTGGTAGAGGGCCACCGGGATCAAATACACCTGAACTCTCCGGTGCAAAGCATACGTCGCCACGCCACCCACGTAGAATTAAAGATCAAGGATTCGGATCCACAATATTTTGACCAGGTTTTCCTGGCCTGTCACAGCGATCAGGCCCTGCAAATGCTGAAAGATCCCAGCGAAGCGGAAACAGAGGTGCTTGGTGCCATCAAATTTCAATCAAATGAAGCAGTGCTGCATACAGACACAAGCCTGATGCCGCGAAGAAAACTGGCCTGGGCAGCTTGGAACTATCATGTTCTTGCAGAACAGGGCGAACGGGTTGCCTTGACCTACAATATGAATATTCTGCAGGGTCTCGATGCGCCGGAGCAATTTTGCGTGACGCTGAATAATAGTGACAAAATTAACCCTGACCGTGTGATTGAAACCATTCAGTATTCTCACCCGGTATTCACTGAACAGGCGCTTGCCGCTCAGCCCCGGCAACACGAGATTAATGGCGCGAACCGCACCTACTACTGCGGTGCCTATTGGCGCTATGGGTTCCACGAGGATGGCGTACTCAGTGCTCTGAACGCACTCGAGCATTTTACAGAAAGGACTATGCATGAACAGTGCAATCTTCGAAGGGTCAGTTAAGCACCGGCGACAGAATCCGGTTGCTCATGAATTCCGCTACAGCATGTTCATGATGTACCTGGATCTTGCCGATCTGGACAGCGTGTTCAATAAGCGCTGGTTCTGGTCTGTGAGGCGATGGGCGCTAGCCCGCTTCCGCCGTGAGGATCATTTTGGCGACCCTACCGTGGCGCTTGAGCAATGCGTCAGGGACAAAATTGAGGCCGAGACAGGTGAACGACCGGAAGGCGCAATCCGTTTACTCACCAACCTGAGTTATTTCGGTTACTGTTTCAATCCCGTGAGTTTCTATTACTGCTTTGACAAGGACGACCAGTCTGTCGAAACCATCATTGCAGAAGTGAATAACACGCCATGGGGTGAAAGGACCTTGTACGTGTTGTCCACCAGCCAGTCGCAAGCGAGGACAGGGCAAATGGAGTTCACACCCGCCAAGACAATGCATGTGTCGCCGTTCATGCAGATGGATGTTGACTACCGCTGGAGGTTTTCCAGACCGGGTGAAAAACTCGCTGTCTACATGGAAAACAAGCGCTTGGGTAAGAAAATATTTGATGTCAGCCTGAATTTAAAACGGACAGAAATCAGTGGATTGTCCCTGGGCAGAATATTGACATTTCATCCGTTTATGACATTTAAGGTCATCCTGAGTATTCATTGGCAGGCATTACGTCTTTGGCTCAAAGGGGCTCCGGTCCATGATCATCCGAAAAAAGGCAGTTCCATTGTGGAGAATCAATCATGAAAGCGGTTTCGCTTAAATCTGAAGAACATCTTAATAGACCCGACCGTTCCGGTTTGCTTGATGGCCTGGCCCGCAAGTTGGTGCTTGGTGGTCAACTCAACAAGTTGAAAAAGGGCAGGCTGATCATTCGTGAAGACCGGCAGGAATACATCTTCGGTCAGCAAGCACTGGAAGGTGAGTTCACGGTGATTATTACCGTTAACAGCCCGCGATTTTATGGTGACCTGGCATATGGCGGTTCCATTGGCGCTGGAGAAGCCTGGATGCAGGGCTACTGGGAGTGCGATAACCTCGTTAACCTGGTGAGGTTAATGGTGCGTAACCAGGATATTATGGATGAAATGGAAGGGCTCTTAACCTTGTTTACGAGGCCATTACAGAAGCTGTTTCACCTGGTTAACCGCAATACCCGACAGGGGGCCAGACGCAATATTTCCGCCCATTACGACCTGGGAAATGAATTCTTTTCGCTGTGGCTTGATCAAAGCATGATGTACTCCTGTGCCATTTTCGAGCCTGCTGATATTTCACTCGCCCAGGCGCAGCACGTCAGGCTGGAGAGGGTGTGTCAGCGACTGAGTTTGAAGGACGGTGATCACTTAGTGGAAATAGGCAGTGGCTGGGGTGCGCTGGCAATACACGCTGCACGTCATTATGGTTGCAAGGTCACCACGGTTACCATTTCAAACGAGCAGTATGAACTGGCGAAGCGTCGAATAGAGGATGCCGGGCTATCCGGGCAAATCACGATCATGCTCAAAGACTATCGTGACCTGGATGGGCAATACGATAAGCTGGTTTCCCTGGAGATGATTGAGGCCATCGGTTTTGAGCAATATGACACCTATTTTGCCAAGTGCTCCGGGCTACTTAAACCAGGTGGTCGTATGCTGATCCAGGCCATCACCATCGAAGATGACCGTTTTGACGAATACCGCAAAAATGTAGATTTTATTCAACGCTATATCTTTCCGGGAAGTTGTCTTCCGTCCGAGCAACAGATGCAGGCATCCATTGCACGGGTTTCCGATATGACAGTCACACGGGTTGATGATATTGGTTTACACTATGCGACCACACTCAATCACTGGCGAAAGAATTTTTTCTCCAGGATAGACCACGTCCGCAACCTGGGTTACCCGGAAACATTCATCCGCATGTGGGAGTACTATCTTTGTTATTGCGAAGGTGGTTTTCTTGAGCGGTCGATCAGTGATGTACTCCTGGTTGCTGAAAAGCCAGTTCACTGAAATGCCTGACCCACAGACAAGCTAATACACCGCAGTAGGTTTTGGTGAACGAACTGTCGTGCCGACTGGGACAACGTCAGGTATTCTTGCACTGGGTTTACGACTCAAGGAGACTTTGAAATGCTGGAAAGAAATGCAAAATATTTGGGGGGCTTTTTGAAGAGAAGTTCTTTCATGCTTGTTTTATTGGCCTTTCTGCCTTTTTCAACCGTAGCTAAAATGCCTGAAGGTGCTACTGTCGTGACAGGTTTCTCACTTGAGCGCTACCTGGGAACCTGGTACGAGATTGCACGGCTTGATCATCGTTTTGAACGTGGGTTAACGCAAGTCACGGCCACTTACAGCATGCGGGATGATGGCGGGGTGAAGGTACTTAACCGTGGTTACAAAGAGAAAAAATCCAAGTGGAGCGATGCTAAGGGTAAAGCCTATTTTGTTGAAGGAGCGGATATCGGGCGGCTTAAGGTCTCATTTTTTGGTCCGTTTTACGGTGCCTACAATATTATCGCCCTCGAGCCTGAGAACTACAGTTACGCACTGGTCATAGGCAACAGCACAAAATACATGTGGATACTGGCGCGTGAGTCTGTTCTGGAACCGGAAGTGCTCGAGAGCTTGCTGACCAAGGCCCGCAAACTCGGTTTTAATACGGATGAATTGATTTACCCCCAAAGAACGGGGGCAGGAAATTGACCATGCCATGTTCGGCAAAAAGCTGTTCCAATTTTCCCTTTTTCTAGTATGTTGGTCTGTGATGGCGGCACCAAATTCACTCGATCTTGCCCCTGAGCCGTGGCGTGTTATCAATGATGACGTCATGGGTGGTGTTTCAAGCGGTGAGATGATAAAAACCGAAGACGGACTGCGTTTTCAGGGATACTTGTCGTTGGATAATAACGGTGGTTTTGCGTCGGTCAGGCGTTTCCTGGATTTCAGCCTGAATGACGCAAAAGGTATACGGTTGCTGGTACGTGGTGACGGTCGCACCTATCAGATGCGAATACGGCAGGACGAAAGTTACGACAATATTGCCTGGCGTGTAAAGTTTGCTACAAATGGCAAATGGCAAACGATCGAATTGCTGTTCGAAGATTTTGATCCAGTGTGGCGTGGCAGACCTGTTAAAGATGCAGGGCCTGTGCATGCCCAAAAGGTGCGACAAGTAGGCTTTTTGCTGGCCGATGGTCAACAAAAAGCTTTTAGGCTCGATATCGGCGCGATAGACTTCCTACCGAAAAATTAAATTTGATTTGAGGGGAACGTCATTTCAATTTTTGAATTTGTTTTAACCGGGTTTACGCTCTTGCTTGCGCTGGTGATCACCCGGTTGCTGGGCGGAATGCGCTGGATAATTGACGTGGACCGGGTCTACTGGGTTCATTTGCTATATGTGATCAACTTCCTTGTGCTGACAAGTTTAGTCTGGTGGGCACTTTGGTTTCAGCGTGAGAACTCATGGACTTATCTTTCATTTGCATATAATTTGCTGGTTGGCCCCGGCATAATGTATGTTCTTGCCGTACTGCTGGTACCGGAAATGCCCCGCCGCATTAAGGATTGGCGTGCTTACTTCTACAGAATTCACAGGCTCTTCTACGGTGCCATGCTGGGCCTGGTGCTGGCTGCTTTCGCAGGCAGCTTGTTGATCACGCGTACACCGTTATTTCACCCCACGCAAGGCGTGATTTTTCTGGGTCTGTTTTTGTCGGTGACCGGTCTATTCAGTAAGCGTCACAGTGTGCACGCAATTCTCGCTGTAACAATGAGTATATTGGTCGGGTATTCCGTGGTATTGGCTTCAAACTCAAGTTTCTGAGAGGCTCGCTCTTACCCTGTTATTGAATCGCCGTCGATCTTGCAGATACTCACCCGTCTTGCTGTAAGTTATTCTTCATGTGCTACAGGCGGCAATGCCTGATCTACCGGATTAATGAGGTTGGACTGGCGTCGTTCTTTGGGAACAGGTTTAAGATCCCAAACCAGACCAAACGCTTCAAGTGTCTTGAGAAAATAGTAGGTCAGATCAATTTCCCACCAGAAAAACCCCTGGCGGGTCGAAGCGGGGTAATGGTGATGATTATTATGCCAACCCTCGCCAAACGTGATCAGGGCCAGCCAGAAGCTATTGCGACTGTCATCCGGGGTTTTATAGCGTCTCTTTCCCCAGGCATGCGCGAGCGAATTGATGCTGAACGTGGCGTGATAGAGAGCCACGGTTGAGATACAAAATCCCCACACAAGCATTTGCCCCGGAGAGGTGCCAAGTCCGGGTGCCATTTCTCGCAGAATAGCACCCAATGACAGCATGAGTATCGCCAGGATCGCGGGCACGACAATGTCAAACCTGTCCAGAAATCGCAACTCGGGAAATTTCATCCAGTCACGCACCCGTTCCTCGCGAATCGGGAAATGTTCGCGGGTCATAAACCAGCCCGTATGAGCATGAAAAAACCCGTGCTGTAGCGGTGAATGCGGATCATCAACACCATCGGTAGTGGCATGATGATATCGGTGGTGTGCGGCCCACCAGATGGGCCCGCGCTGAACCGAGGATGCGCCAATCAAGGCAAAAATATACTGAACCACCCTGGAGGTACGGAAAGAACGATGTGAAAAATAGCGGTGATAGAATCCGGTGATAGCGAACATTCTCAGGGCATAAAGGCCAAGCGCGACACTCACTGCCACGTAGCTCCAGCCGACAAACACAACCGCCAGGCAACCCAGGTGCATGCCAATATATGGAATGGTCCTCAGCCAGTCTATTCCGCTAGCAACCCCGGCCTTGCTTGGGTCAGCTTTACTATCAATCCAGCGCGTCAGTGTGCTTAAACTGCTCCGCATCAAGGATTAAGAAATTCAGCACGGGTATGAATATTATCTTTAAAACACCCACCCAGTGCAGTTGTGCTGGTTTGCGAGTTGGAATCCATCACGCCGCGTGATTTAACACAATAGTGTGTGGCATCGATACTCACCGCCACGTCATCTGTACCCAGCAAAACCTGCAATGCCACCAATACCTGGCGGGTCAGGCGTTCCTGAACCTGCGGGCGCTGTCCGAAAAATCGCACGATGCGGTTAATTTTGGATAAACCAATGATGGTGTCTTTCGGAATATAGGCGACCTTGGCGACACCATCGATGGTGACAAAGTGATGCTCGCAGGTGCTGGTAAGATCGATATTGCGGATCTTCACCATCTCATCTGCACCCATCTTGTTTTCTATCAGGGACAGTTTCGGGAAGTGCCTGTAATCGAGGCCGGAGAATATCTCGTGAACATACATCTTGGCGATGCGATGTGGTGTTTCCGCCAGGCTGTCATCGGATAAATCGAGCCCCAGTGTTTCAATAACCTGGGTCATCAGGTCGCTGATATGCGCGTACTTTTGTTCGGCACTCAAACCCGTTTCGACCATCGGCGTTTCGAGGCCCTGTTCGAGCAGGGTGTTTCGAACCAGGATGGCTTCGGCGCTGAGGGAATTATCTTTAGCAGAAATATTGGTGTTTAAATAAACCGGGTTGACGCTCATGATGCTTTCTCCAGGTAATTGTGAATGCTGGCGGTTGTGCTTTGATGCTCCAGCGTCAGTGAAACGGAATCTGCAAATCGCAGGGCATGGGGCTTGTCAATCGTGACCTTGGAATAATGAATGCTCGGATGGTCACTGCATATGCCAAGGACATCCGATACGAGTTTTTCAAGTAACAGGAACTGACCTTGCTCTACGTGCCGGATGACATTTTTCGTAATGACCTTGTAATTCAGCGCGTCTTCTACTTGGTCCTGGAAAACTGCGTCACCAATGGCATATTTGATTTCGATATTGAGAACAACATCCTGCTTTTTCACCTTTTCATCGGCGTTGAAGCCGATCAGTGTGCGCAAGCGTAAATTCCTGACATTGATGATGGCAAGCGATGGGCTTGCGGTTTTTTGGGCTGTGTAAACTGAATCGCGCATATACCTATCCTCGAAAAATGCCTGTGTTTTGATTTAGAGCATTAATATTATACAATAGTTATACGATAAATATCATAAAATAAGTAAATAGACAATATAAATAATTTAAATAGTGTACATAAGATATATATAACACCTATTCATTTGAAGGGGATTCGTCATGAAAACGTGTTCAACGGGTTTATGGGTGAGATATGGGTGTTAAGAATGGCATTCATGGGTGTCCTGACATTCGACGGTGCGTAACAAGTTACGCACCCTACTGTAGGGTGGGTAACTTGTTACCCACCAACCGGTTTTAACGAAAAGTTATGGCTGTCCTGAATGGCATTCATGGGTGTTAACACTTTTCTGCCATATTTTTCATAAATCCTCGAATACATTTCTATTAATCCCGGTCCTGAATGTTAGAATTTGCCCGGTGAGAAACCACTATTCAGGGATCAATGATGAAGACCTCTTTCGCTGTGCCTAGCAAATATTCTTATCGATCAGGCTGGCAAATGGCTGGCCGGAAGGCAATTCGGTACCTGTTGGTGGTACTGGCCATTTCCCATGCTGGTTTCACACTTGCGGCCAACACAAACCACCTGACCGTCAGCTTCAGTGATGCCTGGCTCACGGCACAGGGCAAAAGCGATTTTCTGGCATCCAAACAGGCCAGCGTAGAGCGGGCCCAACTCAAACAGGACGCATTACGTGGTCTGAGTTTTCCACGCGTGGACCTGATCGGTACCTACACTCACCTTGATGACAAGATCGTGGCAGATGCCCTGGAGTTTAATCCGTTGGCCGATTTGAATAAGTCGCCGGTAGGCCAGGCGCTTATCGACTTGTTGGGCGGTCCGGGAATATTTCGAACCGATTTCCTGGATCAGAACTTTGGAAGGGTCGCGTTGGGTGCGGTCTGGCCGGTCTATACCGGCGGACGGGTGACGGCAGCACGTGAAGCGGGCGCGGCGCAAACCGATGTCGCCAGGCAGCAAAAAGATGTGCAAAGGCGAACCCTTTTTGAGGAACTGGTCAGGGCCTATTTCGGGGTTTCCCTGGCACAGCACAATTTGCAAATTCACCAGCAAACAGAGCACGACCTGGGTTTGCATCTTGAAAATGCTGTCAAATTGGAAGAGCAGGGGCAAATCGCAGCCGTGCAAAGACTCTCGGTGGCTGCAGTATTTGAGCGTAGCAAAGTTGCCAGGGAAAGAGCCGAACGAGAGCTCGAAATCACCCATCTCGCACTGGCAGAACTGCTGTTGCATGATCCCCCTACCGCGCCATCTGATACCCTGTTTATTAATGAGTCACTACCCCCTGAAGAAGCATTCCTGACGGCAACCCTGGAAAACAGTCCGTTGCTCAAGGAATTGGCGGCACATGGTCGTCAGGCAGCTGCACTTATCAAGGCCGAGAAGGGGCGCTTTCATCCTGAAGTTTTTTTATTTGCCGACTGGGAAGTTTACAAGGACAACTCCCTGATCTTTGACTATGTACCTGACTGGCAGGTGGGTGTTGGCGTGAATTTCACCCTGTTGGATCGTATCGGACGCAGTAAATCCATCGCAGCCGCACATAAAGCAAAGGATTCAGTCACCAGTATCAGGCAGGGAACGAAACGATTTCTCGATCTGGCCGCCCGGGTCGCCTACCGTGAAGCCGATCAGGCGCTTAGTCAATATGTTGGTCTTAACGCAAGCCTTGAGTTGGGGCAGGAAAACCGGCGCCTGCGTCAAAAGGCCTTTATCGAAGGGTTTTCAACCTCGGTGGAACTGGTAGATGCAGAACTGTTTGTATCAGCGGTGAAGCTAGAACAATCGGCAGCAGCCTACGCTTACATCGTTTCCCTTGCGCGTCTGCTGGCACTCACCGGTGAAATGGAATCATTTAGCGATTATCAATTCCGTGGAGTCCAGATCAGTTCCAGTCATAGTACAACTCCAAAAAGGACAAGCCCATGAAATTTGCGTCAGTAGCAGTCAGCCTGGCTGGTTTGCTTATTATCAGCTTTGTCATCTGGGCTTTCTGGAAAGCTTACCAACCGGCGCCGGAGGTTATGCACGGGCAGATCGAAGCGCGTGAGTACAGTATTGCTTCAAAGATTCCAGGGCGTATCGCCTCGGTTGAAGTCAGCAAAGGCGATGCTGTGGAGATTGGTCAGTTGGTATTTACCATTGCGAGTCCGGTACTGGATGCCAAGCTTGAGCAGGCCATGGGCGCTCAGCAATCGGCGGGTGCGGTGGAGCAGGCCGCTGATAAAGGTGCGCGTGAACAAGAAGTATTGGCGACCTATAACATGTGGCAAACCGGCAAGGCTGCTGAGGAACTGGCGCTCAAGACTTATCAGAGAGTTCAGAATTTGTATGATGACGGCGTCGTCGCCGAGCAAAAGCGGGACGAGGCATTTGCTGCCTACAAGGCTGCCCAGTACACCACCAAGGCCGCTTATGAAGTGTATTCAATGACCAAAGAAGGCACCCGCGAAGAAACCCAGGATGCCGCTGCCGGGCAAACCAGGGTGGCGACCGCCCTGGTTGCAGAAGTACAGGCTCTAAGAAGTGATGCTGAAATCCATAGCGCTTTCAATGGAGAAGTCTCCAATGTTTTCCTGCATCCGGGTGAAATCGCGCCACCGGGTTTTCCGGTTGTGACCGTGGTTGACATGTCGGAAACATGGGCAATATTTCAGGTGCGCGAAGACTTGTTGAAGCGGTTCACCAAGGGCACCGAATTATCTGTTCTTATCCCGGCGCTGGGCGATGAAACATACTCTTTCAGTGTTGCACATATCAGTGTGATGGGAGATTTCGCAACCTGGCGGGCAACCAGTGCGGTGACCGGTTATGACATGAAAACTTTTGAAGTGGAAGCCCGTTCCGAAGATCCTATCGAAGACCTGAGGGTGGGTATGACGGTACTACTGAAACTTGACTAAAC
>RCNC010003205.1_pt1 | contig 10732 bp, 9 predicted proteins | sample 2041301 | NCBI WGS metagenome assembly RCNC01 (sample SAMN09708231, study PRJNA481090) | Marine sediment metagenome, whole genome shotgun sequencing project. | biome: marine sediment; feature: ocean; material: sediment; isolation source: Sewage treatment plant 13A marine sediment (STP13A) ... | reverse complement strand
TCAAAAGACTTGCCAACCTTTTGATACTGGCCCTCTTAATTCTTGAACTGATATCTTGTACTACACATAGGAAGGTCTCAGATTATGAAAAAACCATTGCTCATGCTCCAACGGCGGTTAAGGAACATTTTAATTATCCAGAGCATATTATACTGACGTGGAAGAATAATCCTGCGACCTCACAGGCTGTTACGTGGCGAACTGATTCATCAGGATCACAAGCTTTTGCTGAGATCGTACTCACAGACCCCTCACCGAAATTTAGAAAAAATTCTGAAAAATATCAGGCTGAGACCACCGAAATTTATACAGAAGATGGCTTAGTGCTCTATCATTCGGTTAATTTCATAAATTTGCTTCCCCAATCTCTTTATGCTTACCGTGTTAGCTCAGGAGAAATATGGAGTGAATGGTTTCATTTCCGCACAGCTAGCAATAGACTGGATCCTTTTTTATTTATCTATCTTGGAGATGCCCAAAATGAAATCTTTTCCCTTTGGTCCAGAGCTGTTCGTTCAGCGTATTCTTATGCCCCTAAGGCGAGGTTTATAATTCATGGAGGTGATTTAGTAAACCAAGCCAATTCAGACCAACAGTGGTCCGAATGGTTTAAGGCTGGTGGTTGGATTTTTGCTATGATGCCTAGTATCCCTGTCGTAGGAAATCATGAATATGAAAAGGATAAGAATAATGGTAAAAAAATCTCAAAATTTTGGCGACCGCAATTTATGCTACCAGAATATTTATCGGGTGGTCTTGAGGAATTGGTTTACTATATAGATTATCAGGGAGTAAGGCTAATCGCTTTAAATTCAAATGAAAGATTAATAGAACAGGCGAGATGGCTTGAAGATTTACTAAAAGATAATCCCAACAAATGGACAATTGTCACTTTTCATCATCCTATATTTTCATCAACAGAAAAACGTGATAACAAAAGACTAAGAAATCTTTGGAAATCGATCTTTGACAAGTACAAAGTTGATATCGTTTTGCAAGGTCATGACCATAACTATGCAAGAGGGCGCAATCTCCAGAATAATAAGACACTTTTCAATCATGAAAGTAGCACAATGTATATCATATCAGTTAGCGGTCCTAAAATGTATAAGCTGTGTTCTAATCGATGGATGGATAGAGCTGCAGAAAATACTCAACTATTTCAAGTTATATCAATAACAAATAATACACTCCATTATGAAGCGCTAACTGTAACCGGAGAATTATATGATTCATTTGATTTAATTAAACGAGAAGGTGCTTCAAACTTATTGGTTGAAAAATTCTCTCCTGGGGCATCTGAAAGAACGTTTCAATCTCCCCCCGGAATTAGATGAGATGAATAGATTACTTACAATTGCCGATACCTGCTTCTATGTACGGCAGGAATTTCAAACCTGAAATTTTGAGTCAGACAAACCAATAATAAAAAACTAACGACAAAACATTCCTGAAACACCGCCGACGATGGCGGCAAAAAAATCAAGGAGTTTATCGAACCAGTCGTTTTCAAATTTATGAGCTGATGTTATAGGGGATTGTTCTATCGCCGGTCCCTTTTTAAGGCTTTGATCCGTACCTTCACTTGATGCCACTTTTTTTTGTTTTTCGCTTTCAATGGGTTGTTGTTCCGTAATGACGGATGTCTGTTCCTTAGCATCGACCTCAGGGCTTTTTTCAGCTTCAACAACGGAAGTCGATTCCTGTTTTTTAATTTCCGGGCGATCTTCTGTCGGATCGGCCTTTGCTGATTTTATGTAGATGGAATGCCATGTATTGAAAAGTTGTGCCTGAAATTTTGACCGGATTTCAGGTTTTAAATTGTCGATATTCCATAGCATGTTTTTGTATTTAACGCGGTTGGAAACAGATATAGAATAAATATTATCGGCGAGTTCCGTGTAGATTGATCGGAGTTCATCCAAAGACAGATTTTTTATGTTCTCATCATCGGCATATTCAGATACAATGTGTTTCAGATTTTCCAGGCAACTATTTTCGTTAAACATTTTATCTTGCACTCCTTCCTGTTGGTATTATCTTTGGTTTTGAAGTTGGTGATCTTCGGTCAGCGTCCATTGTTGTTAAATGTCAGCTTGTCCTACAACAGTTGGACAAAAAAAACAAGAAGCTGATAGCTCGTATTTTTTCTGTCCGGTGGTTCGTCAAATTTGACGATATTTTATTTTTCTGGTATTTATTAATAATAACCTGGGTTAAGTGTTTCAGGGTTCAGGGATCAGGGCTCAAGGTTCAGGGCTCAGGGTTCAGGGATCAGGGCTCAAGGTCCAGGGCTCAGGGTTCAGGGATCAGGGGTCAGGGTTCAGGGATCAGGGATCAGGGTTCAGGGATCAGGGTTAACGGTTTAAAAAAAATCATATAACAATAATTTCATTCAACCCATAAATGAAAACTCACCTCAAAGGAGGACAAAATGGCTGTAAAAGTGTTAATTAAACGAATCGTGCCGGAAGACAAGGCCAAAGAGATGATACATCTTTTCAGGGAAATCAGATCCCTTGCCACAAGTCATCCCGGCTATATTTCCGGTGAAACCTTAAGAAGCAAGGACCGGCCCGATCTGTTTCTGGTGATCAGTATATGGCATTCTTCCGAGGACTGGAAAAAATGGATGGCCAGCGAGGATCGAAAAAAAATTCAAGACAAGATCGATGCTTTGCTGGGAGGAAAAACCGAATACGAACTGTTTCACTACGGATTCTCAGAGTAGACGGTTGTTGAAATCCTTTTCCGGAAAAATTTTGCCCGGGTTGAGAATCATATTTGGATCAAAGACCTTTTTGATTTCGGTCTGGAGCCGGATGCTTTCCGCTGAAAGCTCCATGGACAAATACCGTTTTTTTGCCTGGCCGATACCGTGTTCGCCGGAGATTGTACCGCCCATCTGAATCACCCGGGCCAGTATGGCCTTCACGCCCATTTCCACCCGATTCATGTTGTCTCGATTTTGCGCCGTAATGTTGAGATGGATATTACCGTCACCTGCATGTCCGAAAGCGTAGATCTCGAAACCGTACTCGGCTTCCAACTTTGGAAGTTCGGCCACAAGGGCCGGGATTTTCCCAATGGGAACCGCCACGTCTTCGGGAATATAGAGGGCATAATTGTCGTGAATCCTCAAAGAAACCTGCCGCCGGACATTCCAGATATCTTCGCGTTCCTTTTCATTAAAAGCGGGAAGAAGATGCGTTGCGCCAACCTCCTTTAAGATCTTTCCGATGGTTTTGATGTCGCGTTTTGTCTGCGCAGGGTCACCGTCAACCTCGATAATCAACAGCGTGGATTTTTTTCCGGGAACCTGAAACGGCAAAATATCTTTCACCAGCAAGAGGCATTTGGCGTCCAAAAACTCAATGGCCGATGGCAGATGTCCTCTGTTCAGAATTTGAGTTACGGCCTGCATGGCCGACGGCAGGTCTGAAAAGACGGCGGTTACGGCGCTGACGGAAGCCGGGTAGGGGATCAGTTTTAAAATCAAGCCGGTGATGATTCCAAGCGTTCCTTCAGAACCGACGAGAAGTTGGGTTAGGTCGTACCCGACCACACCTTTACGGGTCTGGGCCCCGGTGTTTATCATCCGTCCGGAGGGAAGCACCGCTTCAAGGCCAAGAATGTAATCCTTTGTGGTTCCGTACTTGACACATGATGGGCCGCCGGCATTTGTGGCCGCGTTGCCGCCGATGGTGCTTTGATCCATCCCGGCCGGATCCGGCGGGAAAAAGAGTTTTTTTTGTTGGACCGCATCCCGTAAATCTTTAGTAATGGTTCCGGGTTGAACTTTTGCAATAAGGTTTTGCGTATCTACGGAAATAATACGGTTCAACTTCTCAAGCGACAGCACCACACCGCCCAATACCGGCAGGCAACCCCCGGCCAATCCCGATCCGCCGCCCCGAGGAATTACCGGAAAGCTGTATTCATTGGCCAGTCTCATGAGCCTTTGAATCTGTGCTGTTTCCTGAACCCGGATGACCAGTTCAGGAGGATAACTCAGACCGGAAGCATCCTTGGAATATGTTCCGACTTCATCCTGATTTGTAACAATGCATTCATCTCCCAGTACATCGGAGATGCGTCTGCGGATGTCGTCGGTTATGGGGGTATATGTTGGCATATTTAAATTCCGATAAGAGTTTAGCTCTTCGAAAACATTACCGCTTCAGGTATAATTAAATTTTTCCTGAAAGAACTTGTGGATAAGGGCTCGTAATGAAAGAACCCACCCGTGCGTTTAATAAAGGTTTATATTTTAACAGAGATTTTAATCCGTAACGTTAAATTGTCTATGGTTCTTTCAAAACGATCCCTAATCCACTCAGACAGCTTCCAGCTAAAAATTTAATCATACCTGAAGCGCTTTTGAAATCGATTCGTTTCAAAAGACTAAACCATATAAAATCCTAAGCTTTCCCAAATCCAGGAATCTTGAACCTTTTTTCAAGCTTTTGCAGAACAAACGAGGCCATGGTCACAAGAACCAGATAATAAAACCCGATGACCAGAAAAACCTCTGTATAGCGGAAGGTCCGGGAGGCAATGATCTTGCCTTCACCGGTCAGTTCGATACAGGTAATGATATAGGCCAGAGATGAATATTTGATCAAATATATGATCTCGTTACCGCAGCCGGGCAAGGCCCGTCTAAGCGCCTGTGGAACGATGATATTGCACATGGCTTTAAAGGTGGAAAACCCCATGGATTGTGCTGCCAAAAATTGTCCTTTTTTGATGGACAAAAGGCTGCCGCGAATATATTCGGAATGGTAAGCGCCGCTGCACAAAATAAAACCGACGACGGCTGCTGTATAAGCGTCTAAATAAATGCCAAGGTTGGGGAGTCCGAAATAGAGCAAAAAGAGTTGCACAACCAAGGGTGTTCCCCGGAAAATGATGGCATATCCGTTGGCTGCTTTTCGAACGGCAGAGTGGCCGAATGTTCGCAGTGTTCCGATGATAATTCCGAGCATCAGACCTATTAGTCCCGATGGGATAATGAGCTTTATGGACATGACCAATCCCCGGTTCAGGGCCGGGATCAAATGGTCTGTAAAAAAAATGGTGTCCATTTATACACCCTCTTCATAGAGTTTATTGAGCCGGCTGCAGAAGTCCCTGGATCGGGTACATGCGTCCGGAGAAAGGAGATCTTCGGGTGATCCCTGTTCAATAATACTGCCGTTTTCCATGAAAAGCACTTCATCGGCCAAAGACCGGGTAAAACCGATCTGATGGGTGGCCAGAATCATGGTCATACCCCCTTGGGCCAGATCCCGGATAACGGTCAAAACTTCGCCGATCAGTTCCGGATCAAGGGCGGATGTGGGTTCGTCCAGAAGCATGATTTTGGGATCCATGGCAAGGGCTCTGGCAATGGAAACCCGCTGCTTCTGACCGCCGGACAGCTCAGCCGGATACAGCGTGGTTTTATCCCCCAGTCCCACCCGTTCAAGTTCGGCAACAGCGCGATCCCGGGCCGCCTGCCGGCTCATCTTTTTGACTTTACGAAGTGCAATGGAGACATTTTCCAGTGCATTCAAATGATCGAAAAGGTTGAAGTCCTGAAAGATCATGCCGACCTGCTGCCGAAATGCATAAAGATCACGTTTTCGGCGGCTTTGGATTTCAGTCTCTTCCAGCCACACACGCCCTTTATCTGGAGGAATAAGGAAATTGATGCATTGCAAAAGGGTGCTTTTACCGGCGCCCGACGGTCCGATGAGCACCTTTAACTCTCCCTTGAAAAGACTCAAAGATACGGATTTGAGGATTTCCTTTCCCCCGAGAATCTTACAGATATTTTCGATACGCAGAATCGGTTTTTTGGGCTTGGTCATTCTTCACCTTTACTACGAATAGCCGGGTATACGTACCTTTGCTTCCAGTTTCAATAACGCCCGAACCCCGAGCCAGGTCAGAAGTAAATAAATGCATCCTGCCGTTATGTAAAGGGGCAGGTGGTGATACGTCCGTGAGGCAACAAAATGGCTACGTGCCATGATTTCAGAAGTTCCGAGAACAAATGCAAGCGCGGAATCCTTGAGGATAATGGAATACTCGTTGGACCAGCCGGGGATGGAAAACCTCAAAGCCTGGGGCAAAATAATGCTGATGATGGCTTTGGTATCGCTCATTCCCAATGCCCTGGCAGCTTGAAGCTGTCCCCTGGGCAACGAGAGAATTGCGCCTCTGAAAATTTGGGACTGGTATGCTGCCGTTGTCATGCCCAGAACTAGGATAGATGCAGCAAAGGCGCTCAGATTCAATCCGATAAGGGCGAACAAGCCAAAGTAAAAAAGAAACAGAAGCACCAGCACCGGTACTCCCCTGAAAAACCAAACGTAAAGACCCACGAACCACCGGGCGGCGCGATTGCCGTAAACCTGTCCAACGGCCATGTGAACCCCCATAACCAGACCGAGCCCCATGGCGCCGACAACGATGCCTGAGGTAACCAGAGCACCTTTCAACAGGTAGGGGAGTGCTTCGAAAATGGCGGTAAGTGCATCAAGCATTGTTGGTAGAGGCCTTCAAAAAAAGGAAGGCGCAGGTTAACCTGACGCCTTCCCAGTATTTCCTTTGTTCCCAGGGGGTGATTTGGACCGGCTATTTCCTGAGGTATTTTTTAACCAGTTCATCCCAATAAGGATCCGCCATGAGCATTTTGAGTCCTTTATTGAGCGTCTCCAGCAGTTCGGTATCCTGCTTGCGAACCGCATAACCGAATTCTTCGTCATGCATGCCGAAGGTGCCGAGGATCTTGACGGGTTTTTTGCCGGCTGCGTCCATTGCCGGTGCATCGTCCATTGCAGCAGCCGCAATACGGCCGTTTACAACGTCTTCAACCGCCAGAGGTGCGGAGTCATAGTAAACCAGTTCGAAATCCCAACCTTTTTTGGCGGCAGTATCTTTAAGCCATTCCGCTTCGCTGGTTCCGCGCTGAACTCCCAGACGTTTTTTGCCTTTTAACACCTGGTCCATCGTCAGCTTGGAATCCTTTTTTGTCACAAAGACCTGCTTGATTGTCCAGTACGGAATACTAAAGTTGACCACTTTCTGTCGTTCGGGAGTGATGCTCATGCCCGAAGCGATAAAGTCGATCTTTTTTGCCACCAGATTGGGAATGATCCCATCCCAGTCCAAGGGCTGGTGTTTGACCGTAAACCCCATTTTTTTTGCGATCCAGTCCACCGAATCAATATCAAAGCCACCGGGCTTTCCTGCTTTGTCCACATAGGCAAATGGTGGAAAGTTGGCGTCGATACCGTTGATAAATTCCTTGGCGAACACATTTCCACTTGAAATCATAAAAAGTGCCAGAACAACTGCCATGAACAATGAAAATTTTTTCGTCATGTTTCCAACCTCCTAATTTATTTTGTTAAAATTGAAAACCGAATGGGCTTTATCCTTATTTAATACAAATCACCATAACCGACCAAAAGGAAAAACACCGCTTCATCGGGATAAACAGGCTTACTTTATTGATCAGGATTACAATTTTGCTCGATAACAGTTGAGTCGCCTGGTGTCAAGATGTATCGCAACTACTCAGGTTCAAAGTTCCAAGGTTGACGGTTCAAGGTTAACTGATAAGGTTCTTCTCCAATTTAGTTGGAGAAGAGGGTCCAAGGATTCCAGGAGTCAAGGATTCAAGGGAAGGAATAGACACAACAGATCTTCTTATCTGTGAAGTTAGACTGTATCTTTCTTCCTTTGGGAATTTTGCTGTTATTCTATATATATCTAAACAGAGTTCGTATGACTTTTTCCAGACTTTCAAATCTTTGTAATTCTTTAGCATTTGCACTCGAACCCTTGAATCCTTGACCCCTGGCACCCTTTGGGATCACACCCACTCAATTGGAGATGACCCACTTATTTTACCTTAATTAACTACAACTCGGGAGATGATCCACTAATAAAAACTGAACGGTTTTAAGATATTGAGGCGTGGCACATTAATGGTAACTGCTGCCGTTCATCGGTCCATCAATTATCTTAAGCAATATATAAAATGCGACCCAGCTGTAAGTGAAACAACCCTGAACTGTGAACCTGACAACCTGAGTAGTTAACAAAAATAATGGATTACGGCCTCGAGTTCTTTTATCGGAATTTGCTCCACAAAGGCATTTCCGATCTCATCGAGCAATACAAAATATATACGGTCTCCTTTTCGTTTTTTATCCTTTTTAAGGGCATCGAGTATTGATTTCCCTTCAGCTTGGATTCTGACAGGAAGCCCGATCTTCTGAAGCAGTGTTTCAATTCTTTCGGTGTCTTTGGCCGAAAGATGACCTCTTTTTACGGAAAGCTGTGATGCTGCGACCATGCCGGCGCTGACGGCTTCACCGTGAGGAACACCGGTTGTTTTTTCAAAAGCATGCCCGAAGGTATGTCCAAAATTCAGTTTGCGGCGTTCTCCTTTTTCCAATTCATCCTGGTTTACAATGGCGGATTTAATGATGATGGAATCATAAACCAGTTTTCCGATGACGTCCTTATCAAGTGCTAAAGCTTCTTGATAGTGTGCTTCAAGATAAGCAAAGAGGTGTCTATCTCCAATGACGGCATGTTTTACGATCTCTGCCAGACCGCACAAAACTTCTTTTTCAGGAAGGGTATTCAAAAGATTAAGATCACAGATCACAAATTCGGGCTGTTTGAAAACCCCGATCATATTTTTATAATCTTTGAAGTTGACGCCGTTTTTGCCGCCAACACTGGCATCGACCTGTGAAAGGAGGGTTGAAGAGACAAAACCGAACCTTACGCCCCGCAAATAGGTTGAAGCAACAAAACCTGCAATATCGCAAACAATGCCGCCGCCGATGCCGACAATGAATGTTGAGCGGTCAGCCCCGACGGTCACCAGTTTTTCATAGATATCCCGGACCGTATCGAGGTTTTTTATTTTCTCGCCAATGTCAATGGTAATGACGGGATGCGGCGGGAAGTCATTCTCATAAAATTGCTTTACATTTTTGTCGGTGATTAAGACCACATTTTCCGATGGAATGTATTTTTCCAGGTTTCGGAGGGTTTTGCCCACGTGTATGAAGGAATTACCGGTGCTGCCGTGAATTTCGAAGGTTTTCATCCAAAGCTCCTGTGTTGTCGATATTTTTGTTTCAACTGAGTTTTACCTTTATTACCAAAATACTTGAAAAGGGCAATAATAAATCGATGCCACTATTTTATGTAAACGGTTTTTAACTATATCAGGGATCGGGAAAATTTTATTTGTTACACCGCTCCATGGATGATGCTTTTTTTCAAACCGTGTAAACTCGCCTAGTGAACACGCACAAAAAAACAGTTCTTGACAGATATAAAATAATACAGTAGAAAAACTCAAAATTATTTGATGAGGGAGTTGGTTGATGAACAAACATTGCGTTTTCAGATTAAATAATGCCTTTGGGCGCTTCTTTTTTATCTTTAGAAGCGTCCATCCGGATCGTTAACGCTTCAGTTTAAACACCCCGGATGGACCGGAACCGGTCTGTCCGGGGTTTATTTTTTTAAAAAGCCCCGGGAATTGATTCTCGGGGCTTTTTTTATGAATCAGCTAAAAGGAGGAATACCATGATTCTCGTGTTGGAAAAGGAGATCACCCAAGACCAGAAGAACAAAATCCGAAGTATACTGTTCAGTGAAGGGTATATTGTTCGTGAAATGTCTGAGGCCGGACAGAACATCATCGGGGCTGTCGGCAAAGGAGATAAAAAGGCCAGTTTTTTTGAAGCGCTTCCCGGTGTCGCCAAGGTGGTATCGATTTCGACATCTTTCAAACTGGTCAGCCGGCAACTACATACCGAAGACACCCGGGTCCGGGTGGGTAATGTGGTTGTGGGGGGAGAGCGTATCACCATTGTCGCTGGACCCTGCGCTATCGAGAGCAGGGATCAGGCCATGACCATTGCCAGGGAGGTCAAAAGATACGGAGCCGTTCTGTTTCGCGGCGGGGCTTTTAAACCCAGAACTTCTCCATATTCGTTTCAGGGTCTTGAGGAAGAGGGGCTAAAAATTCTAGCCGAAGTCCGGGAGGTTACAGGTCTTGGTGTTGTGACGGAAATTACCTCGCCGGCCCAGGCGGACATGATGATGAAGTATGTTGATGTCGTCCAGGTCGGGGCACGGAACATGCAGAACTTCGAATTGTTAAAATGTGTCGGCCGCATCGGAAAGCCGGTGGTTCTTAAAAGAGGACTGTCTTCTACCATTGAGGAATGGCTGATGTCGGCAGTCAGATTGTTCCCCACCTTCCGGATCAGCTCTTGACCTCCTTTTTCGTACAAATATTCTATATCCAACAGTCGGGCCATGGACTCAAAAACCTCATGGTTCCGGAAGGGTTTATGAATCACCTCGTCGCAGCCCGCCGCCAGGATCTGCGGGCGCTGTTCAGTGAAGGCGCTGGCGGTAACGGCAATGATCTTTACCGCTCCGCCGGCGGCCAGGTTTCGGATTCGGCGGGTGGCTTCATAGCCGTCCATCACCGGCATCCGCATGTCCATCCAGATTAAGTGGGGCTGCCACTGCTGAAACAGGCTGATTGCTTCTTCACCGTTCTCCGCCTCGCGGACCTCGAAACCCGCCTCGCGCAGCAGGCTGCTCAGGAGCAGGCGGCTTTCAACAATGTCTTCCACCACCAGGATACGCCAGACGGGCTGGCCGGGTGCCAGGCCCAGTACCGCTAGCCCGAATG
>RCNC010003204.1_pt1 | contig 10732 bp, 4 predicted proteins | sample 2041301 | NCBI WGS metagenome assembly RCNC01 (sample SAMN09708231, study PRJNA481090) | Marine sediment metagenome, whole genome shotgun sequencing project. | biome: marine sediment; feature: ocean; material: sediment; isolation source: Sewage treatment plant 13A marine sediment (STP13A) ... | reverse complement strand
TGGTCCGCCCAGGCCTTCGACCTCGCGTCGGTGGCCGACGGTGAGGCCACGCTCTACCTCCGCTGGGGCCACCAGGTGGCCTCCTCCGGCGCCTGGGCTTACTCTGGCTGGAACATCGACGACGTGGAGATCTGGGGCCTCGGCGCCGGCACCACCCCGCCCACCGGCACGGTGAGCACAGCCATCGGCTGCACGCCGGACTCCGGCGTGTTGCCCTTCGCCGTTCAGATGGCGGTGTCGCTGACCAACCTGACCAGTGAGAACCGCCGGGCAGCGGCGAAGCTGGACGTGGTGATCGGCAACGGCACCCCGTACTTCAACTGGCGTGCCGGTTGGACCAACCTCAGCCCCAGCGAAACCTACAACGCCGTGTGGAACCAGAACCTGCCGCTGCTCACCTCGATGCAGGGCAACAACGTTTTCACCGTCATTGCTGCCGATGTAACCCCGGCGCCATACAACCAGCCGCCCTTCGCTCCGTCGGGCGACACTGACAGCGACGCGTGCACGGTGACTGCCAGCAAGTAGCAGAAGGCGCCACCGCCTGAAACGATCAGCAGGGCCCGGGTTCTCCCGGGCCCTTTTTCTGTAAGGGATTCACCTTGAGCGGCTCAGGCCGTGGTGGCCCGCCGGCGGCGGAAGAAGCGCAGCGACATGCGGAGGAGGAAGAAACAGAGGATCAGGGCCAGGATGGTTGCCGCCACCGGGATGACCAGCGAGAGCAGGGAGAGGAAAACCGATCCGGCCAGCTCCACTGTGGAGATCACCGGGTTGCCCACGCCGCCGGTGGAGGCCGAGGATGTGCCCCGGGCGGCCACGCTGCCGGTCTGCACCGTGCCCGCCACTCCACCGCCGGCCACCAGGGCCATGGACCACTTGAGGAAGGGCGAGATATCCCCCACCAGGGAGTAGGTGAGCAGGGTCCCGGACACCACGGCCGCCGGCGTGGCGACGGTGTCCATCAGGTTGTCCAGCCAGGGGATGTAGTAGGCTGCCACTTCCAGCAGCAGGGCCACGGAGAAGGCGGTGAGTGCCGGCACGCTGCTCATCCACTGGAAACTCTCCCCCAGGGGAACGACGCCCAGCCGGTTGGCGATACCCAGGGCGAGAAAGGGCACAAAGAGCCTGAAACCACTGGCCGCGCTGAGGCCGATGCCGATGCAGATCCCCACCAGGTGTTCCATTTCGTTCCCCTCCGTCTCAAAGGCCGTTTGAAATCCGTGTCACCAATACTTTACGCTATCCGCATCGATTTTGTGCCAGGTTTTTGCCCGACCGGAGTTCCGGCGGCGGCGGAACCGGCCGGCCAGCAGTGAAAAGGGGAGGGGATATGTCCCGATTTGGTTTCATGGCACGCGTGCTTTTCGTCATCATCGTCTCTGGATTTGCCGGCGTCCAGGTCGCCACGGCCCAGGGTGTTGCGCCGGAGCCACAGCTCTACGTCGTGGGTACGGCTCACCTGGACACCCAGTGGCGCTGGGACGTGCGCACCACCATCGATGAGTATCTCCCGGCCACACTGCACGACAACTTCGCCCTCTTCGAGAAATACCCCGACTACGTTTTCAGTTTCGAGGGCGCCTTCCGCTACCAGCTGATCAAGGAGTATTACCCCGAGGATTACGAACGGCTGCGGGGCTATGTCGAGCAGGGCCGCTGGCGGGTGGCCGGCAGCTGGCTCGACGCGGTGGATGTCAATGTGCCCTCCCCCGAATCGCTGATCCGCCATGCACTCTACGGCAACGGGTTCTTCAAACGCGAGTTCGGCAAGACCAGCCGCGACGTCTTCCTCCCCGACTGTTTCGGCTTTGGGTATGCCCTGCCCGCCATCGCCAACCACTGCGGCGTGGACATGTTCTCCACCCAGAAACTGACCTGGGGTTCCTCGGTGGGCACGCCCTTTCCCATCGGGCTCTGGGAGGGGGTGGACGGCTCGACCCTGCTTTCGGTGCTCAACCCCGGCGAATACGTGAGCAAGATCAAGAGCGACCTCAGCCGGGACGAACAGTGGCTGGCTACGGCCATGGAGCAGGGGGAGAGCTCGGGCCTCTATGCCGCCGCCCGCTATTTCGGCACCGGCGACCGGGGCGGGGCGCCCACCGACGAGTCGGTGGCCTGGCTCCAGCGCAGCCTGGAGAGCGACGGGCCGCTGACCGTAGTCAGCGTGGCCTCGGACCAGTTGGTACGTGACCTCACCGCCGAGCAGCTGGAGCAGCTTCCGCGCTACAAGGGCGAGCTGCTGATGACCGACCACGGCATCGGCTGCTATACATCGCAGTCGGCAATGAAGCGCTGGAACCGCCAGAACGAGCTGCTGGCCGACGCCGCCGAGCGGGCCGCGGTGGCCGCCCACTGGCTGGGCGGCGCCGAATATCCCCGCGAGACCCTGCGCGAGGCCTGGACCCGCTTCCTCTGGCACCAGTTCCACGACGACCTCACCGGCACCAGTATTCCCGAGGCCTACGTCCATTCCTGGAACGACCTGCTGATCTCGCAGAACCAGTTCGCCGCAATTCTCACCGATTCGGTGGCCGCAGTGAGCCGCGCCCTGGACACTGACGTGGAGGGGATTCCGCTGGTGGTCTACAACCCGCTGGCCATGTCCCGTGAGGACGTGGTGGAGGCCGATGTAATCTTCCCGGGTGGTGTGCCGCCCTTTGTCCGGGTAACTGGCTCGGACGACGGTGGCACCCACGAGTACGAAGTGCCGTCACAGATTCTGTCGGTGGAGGGTGACACCGTTCGACTGGCCTTTCTTGCCTCGGTCCTTCCGATCAGCTTTACGGTTTATGACATTCAACCCGCCGAGGCCCATTTCGCCGTGGGCACCGGGCTGCAGGTGAGTGACGAGGGGCTGGAGAACAACCGCTACCGGGTGTCCATCAACACCAACGGTGATATCGCGTCGATCTTTGACAAGGATCTGGGCCGGGAGCTGCTGGACGGCCCGCTGACCCTCCAATTGCTGGACAACGAGCCCGAGGAGTGGGCTGCCTGGGAGATCGACTATGCCGACCTGATGGCTGAGCCCCGTGAAGTGGTGGCCGGGCCGGCGGAAGTGCGGCTGGCGGAGCGCGGACCGGCCCGAGTGGCCCTGGAGATCGTCCGCCGGGCCGGCGGTTCCCAGTTCATCCAGCGGGTCAGCCTGGCCGCCGGCGGCGCCGGCAGCCGTGTTGAAGTGGACAACCTGATCCACTGGAAATCGCCGGGCACTCTGCTCAAGGCGGTTTTCCCCCTGGCCGTGGAACAGGCCACCGCCACCTACGACCTGGGTGTGGGGACCATCGAGCGCGGTGTTAATACACCGCAGTTGTATGAAGTGCCGGCCCAGCAGTGGGTGGATCTCGGTGCACCGAACAACAACGGGGGCGTGGCCCTGCTCACGGACTGCCGCTACGGCTGGGACCGTCCGGCGGAGAACACGCTGCGGTTGACCCTGCTGCACACGCCGCGGGTCAACGACCGCTGGGGCTGGATCGACGACCAGAAATCCCAGGACCTGGGGTCGCACCGTGTCGGCTATGCCGTGGCGGGCCACCCGGACAGCTGGTTCTTTACGGGAGTGGTTCCCTCCTGTGAGGCGGCGCGGTTCAACCAGCCGCTGTTGGCCTTCCGGGTCCCGAAGCATCCCGGGGCCCTGAGCCGGGAGTTCTCCCTGTTCCGTATCTCCACCCGGCACGCGGCGATTCAGGCGGTAAAACTGGCCGAGGAGGACGACCGGGTGGTGGTCCGTCTGCTGGACAAGACCGGGCAGGGTGTGGACCAGGTAAACGTGACCATGCCGTCGGCCCCGATCCTCTCCTTCGGCGAACTGAACGGAGCGGAGGAGGTGATTGGGGAGGAGCGCGATGGGAACGGAGTGCTGCGTGCCGGCCGGTTGAACCCCTTCCAGCTGCGCACCTTCGCCGTCGAGCCGGGCCCGGCCCCGGTGACCCTGGAGCCACCGGAGAGCCGGCCCCTGGACCTGCCCTTCAACCGTGACGGGATCAGTCTGGACAGTGGGCGTACCGACGGAGATTTCGACGGGCGGGGCAACAGTATTTCCGGCGACCTGCTGCCCGAAGAGGTGGTCCGCGAGGGGATCACCTTTGCCATGGGCCGGGACGCTGCCGGAGCAAAGAACGTGGTGGCGTGCCAGGGACAGAAGATTCTGCTGCCGGCCGGCGATTGGAATCGCCTCTACCTCCTGGCCGCGGCGGTGGACGGCGGACGATGGGCTGAATTCGACATCGACGGCCGGACCGAGGTGCGCTGGGTCAGTGACTGGTCCGAGCCGGTGGGGCAGTGGGACAGCCGTCTCCACGGTGACCGGCTGGTGCACGACCCGGACCAGATCCTGCCGGCCTGTATCAACCAGACACCGGTGGCCTGGGTCGGCACCCACCGCCACGGGGCGGACGGCGGGAACCAGTCCTACACTTTCACTAACCTCTTCCGCTACGAGTTCGAACTGACCCCGGGGGCCAACACCCTGACCCTGCCCGACGACCCGGCGGTGAAGGTGCTGGCGGTGACCGTGGCGGCCAATCCCAACGCCGGCGTGGAACCGGCCATGCCGCTCTACGACCGGACCGAACGGAGCGGAGTGGTGGTTGAATCCTCGGCCCGCGCATTCACTGACCAGCTGGAGGCCGTTCTTTCCACACCCAACGCCGGTGCGGAGATCCGCTACACCCTGGACGGCAGTGACCCTATCGGCGACTCCACTCTCTACGAGGGCCCCATCGTCATCGACCAGGCGGCCCGGTTGCGGGCCCGGGCCTTTGCCCCCGGCCTGGACAACTCCTTTGTGGCCCGGGCCGAGTTCCGCAAACTGGAGCCCCGTCCCGGTGTGGATGCCGAGCCCACCGGTGGCGGTCTGGAATGCCGGTATTTCGACGGTGATTGGGAAAAACTGCCCGACTTCAAAACACTGGAGCCTGACCAGGCCTCGGTCCTGTCCACCGTGGCTCTGCCGGCCTATGCCCGGGAAGTGAACATGGGCCTGACCCTCAACGGGTTCCTGCGGATTCCAGTGGAAGGGGTCTACACCATCGGGCTCAACTCCGATGACGGCAGCCGGATGCTGCTCAATGGCGAGGAAGTGATCGGAAACGACGGGCTGCACGGCAGCCGTGAGATCAAGGCCGAGCTGGCCCTGAAAGCCGGCCTCCACTTGCTGGAGATCGAGTACTTCCAGGACGGCGTGGACGCGGTGCTGGAACTCTGGTGGTCCGGCCCGGGCATCGAGCGACAGCAGGTGCCCCCGGAGGCTCTCTGCCACTAGGATGGGGACAGCTACCTCACACTCTATCTCATTAATCGTCAATCATTTGGTTGGGGCGGGGACAGTTACCTCTTGTTCTCTGCTCCCGGCAAACCATTTGTGGAAAGATTTGACTCTCCCCATTCTACGGTGGCTGACATTTCGTGGCGTCCCTGTCCGCTCCCTGGATCAATCTTGAGGTAACTGTCCCGGCATCACGTAACAAATTGATATATAGCGGTTTATCTGATGAGGTAGCTGTCCCCATCGTTCTCGCGGGAAACTCAGCCGAGGAACACCTTGAGCCGCGTCATCATTTCTTTTTCATCGGCGCAGCTGCTGACACCAAAGATCCCCTTGTCGGTGAGGATGGTGCCGGTGATCCCCTGGTAGGGGATCTCCTTCCAGAGCACCGGTTTGCCCTTCAGCTCCGTGGCAGTCCATTTGGCGGTCAGTTTGGCCCAGGCCGCCTGCCGCTCATCAGCTGACCCGGCGATGATGGTGAACCGCTGGAACGGCTTTTCATCCCCCGTGTACTCCGCGTGGACACAGTCGGTGAGCACCGACATCCCGAGATAGGCCTTCCGGGTGTAGCCCAGCGAACCGGCCACCTGCCCTTTTTCAGGGAGCAGCCCAAGTTCCGCCGGCCAGCCGTCCTTGCCCGGCAGGGCCGCGGTCAGGGCCTCCAGCAGCGGTGCGGCCTTCGACCGGTTCAGTTCCCCCTGGTAGAGGTTCAGCTTCAGGTAGTGGCGGTCCTTGAGCAGCAGGCACTGGTAGGGCAGGGCCAGCGCCCCTTCAGCGCCGATGTCGATCCGCTCGGCGTCGGTGGAGCGTTCGGTGGTGTAGATGCCAAAGCCGTTGATCGGCGTGCCCATGTCATAGATTTCCACCGTCACCACCAGGTCGCCGGATTTGATGTCGGCGTAGCGCAGGCCCTGGAAGCCGTAGGCCAGAAAGGCTTCGGCCGCTCCGTTGTTGTACTCCCAGAGGTTGTCCGGGGACTTGGCGGTGACCTTGCCGGCCAGTGACCAGCCCTCGATGGCGGGGAAGTCTGCCGCGGCTGCCGGAGCGGCGGCCAGGATCAGGGTGAGGGCCATGAGAGTTCTGAAGCAGGTTCTCTTCATTTTCGTAATTCCTGTATATCCACTGGTGATTTCTGTCATCGCGAGGAGTCGGCGCAGCCGACGACGTGGCGATCTCCTGATCAGCGGTGCAGTCGTTTGGGAGATTGCTTCGTCGCCTTCGGCTCCTCGCAATGACAATGGTGCCATTTCGCTTCTCAGACCAGGGTGAGCAGCGAGTGGGCCCGCAGCAGCTGGCCTTGCACATCCAGACCGTGGGGGCAGGCCCCCCGGCAAGGTGCACTGCAGGTCTGGCAGAGCGCGGCGTTGCTCTCCTTGAGGCCGGCATACTTGACCATGCCGTGCTTTTCCCGGCCCTGGCACTTGGCATAGTAGGCGTAGCGCATGATGGTATTCACCGGCAGTCGGTGGACACAGGAAGCGACGCAGGCGTTGCAGCCGTGGCGGCAGTACTGGTCCCCGAGGACCTTTTCGCAGTCCCGGAGAAAGGCCACGTTCTCCGCGGTGAGTGGTTTTCCCGAGACGGAGAGCGCCAGGTCGATCTTTTCGTAGTCCGGGGCGGAAACGGTCACCGTTTGCATGTCCGGGTTCTGCAACACCCACTGGACCGCGGTGGCGGTCAACTGGTCCTCGGTGGTGATACCGTATTTTTCCGCAAAGGGCTTGACCTTCTCGATCCCCTCCGCCTGGCGCGCGAGCCAGCCTTGAATCCGCTCGATGGCCTCTTCCCGGGTGCCGCCCCCCTCGACGAAACCGTCGATAAAAGAGGCAAAATCTTCGCTGGGGTTGTCCGGGTCGAAGTGTGGTACCTCCAGCATCCCCGGCTGGGTCTTCATCGCCGTGGTGCCCACGTCGTTCCGTTTGCAGGCGGCAAGAACGTTTTCCGCCTCTTCCTTGTTGAGGAAGTTGTAGGAGAGCAGCATCAGGTCGAACCGGCCGTCCTCGGCCGCGGCGCTGAGCACCTTCTCCATACTGTCCCCCTCGTCCCCCCGGGGGCCGTGGTTGCTGATCCCGCGATAACGGAGCTGGCCGTCGGCGATGAGACGATCTGCCGCGGCGTGGAAGTGGGGGTTGCCGATCAGATCGGCCGCGGCACAGGAGTGAATATACAGGGCGTCGACGTAGTCAGTCTGCAGCCGCTCGCGGCATTTGCCAAAGCGGTCGAGGATGCTGGTTTCCGTATCCTCCTCCTTGATCTGCAGCTTGGTGGTGATGAAGATCTTCTTGCGGTCCATGTGCTGCATGGCCTCGCCGATCTTCGTCTCCGAGGCACCGTTGCCGTACGATTCGGCGGTGTCGAAGTAATTGATCCCCTTGTCGTAGGCGTAGCGCACCACGTTGCTTTCGCTGATCTGGCCGCAGCCCATGCTCACGTCGGAAACCTCGAATCCGGTGCGACCCAGGCGGTGGTGCTTTTTGACCAGCGAGCCTGATACCGGCGCTTCTGCAGCCGGCTCGGCCACCGGTGATTTGCCCGCGCACATGGTCAATGACCCGGCGGCCAGCGCAGCCCCGCCCAACTCGAGGAACTGGCGGCGGGATACCCGGTTTTCCTGCTCATTCTTCGCGGCCTTTTTGCTCATCGGTGACCTCCCTGGTAAAACGAACGATACCCCGCCTCCGTTACTCGTCCCGGTAACGGAAAAAGGATGAAAAAGTTTTCTGAATAATTGAACCATGCATCTTGTAAAACGTTATTATTCTAGAATTTGCAGTCCGTCAAGTCAAGCCGCGGCCCAGGCCTCGGCAATTTCTGCCGCCGCGGTTGGCGGCGTGTTACAATCCTTCGGTTCCCGATACCGGAAGACCCGTTTGCACCCCCAGGAGGTTGAACGATGCTGCGCCGATCCCTGACCCTGCTTCTGCTGCTTCTGTTCCTGTCCGCACCATTGGCGGCCCAGGAGATCGCCTATGAGAAATACCAGCTGGACAACGGCCTGACCGTGATCCTGCACGAGGACCACAGCCTGCCCGTGGCCTGTATCAATACCTGGTATTTTGTCGGTGGCAAGGACGAGTCGGAAGGCCGCTCCGGGTTTGCCCACCTCTTCGAGCACCTGATGTTCATGGGCACCGAGCGGGTCCCGGGCAGCGATTTCGACAATATCATGGAGGCTGGCGGCGGCTGGAACAATGCCTCCACCGGCTGGGACCGGACAAATTACTTCTCCTTCGGGCCGAGCAACCTGCTGCCCACTCTGATGTGGCTCGACGCTGACCGCCTGGAAGCCCTGGGCGCCAACATGAACGAGGAGAAGCTGGGGAAACAGCGGGAGGTGGTGCTCAACGAGCGGCGCCAGACCAGCGAGAACCGGCCCTATGGCGTGGCCGACCTGAAAATCAGTGAACTGATGTACCCCCCCCGCCACCCCTACCATCTCTCGGTGATCGGGACGGTGGCTGATATCAAGGCCGCCACCGCTCAGGATGTGAAGGACTTTTTCGCCACCTTCTACCTGCCGAACAACGCCTCGCTGGTCATTGCCGGCGACTTCGACCCCGCCGAGATCAAGCCGCTGGTGGCCAAACTCTTCGGCACCATTCCCCGGGACGCCGACCCGGTGCATGCCGCGGCGCAGCCGCTGAAGCTGGAGAGTGTGAAGCGGGTCACCTATACCGACAAGGTGCAGTTCGGGCGGTTGACCATGGTCTGGCACAGCCCGGCACTCTTCGCTCCCGGCGACGCCGAGATGGACCTGGCGGCCGCGGTGCTCAGCTCGGGCAAGACCAGCCGGCTCTACAAGAGGCTGGTCTACGAGGACCAGCTGGCCACCAGTGCCCGGGCCTTCCAGCGCTCAAGCTCGCTGGGCTCGCTGTTCCAGGTCCAGGTGATGGCCCGCCAGGGTGTTTCCCTCGATGACATCGAAAAGGCGGTGGACGAGGTGCTGGCCGAGTTCGTTGCCGAGGGGCCCACGGCGGACGAGCTGGCCCGGCACCAGGCGGCGTACGAATACCAGATGCTCAACGGTCTGCAGTCGGTGCTGCGCAAGGCCGACCAGTTGAACCGCTACAACTACTATTTTGGCGAACCCGACTCCTTTGCCGCCGACCTCGACCGTTACCGCGGCGCTTCGGTGGAGGGTATCCGCCGGATGGCCGCCCAGGTCATGGACCCGGACGCCAGGCTGATCATGCAGGTTCTTCCCGAGGACGATGGCGCTGCGCTGGCCGGCCGTGACCAGGCGCCGGCGGAGAGTGAAATCAAGCCCTTCGTGCCGGTGGCCCCCGAGGTTTTCACCCTCTCCAACGGGATCGAGGTACGGCACTGGCAGCGCAGCGAACTGCCGCTGGTGGAATTGTCGCTCTTCCTGCGCAGTGGATCGGTGCTGCTGGACAACGAACAGGCCGGCCGCTGCCGGCTGGCTGCCGACATGCTGGACGAGGGGGCGGGGGACCTGGACGCCCTGGCCTTCTCCGACGCCCTGGACCTGCTGGGAGCCAACTTCCAGGCGCATTCCGGACGGAACACCTCCGGTGTTGATCTCTCGGTGTTGAAGAGCAATTTCGACAAGGCCCTGGGGCTTTACGCCGACGCCGTTCTCTATCCGCGGTTCGATGCTGCCGAATGGGACCGGGTCAGGTCGCTGCACCTGGAAGGCCTGAAGCAGGCCCAGGACCGTGCCGGCTCGGTGGCCTCCCTGGTGGGTATGCGCGCCTTCTATGGCGACACTCACCCCTACGGCCGGCCGTCAGAGGGAACGGTGGAGACGGTTGAAAAACTGACCCTGGATGACGTGCAGTCCGCCTGGGGCGAACTGGCCGCACCGGGCAACGCCACCTTCTTCATCGCCGGTGATCTCACCGCTGACGAAGCGAAAACAGCGCTGGAATCCGCCTTTGGCAAGTGGAAGAACCCCGCCGGTTTCGTGGCCGCGGAAAGAACCGAACTGGGCGCGCCGGCCAATGACAAAATGCGTCTGGTGCTGGTGGACAAGCCGGGGGCGGTGCAGACCGTGATCCGCTTCTACATGCCGGGGCCGAAGTATTCCGATCCCAACCGTGTGGACTACGACCTGCTGAACACCATCCTCGGCGGCAGCTTCACCAGCCGTCTGAACCAGAACCTCCGCGAACGGAACGGTTTCACTTACGGTGCGCGGTCCTCCTTTGTCATGACCCCTACCACCGGTTATTTTTACGCCGGCAGCGACGTGGGGTCCGAGGTCACCGGTGCCGCCCTCCGGGAGTTTTACAACGAGTTCAACGCCCTGCGTTCCGGTGACGTCACGGAGGAGGAGGCGCGCAAGACCAGGGAGACCAATCGCATGGGCATGATCCAGTCCTTCCAGGGGCTGGGAGGCCTGATCGCCATCGCCCAGACCCTGGAGTCCAACGGGCTGCCCTTCCGCTCGCTGGGTGATGACCTGAGCACCATCGCCGCCGCCACCGAAGCGGACCTCAACGG
>RCNC010003202.1_pt1 | contig 10733 bp, 4 predicted proteins | sample 2041301 | NCBI WGS metagenome assembly RCNC01 (sample SAMN09708231, study PRJNA481090) | Marine sediment metagenome, whole genome shotgun sequencing project. | biome: marine sediment; feature: ocean; material: sediment; isolation source: Sewage treatment plant 13A marine sediment (STP13A) ... | reverse complement strand
GTCCGAAATGCGCTTGTGATGGCAAATCCGAAATTCGAAATCCGAAATTCGAAATCAAAAAGCCCCCGGAAAACCGGGGGCGCCGTGCGGAATTCCTAATTCCTATTTCCTAATTCCGAGCTCAGTCTTTCCATTCCGTCACGAAGACGTTGGTTTCGCCCGGTTTGGAGTTGTTGCGGTTTGAACAGAAGACAAATTTCTTGCCGTCCGGCGACCACATTGGGAAGCCGTCGAAGCCTTCGGTGAAGGTGATTCGTTCCAGGTCCTCGCCGGCGAGACCCACCATCCAGAGGTCGAATTCGCGGCCCGTGGGATCACCGAAGTTGGAGGAGAAGATGATCTTCTCGCCCGAAGGGTGGAAGAACGGGCCGAAAGCGGCAACGCCGAGTTCGGTGATCTGCCGCTTGTTGGAGCCGTCGGCATCCATGACCCAAATTTCGAGCTTGGACGGGCGGATCATGCCCTGGTCCAGGAGATTCTGATAATCCTCGATCTCTTTGGGGTCCGAGGGGTGGCGGGCGCGATAGACGATCTTGGTGCCGTCGGGCGAAAAGAACGGGCCGCCGTCATAACCGATTTTGTCGGTCAGACGGAGGACGTTCGTACCGTCGAGGTTCATGGTGTAGATGTCGAGATCGCCATCGCGCATCGATGTGAATACGATCTTGTCGCCCATTGGCGAGACGGTCGCCTCGGCGTCATAACCGTTGAGGTCCGTGAGTTGCTCGATCCCGGTTCCATCCGCCCGGGCCCGGAAGATGTCGTATCCCGGGTCGATGGGCCATACGTAGCCCTGACTCATGTCCGGCGGCGGTGGGCAGTCAGGTCCGGCGAGGTGGGTCGAGGCGTAGACGATCCACTTGTCGCCGGGCAGGAAGTAGGCGCAGGTCGTGCGGCCGGTGCCGGTGGAAACAAGGGCGGTCTCCCCGGTCTCGGGATCCATGGTGAAGATCTGATCGCAGTCGTAGGGCGGGCGAGTGGACTGGAAGATGAGCTGATCGCCTGCGAAGGAGAAATAGGCCTCCGCGTTCTCGCCCCCGTCGGTCAACATGCGCAGATCCCCGAAATGGGTTTCGTTGGGGTCGGCCTGGATCACGCGGGGCAGGTTGGCGGCGTCGGTTAAGGGGGCATCGGTCGCCGGTGCTTCAGTGGGTTGTTGGGCGCAGCCGATCGTGAGCACGGCGGTCGCGGCGATGGTGGTAAGAATTTCGAGATTCAACTTCATTTTCCCTCCAGATCGCGAGATGGTCTCACGAGATTCGCCGTGTGACAAATTTCTGACAAATCGCATTCCTCTCCCGTGACCGTGCCCGTCTCCGGAACAGAAACCTCGAAGGGTTTTGGTCATTTCGGGCAGGGCCGCGCGCACGGGCACGGGCACGGAGACGGGCTAGCTCTCGAAAGCCAGCAGCAGTGGTTGCTCCAAGGAGTCCTTGAGCCGCGCGACGAACCTCGCCGCGTCGGCGCCGTCGACCAGACGATGGTCGTAGCTCAAAGATAACGGCAGCATTAGACGGGGGCGGAAGGTGCCTTCGTGCCACTGCGGCTCCATGCGCCCTCTGGAAACTCCGAGGATCGCGACTTCGGGCCAGTTGACGATCGGTGAGAATCCAGTGCCACCGATTCCTCCGAGATTTGATATCGAAAAGGTCCCGCCCTGCATCTCGTCCGGTTTGAGTTTCTTGTCCCGAGCGCGCCGGGCAAGATCGTCGAGCGCAACGCCGATCTCGGTGAGGTTCTTCCGGTCGGCATCCCGAATCACGGGCACCAGAAGACCCCGTTCGGTGTCGACCGCGACGCCGATGTTCACCGAGTCGCGGAAAACGATCTCGTTGTTGGTCATATCGATCGCGGCGTTGAGGGTCGGGTGCTGTTTGAGAGCTGTGGCGACAATCTTGACGAGAATCGCCGTCATGGAGAGCTTGCCGCCGGCCTCTTCGACGCGGCCTTTGTACGCCTTTCTGAAATCTTCGAGATCAGTGATGTCCGCCGATTCGTGGTTGGTGACCTGGGGAGCGGTGAGCCAGGCTCGGGTGAGGTTGGCGGCCGTCAGGCGGCGGACCTTGCTCATTGGCTCACGATGGATGGGCCCAAAACGCCCGAGGTCGGGCAGTTCGGCGGCCGCGGGACCGGCGGAAGCTTTTGCAAGCAGCCGTTGATTGTGTTCTTTGACATCGTCGATCGAGATTCTGCCGCCGGGGCCGGAACCCTCGACTGTGCCGAGATTCACTCCAATTTCCCGGGCAAAACGCCGGACTGTAGGAGCGGCGGGAATGATCTTGCCACCGGTACTTGGAGTTGCCGAAGGCGATGCAGAAACAGTGACGGTCTCCTCCACTCCTCCACTCCCTTGCTCCTCTACCCCCTTGTTCCTCTGCTCCTCTACTCCTTCACTCCCCTGCTCCTCTGGCGAAGCGGACACGGGTCCGGAATCAGGCTCAACTGCCTCGACCTCGCCCTCGGCGGCATCGAGTGTGACGATGACCGCGTTCGGGCCCAGCGTGTCGCCTTCGTTGACGTGAATCTCGGTCACGGTTCCTGCAGCGGTCGACGGGACCTCGACCGAGGCCTTTTCGGTCTCCACTTCGATCAGGCTCTGATCCATTTCGATGTGGTCGCCGACGGCAACCAGAACGGTCACGACATCGACGCTGTCAACGCCTTCGCCAAGTTCGGGAAGTGTGATGCTGATCGCCATCTCGTCCTCCTCAGACCGTCACCGGGTTCGGGGCGCCGGGGTCGATGCCGAATTCGGCGATGGCTGTCGCGACGACCTCACGGTCGATCTTGCCTTCGCCTGCCAGTTGTTCGAGTGTGGCGACCACGATGTGGGCAGCGTCGACCTCGAAGAACCGTCGCAGCGCGGCCCGGCTCTCCGAACGCCCGAATCCGTCCGTGCCCAGTGCTACCGGTGTCTTCGGGAACCATTTGCCGACGGAAAGAGGCAGAGCCTTGACGTAGTCGGAGGCAATCACATACACCCCCTCGGTGTCGTCGAGGCACTGATTGATCCACGGTTTCCTGTGTTGGTCTTCGGCGTGGAGACGGTTGAATCGGTCGCAGTCGGTGCCGTCCATGTAGAGCTCCTTGAAGCTCGTGATGCTCCAGACGTCGGCAGCCACATTGTAGTTCTCAGCCAGGATCTCCTGGGCGCGAAGCGCCTGGTTCAGGATTGCCCCGGCGCCGAAGAGCTGGGCCCGGAGTTCGGCCCCTTCGCCGCCCGACGGACGGAATTTGTACAGGCCGCGGAGAATCCCTTCCTCCGAACCTTCGGGCTGAGCCGGCATCGCGTAGGGCTCGTTTTCCGTGGTGATGTAGTAGAAAATATCCTCCTGCTCGACGTACATGCGACGGATGCCGTCTTTGATGATGGCTGCGAGCTCGAAGGCGAAGGCGGGGTCGTAGGCCTTGAGGTTCGGCACCGGGTAGGCGAGCAGGTGCGAGTTCCCATCCTGGTGCTGCAGGCCTTCACCATTGAGGGTCGTCCGTCCGGCGGTGCCGCCGATCATGAACCCACGGCTGCGCATGTCGCCGGCGGCCCACACAAGGTCGCCGATTCGCTGCAGGCCGAACATCGAGTAATAGACGAAGAATGGAATGGTGTTGATGCCGTGGGTCGCGTGGGCGCAGCCGGCGGCGATGAATGAACTCATGGAACCGGCCTCGGTGATGCCTTCCTCGAGCAGTTGGCCATCCTTCGCTTCGTGGTAGTACATGAGGGTGTTGGCATCAACCGGTTCGTAGAGCTGACCGGCGTGCGAGTAGATCCCGATCTGCCGGAAAAGAGACTCCATGCCGAATGTTCGTGCTTCATCGGGAATGATCGGCACGATGAGCTTTCCCAGTTGCTTGTCTTTGAGGAGCTTGGTGAGGATGCGGACGAAGGCCATCGTGGTGGAAATATCACGTCCGCCCGAACCTTCGGCAAACTCTTCGAAGAGCGATTCAGGGGGCATTTGCAGCGGTTCACACCGCACTCCGCGGGTCGGCAACGCGCCTCCGAGTTTGGCGCGGTGTTCGTTCAGGTAGACAAGCTCGGGGCTGCCGTCGGGTGGACGGTAGAAGGTTGCCTCACGAGCCTCCGCGTCCGACAAGGGAATGCCGAAACGGGTGCGGAACTCGAGCAGTTCCTCCTGGTTGAGCTTTTTCTGTCCGTGGGTGACGTTGCGGCCTTCACCCGATTCACCGAGGCCATATCCCTTGATCGTGCGCGCCAGAATGACGGTTGGTTGGCCTTTGTGTTCCACTGCCGCTTGGAAAGCCGCGTAGACCTTCGCCGGATCGTGTCCGCCGAGCCTCAGTTTTCGCAGCTGCTCGTCCGACATATTTGCGACCATTTCTAGAAGTTCGGGATATTTGCCGAAGAAGTTCTCGCGGACGTAGGCGCCGTCGGAGGTCGAGTATTTCTGGCTCTCTCCATCCACCACTTCGCCCATGCGGCGAACCAGCAGTCCATCTTTGTCCTTCGCCAGCAGTGGGTCCCAGTCCTCGCCCCAGATCACCTTGATGACGTTCCAGCCTGCGCCGTGGAAATGGCCCTCGAGCTCCTGGATGATCTTGCCGTTACCGCGAACCGGACCGTCGAGGCGCTGCAGATTGCAGTTGACGACGAAGATCAAGTTGTCGAGATTTTCGCGGCCGGCGAGCGAAATCGCTCCCAACGCCTCGGGCTCGTCGGTTTCGCCGTCGCCGAGGAAGGCCCACACCTTGTGGTCCGACCTGGGGTGGAGGCCCCGGTCTTCGAGGTACTGGTTGAACCTGGCCTGGTAGATGGCCATGATCGGTCCGAGCCCCATGGAAACCGTCGGGAACTCCCAGAAATCCGGCATCAACCACGGGTGGGGATAGGATGAAAGTCCGCCGCCCGGACCATCCCGAAGTTCGCGCCTGAAGTTGAAGAGCTGTTTTTCGGTCAGCCGTCCCTCGAGGAACGCCCGCGCGTAGATGCCCGGGGAGGCGTGTCCCTGGAAATAGACCTGATCGCCGTCGTAGTGTTCGCCCTTGCCGTGGAGAAAGTGGTTGAAAGCCACTTCATAAAGGGTCGCCGCCGAAGCAAAGGTGGAGATGTGACCGCCGATGCCGTCCTCTTCCATATTGGCGCGGACGACCATCGCCATCGCGTTCCACCGGACCAGGCTCTTGAGCCGGCGTTCGATCTCGCGGCTGCCGGGATAGGGTGGCTGATCGGCGACTGGAATGGTGTTGATGACCGGCGTCGTGGCGTCGATCGGAATTCTCACGCCCGCCTTGTGAGCGTGGACCTCGAGGTCTTCGAGGAGCTCGCGAACACGGTCGGGTCCGCCCCGTTTGAGGACCCAATCCAGGGACTCCATCCACTCGCGCGTTTCAATCAGGCGTTCGTTTTCCGTGAGGGTATTTCCGGCGTTCTTTTGACTCATGAAGACCTCTGAATTCGTGGTGTTGTCGAGTCCCGGCTTCCAGCCTGAGCGCTAGGATCCAATCTGCGTAACAAAGGATTTAGCAACTGTGTTTCATTTGCAGGAAGATTCTACCCGATCCGCCGCCACAGGAAGTCGGAACCGGGGCCGGATCGGAGTTAATTCGCGGTGTTCCCGCCGGTGCCCTGCATCCGGTCGGCAAGGATCTTGGCGAGGTGGTTCGGGTGATCCGCAGTCCGTTCCAGCAAACTCTCGGCGACATCGGCCGGCAGCGGCGGCGCGACGAAATAGCCCTGCACCATGTTGACATCGAGTTTGGCCAGGGCTTCGTACTGGGAGCGCGTCTCCACGCCTTCCGCCACCGTGTCCTGCCCGAGGTTCTTCGCCAGCTGCACGATGGTGCGGACGATCTCTGCATTTTCCTCGTCTTCGAGCATTCGTGAGATAAAGGAGTAGTCGATCTTCAGAGTGTCGATCTCGAAACGGCGCAGGTAGGCGAGCGAGGAATAGCCGGTGCCGAAGTCGTCGATGCTGATGGCAATATTGAGTTTTCGGAGTTCCTCGAGCACCTCGGAGGCGTACTTGGCGTTCTCCATGAGGACGCTCTCTGTGAGTTCGAGCTTGATGCTATTGCCGTAGAGCCCGGTGTTGCGGAGAATCATGTCGATGTTGGCCACCGCATCGGGGCGCATGAGCTGTGTTGCCGATAGATTGACCGACATGGTCGCGCGAGAGTGGCCGCGGAACTTTTGATGCCAGAGGCGGAGTTGTTTGCAGGCTTCCTCGGCCACCCAACGGTCAAGTTGGATGATGCTGCCCATTTCCTCGGCTACCATGATGAATTCGCCCGGCAGCAGCAGGCCGCGTTCCGGGTGCTGCCACCGCACCAGAGCCTCGAATCCGGCGATGCGGCCGTCTTCGACGGTGACGATCGGCTGGTAAAAAACCTGGAATTCACTCCGCGCCAGAGCCCGTCTGAGATCGTTTTCGAGACGGAGCGTGGCCACTACCTGGCGGTGCATCTGGTCATCGAAAACGGCGAAGCTGTTTCGCCCCATGGATTTGGCACGGTACATGGCGGTATCTGAATCACGGAGAAGGTCTTCGGGCCGGCTGTAGTCTGAGTTCCAGAGCGCTATGCCTATGCTGATGGTGGCGAAGACCTCGATCCCGTTGAGATCGAAGGGTGTGCGGAATTCTTCCTGGATCCGTTCGGCGGCGACGGTCGCTCCGCGAATGTCCTTGATGTCCTCGACCAGGATGACGAACTCATCTCCGCCGAACCGGGCAACCGTATCGCCCGGGCGGCAGGCCTTTTCGACTCTCTGGGCGATGGCCCGTAGCAGCTGGTCGCCGGTGATGTGGCCGAGGCTGTCGTTGACGTTTTTGAACCGGTCGAGATCGAAGAAGAGCACGGCGAAGCTCTGTTCCGCGTCACGGTGGGCGCGGGCAAAAGCGTGGCGCAACCGGTCCATCAACACCGTCCGGTTGGGCAGACGCGTCAGCGGGTCTTGAAGTCCCGATGTTCGGACCGCCTCCCGCGACTCATCTTCACCATCGACATCGGTCTGACGCCCCACCACTCGGATGGCGTTGCCGTCGTTGTCGGTGACGACTTCACCCCGGGCAAGCATCCACCGGTAGCGCTCTTCTTTGGTCAGCATCCGGTAACGCTGTTCGACCACTGAGAGTTCGCCGGCGATACTCATGTCGATCACTGCGCGGAGACGATTGAGGTCATCGGCGTGGACCCGGCTCAGCCACGCTTCGAGAGTGTCCTCGATTTCGTGCGGCTCATAGCCGAGCATCTGTTTCCATCGGTCGGAGTAGTGGATGGTTTCGCTGGTCAGATCGAGGTCCCAGACACCGTCGCCGAGACCACCGGTGGCAATGAGGAAGCGGTCGTACTCCGCCTTGACGTCGTGCTGGAGGGCCCGCATCTGATCGACCTCGCGGTGCCTGCCTTCGATCAGGCTGAGGCGTGTGTCCAACTGGGTCGGATCGAGGGGCAGCATGAGAAAGTCGTTGACGCCGAGCTCGAGGATTTCCGGAAGCGATTGTTGGTCTTCCGCCGAGACCATCGCGAGGATCGAGCACATGTGGGTTTCTTCAGACCGATTCAGGGTCGCGGCCAATTTGGCGGCGCTCTGTTGGCCGATGCGCCAGTCGATGACCGCCAGATCGGGCCAGCTTCGGCGAACCGCAATGCGCACCGTCCATGGATTTCGCTGGGTGACGACGGTGTAGCCGCGCTCTTCGAGCGCCGCCGTCAACCTTTCTTCGAGGGCCCTGTCACGACTACAGATCATCGCTTCGAGGGGCCGTTCGCCGCGCACGGGAACCAGAGTGTCCTTCGGCCGCGGAGGATGGAACCAATCCAACAGGGAAAAGAGATTAAGAGTCGCCATCACCCCTCGAGGACCGCCGTGTCAGCATCCGGTCCGACCCTGTCCGCAGGCGTGTTTCGTCGCTTGTGATCATCCCCACAAGTCTATCACCACGGATTCTCGGGGTTTCAGCGCCTCGTGATTTCGGGTGGGGATTGGAGCTGGGCCTCCAGCCGCTGCTTCAGCGAGCGGGACTCGCGAAAATCTCCGAATTCGCTGGTGATGGTCGCCAGGACAGCCAGAGCTTGCTGCGGATCACCATCCGCGATGAGATGGTCGATCACCTCGAGCTTGTCGGCGGCATCGGTCTCGAGCGTTTCTTTCCGTGAACGTTGGCGGTCTATTCGAGTTTCTACCAACAAGCGGTGGGCTTTTTCGTTATGTGGGTCGAGATCGAGAACTGTCTCGAGATCAGCCAAGACATCCTCGACGGGGCGCTCTTCCTCGCGCGCTTTCTCGACGAGTTCGTCGATCCGCTTCCTGCGCAGCAGCCGTTCCCCGCTTTCAATCTTTGACGCCAGATCGTCGACGGTGGCGGAGTCACCCAACAGACGGCGGGCAACGCCGAGCTCTCTTCGAGCCTCCTTGAGTTCTCCCTTGTCCAGTTGGTCTTCAATGCTCTCGATGACCTTGTCGATGGCCATCTGGCGTCGGTGCGCTTCGATGCGGCGGTGAATTTCCTTCTCGGTTGCGGCTATCAATTCGGTCGCTTCGGGAAACCCGACCTCCAGGGATCGGGCGTTCTCGATGGCTTCCTCCGCGTCTGCAAATTCTTCATCGGCCGATGCATCCAGAGCCTTCTGGATCAGCTTGTCGAGAGCGGATGATTGTTTGTTCCGCGTATTGATTTCCCCGGCCATTCGCTTCCGCTGCCCAGCGGCCTTCTCGATTTCTCCAAACTCCTCTTCCGCAGCCTCGAGCATTTGGATCGCAGATTCGAATCTCCCGGCCTGCGCAAGGCGTTCGATCCTCAGTGTCACGGCGTCGACCTGTTCCTGGCGGTGCTTGGCCTCCCGCTGCAACTTCAATCCCTCTTGGGCGGCAACCAGCAGTCCGTCGGCCTTCCTGACTTCAGGTACCAGGTTCTTGGCGCTGTCAAGAGTTTCGATAGCGGCATGGAAATCGAAGGCGTCGATCTGTTGGCGGGCGAGCTCGACGAGTTCTTCGGCCTCCTTCATGCGGATTCGCTCGCGGAGGTCTGCGATCTCGCCTTCCAAACCGGAAAAACGTGGCTCGCTTCCGTAGAGTTTGGTGGCCAACCGCAGAGAACGTTCGGCCTCTGCGACGTTGCCATCGGCGATGTGGCCTGAGACCGTAGCGGCGGTCTCGTCGATCTCTTTTGCCCTGCGCCGGGCTTCCATCTGAGCGTCGTGATCGATCTGAACTGATTTCAATCGCCCCTGAAGCTGGCGATTGTCCGCTTCCAGCTTCAGACCCTCGCGGAGGAGGGAAAGGGCCGGGCCGAAATCTTCAGCCTCGACCAGTTTGTCGACCTCGTCATTGATCTTTTTGATTCGCTCCCGACGAGCCGTTCGGCGTTCCTCGGCTTCCTCGATCTCCGCGGCGGCCTTATTGAAAATTTCCGCCTCTCCGTGATCCTTGATCGCGGTCTTCAAGAGCGCCGCAGCACGATCGAAATTTTCCGCGGAGATCGCCTTGCGCACGCCCTCGGCCGCTTTCTTTCGCCGCTGTTGCAGCTTGACATCCGCTGCCTCTGCGACCAGAAGCAGTTGTTTGGCTTCATGATTGTCCGGCGCCAACTCGAGGACAGCCGAGAGCTGCAGTCTGGCTTCGTCGAAGTGTTTGCCCTCGACGAGCTTGCCGGCTCCCATCAGCAGGGCCCGGATCTGTCCCTGGATCGCCTCTTGGCCTGAACCGGCACGGTCGCGGGCATGACTGCCGGACTCGACGGTGCTCTGCAGTTCTGAGATGCCTTCGACGAGCGACTCGGGGAGGGGGGTCGTCGAGACGCCGAAGTTGCGATCCATGCGGCTCTGGCTGCTGCCGGGCTTGATGGTCTGAATTCTGCGGGTTGTCTGAGAAGGCACGTCGAAGATCGCACCCAGCTGATCCTCTTCTATGGCGTGGGCCTCGCGTATCGGCGCGATCGCTTCCCTGAGCTTCTTCGATGACTCGAATCGTTGATCGGGTTTCTTTTCGAGAGTTTGGAGCACGATCTTGCGAAGTTCTTCGGGGACCTTCCCGGTCGGATCCGACGTGCCGAAATCAAGGGGCGGGTGCATGAGGTGGCCGGAAATCAGCGACGCGACGCTCGAGCCTTTGATGGGGTAAGCCCCTGTGAGCATCTCGTAAAGCACCACACCGAACGAATAGAGGTCGGAGCGTGCCCCGATCTGGACGCCATCCTGAGCCCGAAATTGTTCGGGGGACGAATAGCGGACCTTGCCGAGAAAGGTCCCCTCGGAGGTCAGGCTGTCTTCCTCGTCCCGATTTTTGGCGATGCCGAGGTCGATGAGTTTGACCTGGAGATCGCGATCTTCGTCCCGGGTCACGAGGAGATTGTCCGGCGAAACATCGCGATGGATGATGCGCTTTCGATGGAGGTAGCCGAGGGCATCGAGGCTTTGGTCGGCGATCTCGAGCACGAGCCCGATCGAAGGTTGACCGAGGACCTTGATGACTTCTTGAAGGTTGAGGCCGTCGATGAACTCCATGACGAGGTACGCATAGCCATTGTCATCAACGGTGAAATCGTAAATCTGGGCGAGATTTGGGTGGCGGAGGCGAATCGCGACCTTCGCCTCACGGAGGAAGCGTTCGCGCAACACTTCATCTTCGGCGAGGTGGGGCCGCATTACCTTGACCACCCGTATCTCGTCCAGCAGACGGTGACGCACCTTGTAGACGGCCCCCATCCCGCCCTCTCGAATCTTGTCGAGAATCTCGTACTTTCCTTCGAGTTGTTTTAACGGAGTCGCCAAGGCTG
>RCNC010003394.1_pt1 | contig 10736 bp, 10 predicted proteins | sample 2041301 | NCBI WGS metagenome assembly RCNC01 (sample SAMN09708231, study PRJNA481090) | Marine sediment metagenome, whole genome shotgun sequencing project. | biome: marine sediment; feature: ocean; material: sediment; isolation source: Sewage treatment plant 13A marine sediment (STP13A) ... | reverse complement strand
TTTCCGAAGACCCGACCGCATTGGAAATCACGTGACGTTGCTCGTGGTGCATGGCCTCCTCCTCATCCAGGACGCCTGCCTCCACGGCATAGCCGACAGGGGAATGGGATTTCGTCAAGAGCTTGACCTTGCCCTTCTGACCTATGAGCAGAATCTGCGAATCCCCCACATGGTAGGGCCGCACGGTGCTGTTCTGGATCTCCACGGCAGCCAGCGTGGTCGCCGCACCGGCGCCTCGCTCCGCGACTTCTTCATTCGCTTTCTCGATACCGGTGATGATCGCTCCTCGCAAATCGGTTCCGTCCTTGGCCGCCTCACTCAGGGAACTCTCTATCGATCGAACCGCCACGGCCGATGCCGTTCCCCCTGCAGGAAGCCCCCCTACCCCGTCCGCAATCACGAGGACTCCGGAACCCGCACTGAAGGGAAGCAGCGCCGCTGCATCCTCGTTCGCCGATTCCCGCTGCGGGCTCTTGGCGGTATAGACAGCCGCCACTCCGTTACCGGCCAAACCCATTTCGCACTCATCCAGATCCTGTTCGCAGTAGACCCGTACTGGTGGAACACTTTCTTCCATTTCCACTCCATCTCCGATTCAGATTGCCCGCTACCTCACAAACCGCAGGACATGAATATGCATTTCCGTCTCTTGGAGAACTGCCGTTCCTATCCATCGACCAGGTCCTTCCAGGCCGCGTGCTTCATCTTGATCTTTCCTATCTGCTCGTTCTGATGGCGGTGTCGGATCAAAGCCACGAAGATGAGGTAGGTGCCCACCGTCACAAGGAGCGCACAAACAAACAGGAGCGGGATCAGATAGTGAAGGTTCTCGATGAAGTTGTAGTAGCGGGACGTGGTCACCAAGACGGTCGTAACGGAAAGGGGCAGTGTGAAGATGGCGATGCCCGTCCGCAAGGCCGCGAGCGAAGTGCGTTTTTCAGCCAGGAGGAGCTGCACCCTGGATATATCGACGGCCTCGTCCTCGTCCCCGTCCTTTAGAGTGACGTCGTCCGCCTTCAAGGTGCCTTCTTCTCCCGGAAGACCAACCGTTTCCATCGGATAAATCCCCCTTCTCCGTATTCGTATCTTACCACTTGAGGGTCCTGCATAGTATGAAAGCAGGGACACCGAAAGTCCAGATGTGGTTGTAAATCCTATGGATTGGGCATAGAATCTTTTCTCACATTTGAAACAACAAAGGAGGGGAACAGACCAATGGGACCACTGCAGGGCGTGAAAGTGATCGAAGTCGGCGGAATCGGGCCCGGGCCGTTTTGCGGAATGATGCTTTCCGACATGGGTGCCGAGATCGTCCGTGTGGAGCGTAAAGGCCAGTTCGCAATCACGGAGCCAAAATTCGACGTATTGATGAGAAACCGTCGATCCGTGGAGATCGATCTCAGAAAAGAGGAAGGAGTTTCCGCTCTCCTCAAGATCGTTGAACAGGCCGATGCCCTGCAGGAAGGGTTTCGTCCCGGAGTGATGGAGAAACTGGGACTCGGACCGGATGTATGTCTCAAGCGAAACCCTCGGCTTGTCTACGGCAGAATGACCGGTTGGGGCCAGGAGGGACCTCTCGCCAAGGCAGCAGGACACGACATCAATTACATATCCCTATCCGGGGCACTGCACACCATCGGTAGAAAAGGAGAAAAACCGGTTCCGCCTTTGAACCTGGTAGGAGACTTCGGCGGCGGCGGCATGATGCTGGCTTTCGGCATGGCCTGTGCGCTCTTCGAGGCTCAGAAGTCTGGAAAAGGCCAGGTGGTAGATGCGGCGATGATCGATGGATCCGCGGTCCTGATGGCAATGATGTACGGATTCCGGGCTTCCGGATTCTGGGCAGACGAGCGAGGTTCAAATATGGTCGACGGCGGAGCGCACTTCTACGACACCTATGAGACCGCCGACGGCAAATACGTATCCATCGGCTCGATTGAACCACAGTTCTATGCATTGTTGCTCAAACACACGGGGATCGACGATCCGGATTTTCAGAATCAACACGATCAAACGAAGTGGCCGGCCTTCAAGGCTCGGCTTACCGAAGTATTCAAGACCAAGACCCGTGATGAATGGTGCCGGATCATGGAAGGCACGGACGTTTGCTTTGCACCTGTGCTGTCCCTCGATGAAGCCAAAGACCATCCCCAGTGCCAGACGAGAAACACATTCATCAAACTTGATGGCGTTCTTCAGCCGGCTCCGGCCCCCCGCTTCTCAAGGACAAAACCCGAAACACCGAAGCCACCACCCAAGGTCGGCGGGGATACGGAGGCAGTGCTTGCTGATTTTGGTTTCAGTCCGGACGAGCTCGAGACTCTGAAGGGGGCAAAGGTCATCTGAACATCACAGAGGAAGAACGAGATGCCTTTCGAAAAGCAACTGGAGGAACTGGCGCGAAGGCGTGCACGTGCCCTGCAAATGGGAGGGCCTGAGAAGGTCCAAAGGCAGCACGATCGTGGAAGCCTCACGGCACGGGAGAGGATCGACCGGCTCCTGGATCCCGGCTCCTTTCTCGAAGTGGGCATGTTCAACCATTCGGACATGCCTGGCATGGAAGACAAGACCCCGGCCGACAGCAAGGTGGCCGGCCACGGCAAGATCGACGGCAGGCATGTGGCTGTGCTTTCCAACGACTTCACGGTCCTGGCAGCTACCTCGAGCCGTGTCGCAGGGAGGAAGGAAGGGGAGCTCAAGGTTTTTTCGGCCCTGCGAGGCCACCCGGTGATCTACCTGGGCGAGGCGGGCGGTGCACGCATGCCGGACATCATGGGGTCTGCCGGGCTTGCCTCTTACGGCGGTGGCGGACACGACACCTTTCTCCAGGCCGTCAGCCGAGTACGACAGACACCGATGATCACTGCGGTCATGGGAGAATGCTACGGTATGCCGACCTGGATGGCCTGCCTGTCCGACTGCGTCGTTCAGGTCAAGGGGTCTGCCATGGGCGTGTCCGGCCCCAGGGTGGTCGAACTGGCCCTCGGAGAAAGGGTCACCGATGAGGAACTTGGCGGCTGGCAGGTCCACGCGGAGATCACGGGTAATGTGGACCGGGTGGCCGAGAACGAGGATGAATGCTTCGCGTTGATCCGTCAATATCTATCCTACATGCCTTCCCACTGCGATGAGCTTCCGCCACGCGCCCCGGTTCCCGAGGGGTCCGGCGCGGCAATGGACCGGATCCTCGACCATCTGCCCGAGAAACGCAATCGCGGCTACGACATGCACCGCATCCTGGAGTGTATCGTAGATACAGACAGCCTGTTTCCGCTCAAGCCCTCTTTCGGCAAGACGGTCATCACCGCCCTGGCCCGGGTCGGCGGCGGGGTAGTCGGCGTGGTGGCCAACCAACCCTATTTTAACGCGGGCGCCATGGACACGGACGGCATCGACAAGGTGATCAGCTTCTTGTGTCTGTGCGACTCCTTTAACATCCCCCTGCTCTTCTTCCACGACATCCCGGGCTTCCTGGTGGGGAAGGATGCGGAACGCAAACGGGTGGCCGCCCGGGTGATCAATTACATGAACGCCCTCGCGCTCGTTACGGTATCCAAGATATCGATCGTCGTTCGTAAAACCTATGGCATGGCCTATTGGAACATGTGTGGTTCAGGAGCCGCTCCGGATATCCATGTGGCCTGGCCCACGGCCGAGATGAGTTTCGTAGACCCGGCGATCGCGGCCAACGTAGTGCACGGCGGAAAAAAGTCAGCCAACGACAAGGAATCCGAGGAGTGGCAGAACTTGATGGCCCAGCTCGTGGACGACGCGTCTCCTTACGGAGCTGCGGGACGCCACTACCTCCATGATGTGATCGATCCGCGGGAGACCCGCGATTACATCATCAAGGCCTTGGAGATCAGCCACAACGCTCGCAGGAAAGGCTTGAGCGAGCACAAGCTGGCCAACTGGCCTACCAAGTTCTAGCTTCGCCCATACACATGGGGATGCAACTGAAAAAGGTTCCTGACACCTTTTCCCCTCGCATACGGATGCTGATAACCCGTCATTCCCGCGAAGGCGGGAATCCAGTGGCCATACCATCTGTCATTCCTGCGAAGGCAGGAATCCCTCAGCACATTGTGCCAATGGATCCCCGCTTTCGCGGGGATGACAAATAGAAAAGGGAGGTACGTACTATGTCCAGCCACGGAAACGGATCTTCGAAAAAGAGTGGAGGCGGTCCCCAGGATCCCAGGGTGCCGGAGATGATCCAAGAGCTCCTCGAGGATGTGGTCATTCCTCCGCTGCTCTACGGGTGCGGCTACAGCAAGGCCGAACTCGACGCCCCGAGGATCGGGATCGCGAACACCTGGACCGAACTGAACCCCGGCCACGTGCACCTCAACCGGATTGCCGAACGGGTCCGTGAGGGAATCCGAAATGGGGGCATGACCCCGTTCGGCTTCAACACGATCGCTCCTTGTGACGGCATGGGCGAAGGCCACGAGGGGATGCACTACATCCTGCCTGCCCGGGAGGTTATCGCCGACTCGGTCGAGATCATGGCCAAGGTGAACCGCCTGGACGGCCTCGTCCTGATCGGATCGTGCGACAAGATCGTGCCCGGCCTCCTGATGGCCGCCGCGCGAGTGGACATCCCGGCCATCATCATCACCGGAGGTTATCACCTTCCCTATTGCTACCCTGACCAGGACTTTGCCGAAGAGAAAGAGTTCGCCCACTACGAGATCGGCAAGTTCTTTTTCGCAAAGAATGCGGGAAAGATCTCCGATGAGGAATTCCAGAAAGCCCTGAAGGGCATCGTCACCGGGCCGGGCGCCTGCCCAATGATCGGTACGGCGATCACCATGCAGTGCATGACCGAGGCCCTCGGCATGGCCCTGCCCTATTCTTCCATCCTGATGGCCGAGAGCGATGAGAAATTCGATTTCGCCGAAAAGGCGGGAGAAGCGATCAAGGCTCTGATCGAGAAGGACATCACGCCGTCAAAGATCATGACCGTGCAGACCTTTCGGAACGCAATCACGGTTCTCCACACCATGGGCGGATCGACCAACGGGTTTCTTCATCTCCCGGCGATCGCCAACGAGCTCGACATTCCGATCCCCATCGACCTTTTCGACGAGCTGAGCGAGAAAACGCCCCAGACCTGCGCGGTGAAGCCGAACGGCCTTCGCGCCATCAACTCCGTCGACGAGGCGGGAGGGATCCCGGCCGTGATGAAGAACATCTCGAGTCTCCTTGACCTGGATGTTCTGACCGTGTCGGGAAAGAAGCTTGGGGACGTTCTCGAGGAGGCGGTGATCAAGGACACCGGAGTCATACGGCCCATGGACGACCCGGTAAGGCCCGACGGCGGGCTCGCCGTGCTTCGGGGCAACCTCTCCCCGGACGGTGCCATCGTCAAGAAATCTGCCGTCCCCGAGCAGATGTTTACCTACCGGGGCCCGGCCCGTGTCTTCGAGTGTGAAGAGGATGCCATCTACAACATGTTCAACAACCACGTGACGCCCGGGGAGTGTGTCATTATCCGCTACGAAGGGCCGAAAGGGGGTCCGGGGATGCGCGAGATGGCGATTCCTGCTCACCTCCTGCAGCTTCTGGGCCTGGGGGATTCGAGCGCGCTCGTAACGGACGGGAGGTACAGCGGGACCAACTATGGGATGTGCATAGGTCACGTGTCGCCCGAGGCGGCGGACGGAGGGCCCCTAGCCGTGGTTCAGGACGGGGACATGATCGAGATCAACATTCCCAACCGGAGCATCCGGCTGGACATCCCGGACGACGAGCTTCAGAAAAGGCTCGCAGCGTGGAAGCCGCCTCAGCCCAAATACAGGAAGGGTGTCCTCTCCTGGTATTCCCGCAACGTGAGCTCTGCCGACAAGGGGGCGATTCTGTCGTAGGAAGAGGGGTGAGAGTTACGCCGCGTTGTAGGCCTGTACTTCCTCGTCCAGTCGTGAACCCAACCGATCCTTTTCCACTTCCAGATCGTATCGAGTCTGAAGGTTCATCCAGAATCTTTCCGTCGTCCCGAAATACCGGGACAGGCGGAGTGCAGTATCGGCACTTATTCTCCGCTTGCCGTGCACGATCTCGTTGATGCGGCGCGCCGGCACGTTAGTGCTCTTCGCAAGCCTATATTGACTAACGCTCATGGGCTTGAGAAATTCTTCCAACAGGATCTCGCCCGGATGAATCGGATCCATCTTACGTTCACGCATCCTGAACTCCCCTAGTGGTAGTCGACGATCTCGACGCAATACGCGTCACCCTGTTTCCATTCGAAACAGATTCTCCATTGATCATTGATCCGTATACTGTACTGTCCCTTACGGTCACCATGTAGCCTCTCCAACTTGTTTCCGGGCGGGCTGCGCAAGTCATCAAGCGCTTCTGCCGCATCGAGAAGCAGAAGCCTTCTCAAGCCCATACGATGTATTCCGCCGGGAATCTTCCGAGAGAATCCCCTATTGAAGATCTTCTCGCTTTCCCTACAATGAAAACTCTTTATCATGGAACTCCATAATAACGTGAAACGGTATTATCGTCAAGCGTTATTATCCCGGCAGATCCCAGGGGGTGCCGGTGAGTCTGAGCTTCAAGGTGCGGAGGAGTCCCAGGGGGCGTTTCTTTGTTTCGAGGGGCAGGATGAATTCATCGGCAAGGTTTGACGTTATGGTGCCGTCTTCGAACAAGGCGCCCAAGCCACCAAAAGGCTTCAGACTCTGCTGCATATCTTCTCTTGTCCCTTCCGGGCACTCCTGAAATCGTCTCTGGAGTTCCTCCCGGCACCAGACCCGGTAGTGAACCACCGGCAGGGTAGGATACGTGACTTCCTGGGTTTCGAAATCAAAGTGGCGTTCTCCCGCCTGCCATGCGAGAGCATTTCGGTGCAGGTACGGAAGGTAGGTGCGGCAGATATCCTCGAAGATGAATTTCCAGCCGGGGTGGGAGAAGTCGTTCAGCGGGCTCTCCTGATCGACCCGGGTCGCCTTCGCATTCCACGTCCTTGCCACCCACTCGTAAACCCGGGGCGCCCTCTCCCGCATTATACGCGCCGGCGTGGGATCCAGGCTGAAATGGCGAAACATGGGACCCATGAACCCGAAATCGACCAGCGTGGGCCTGTCACCGAGCAAATACGGGCTGTCCTTCAGGATGAGATCCAGACTTTCCAGGTTCTTCAGGTAAGTCTCTTCTATATATTGCTCCGTCTCTTCTGTGACCCCGTCCTTCTTGAGGAAGAGTGTTGTCTGGCGGGCTGATGCGATCCGTGAACGGACGGCCAGTGGCAGCGGAAGACTCTTGACGTCGAATATCTCTCTTCCCAGGCGAAGACCGAGGGGCTTGTGGTCGTATTTCCAGCGGTAATACATCGCCGGCCGCCACAACCACTCATCCGCATAATCCTCCACCAGCTTCGACAGAAACAACCGGACCGGCTCTTTCGGCACGATCTCGCTCTCGGGGTACTCCTTTTCGAACCAGTCGATCATGGGCGTGGAGTCTTTGAGCCAACGACCGTCGGAGGTCTCGACCGCAGGGACCTTCATGATGCCTGTGTTCTTGTATAGAACATCTACCACCCGGCCGGCTGTCAATTCGACGCGCTCGAAGGGAATCTCCTTGTAGCGCATGTACATCTCGATCTTCCCGCTGTAGTACGAGACGTCATACAGATAGAGTCGAAAATGTAAGAATCCACCCCCCTCTTGAATCATCTATGTGTAGAACCCCACAGCACCGAAAAACGATCATGTCGTCAAGCCTGATTATAGCCGAGGACACAACACGGGGAAAGGTGTCAGGAAACATTCCCCCACTGCTGCACTTTCCTGCATGGATTTGGTAGAATTGGCATGGCGAATACCCACAAACCCACTGATATAACACCCTGGAGGAAACGCATGGCCATTCTCGAAGAACTGCCCGAAATGGAACGTCAATACCTGGAGTCTCTCGCGTGCCCTGTTTTCGAATCCCGACCGTGGGTCAAAGGGCCGCCGTTGCGTGAACGACGGGTTGCGATCATTTCCACTGCCGGCCTGCACGGGAGAGAGGACCGTCCCTTCACCTTCGACCCTGGAGATTACTACCGTGTGATCCCTGGGAACAGTGAGGCCAAGGATCTGGTAATGTCCCACGTATCGACCAATTTTGACCGTTCGGGTTTTCAGCAGGACTGGAACGTGATCTTCCCCCTGGACCGATTGAGGGAACTCCGAGATCAGGGCGTGATCGGCAGTGTGGCCGAATACCACTATTCCTTCATGGGGGCACACGATCCGGTCCCCATGGAGTCCACTGCTCGATCTCTGGCGGGGTTGCTGAAGAAGGACGGCGTGGATGCGGCCTTGCTCGTACCTGTCTGACCCTTCTGTACGCGCGCAGTTGGCGCGCTTGCTCACTATTTTGAGGAGGAAGGGGTTCCCACAACCCAGATCAGTCTCATCCGACTGCACACGGAAAAGACCGTGCCGCCGAGAGCCCTGTGGGTCTCCTTCGAGATGGGTCGTCCTGTCGGCGTGCCGGGTGACGCCGCGTTTCAAACACGAGTACTGCTCGCCGCCCTCAAGCTGCTGGAGGCCGATGCCGGCCCGCTACTCGAGGACTTCCCCGAAGATGCACCCGTCTCTGATACCCCGGTGTCAGCCCTGGCCTGTCCTGTCAGCTTTGCAGGAAAGGAAGAAGAACTCAACGATCTTGAAAAGTTGGCTGCCGCTTTGAGAGAAGAAATCGCGGGACTGCGCAACAGGTATGATATGGCGGTGCAGAAAAGGGGCCGGACCACCTTTGGGATGAGTGGCCTCGAAATCGATGGGATCGTCGACTTTATCGGCGCTTTCCTCATGGGAAAGACACCCGACAACCCCCGCGATGATATAGCCCTGGGCTACACAGTCAACCTGGCCGTTGACGATCTGAAGGCCTACTACTACGAGGCGGCAACCGCACAACCCGGACAGGAATCCCCTTCGAGCGAGGTCTTGAACAAATGGTTCTGGACCGAAACAGCCGTTTCCAAGGCGTTGTATGCACTCAGGGACAGCTGCAACAAGAGTGAGGACGGTCTCCTGAACCTTGTCGGCAGTATGCTGCTGGTTCCTGTTGAGTTTGCTCTTCGCTAGGATCGTTTCAGGGGACCTGGCTGATCCATGATCCATTTCCTAATCATATGCAAGATTCTGCTGCTTGGGCTGTCCATCGCCCAGGTGCTGTCCACGGTCCAGGTCTATGTGTCAAATGCGGAGTATTACACCTTCTTGACCGCCGTACAGGACGCAGGCTATCTCGCTGTCCCCAATGAGCATGTATTCTCAACCCTCCGAAACCTTGGCCCGGCGTTCTGCGGGGGACTCTTCTTTACGCTTACAGCAGGAGCTGCCCTTACGATCATCTCTTTTTCTCTGGCCTGGGCATGGGACCGCTTGTTCTCACGAAACAGAATCATTCTTCTTCTGTTGTCCATTCTATTACTGCTATGTCTCCTGTCAGCCAACGTGCATGGATTTTCACCTCTGATCACCGCCTATCTGCTCTTCATCCCTATTCTCGTATTTCGGTTAACCCTGAAATGGCTTCCCGAAGAGCCGAAAGATCAAAGCCACAAGAATATTCTTTTCCCTGTCATTACATTTCTTCTGCTTCCCTTGATTCTCATCGTCTGGAGACCCTCCGACATAAACGAGGATCGCTTTCTAGATATCCGTGACTACCTGTTGCTTTCCAACTCAATGGGAAAGAAAGTGAACGCCTTCTACTATGAGAACAGTCTGTACTCGACCCGAGTCATAAGATCCTATGGTCAGCAACTGCTGAGAAGCTGCCGCTTGGAGGGCATGTCCGATCCATCCCTTACAACACGAATGACCGGGATTCTGCTTGCCCGGGACTACCTTCCGCTGGGAAACGCAATACGACCGGATTTGAGGATAGCGCTGTCGGATAAAGACCTTGAATTCTACAGTCAGGACGAACTGGTTCTCAAATCTTCAATGAGGGATTTCATCCGCAATCCTGCTGAACCATTGAAGCAGTTCGAAAAGAGAACAGACCGGCATAGGTTTCTTCTGGGATCCATCTTGTTTTCCCTAATCTTTCTTGGAGCAATTCTTCTATTTGTTTGTATCTATACCCCATTCTACTTGATATCGGGCCTCTTCCTTAAATCGACGCCTCGAGCGGTCAAGGCCGGAATCCTTTGGCCCGTTGTATTTCTTCTTGTGTTCTTGGCTTTCAACGCCTCTGATACAGAAAGCCTGACCGACCCCCAAGAGCTCTCAAAGGCGATCACTTCTGATCGCCTTCATTCCAGGATTACAGCCCTGAAATAAAGATCGACATCGCCGGATTTCCTGGCTATCCGAGCATGCTGAAAAGCCAACACATCCCGGAACGTTACTGGCTGGCGAAGGCCCTGGGTGTCAGCCGGACCCCGGAAACCCGGAAATCCCTGTACAGACTCCTTGATGATCCCCATTTCAATGTGGTGTGTATGGCGATCGACTCACTTGGGCGCAGGGGGCACCGAACCGACGTTCCGCGTATCCTCGGAAAGATGGAGGGTTCCGGCAACTGGTATGAGCAATGGTATGCCTACCGAGCACTCAGGAGGCTTGGATGGCAGCAGAAGCAATCGACTGAAGAGCAGCACATGTGAGCCGGCAGAGGCTCCCTGCTCTTTTGACACCTATTGGCACAGTTCAACCATCTAATAGTCTAATAGAAGCGCAACATAGATAGAGGCGTATGATATCAAAGAAATGGAG
>RCNC010006350.1_pt1 | contig 10738 bp, 5 predicted proteins | sample 2041301 | NCBI WGS metagenome assembly RCNC01 (sample SAMN09708231, study PRJNA481090) | Marine sediment metagenome, whole genome shotgun sequencing project. | biome: marine sediment; feature: ocean; material: sediment; isolation source: Sewage treatment plant 13A marine sediment (STP13A) ... | reverse complement strand
CCCCAGGAGGACATCCTGTTTTTCGCGGGCAACGACCTGGCTTTCATGGTCAAGGGTTTCTGGGATGCGGCCCTTTCGCGCTTCGGCGGCGCCGGGGCGGCTGACGACGACGAGGAAGCCGAACCCATGTCGGTCATCTGCTACCGGGTCAAATAGCGCTGGAAATCATGGGCCCGGGCGTTGGGTATAGGGTGGAAATTATCTCTCAAGCAATCGAGGTTGTTTTGCGGTCGCTTCTCATTGCCCGGCGCATCATTTCCAGGAGCCCGCTACCAGGGTTCCTCGCCTTCTTCATGGCCATTTGTCCTGTGGCCCTCGGCCGGGCCGAGGTTCCGGTCATCACCAACGGTGAAACACCGGGCGAGGGTCTGGTCAAGGTTCAGCTCGAGGAGATGTGGCGCATCGGAGGCGCCGATGACGAGGAAAACCTGCTGGGGGTCATCGACCGGGTTCTGGTCGACGATGAAGGCAACGTCTACCTGCTGGACATCCAGCTGGTCGAAGTCCAGGTATTCGACGACCAGGGCAACTACCTGCGTTCCCTGGGCAAACGGGGCGACGGACCCGGCGAAATCCGCAATGCCAGGGGAGCGCTTTTCCTGCCCGATGGTACGTTGGGGCTGGTCCAGGGTTTTCCCGGCCGGATCGTCAAGGTCGATCTGGATGGGTTGCCCGCCGGTGAGCTGAAACCCGGCGGTGACGATCCCTCTTCCGGCGGGTTTTTCGGTCTGCGCAGCGCCGCCGCGGTGGGTCCGCACCTGGTACTCGGCGGTGCCCGGATCACGCGCGGCGAGGACACCCGCACGGCAACCAACTTCATCGCCGCCCACGGTCTTGACGGCACCGAAACCACTCGATTCCTGGAGATGGTCAGCGTCCGCGATTTCGGACGGATGGAAATCTCCGAAAAAAACGAATATTTCCCCGGGCGTGGCGGCTGGGCACTGGCCGAAGACGGCCGGGTCTATATCGCCTCTGCCAGGAATGAATACCGGATCGATGTCTATGGACCTGCGGGGGACCAGGAAAGGTCCATCACCCGCAGATACGACTCCTGGAAACGCACGGACGCTGAAAAAGACCGGGCCCGGGAAATGATGATGCCCTTCCGGCGGCGCAACAGAAGGGCCATCAACGTCGTAGTGGAATCGACCGAGCGGGATATCCTCGATATGGTCGTCAATCCGCAGGGTCAACTCTGGGTTTTGCCCAGTCGGGGGATCCGCCAGCAGGACGAAGGCACCCACTCCACCTGGGACGTATTCGACGCCTCCGGGGCCTTTGCCAGGCAGGTCGCTTGGCTTTGCGAGGGCGACGGCGAGAAAGACGCGTTATTTTTTCCGGGCGGCGGGCTGGCCGTCCTGGTCAAGGAACACAGCGAAGCCATGTTTGCCTTTCGGGGCCGGGGAGCCGACAATCCCACCGACGACGACGAAGATCTTGAGGCGCTTCCGCTGGAAGTGATCTGCTATCGGATCCCGTGATCCGCATCTGCCAACGGTCCCGGCCTTAACCGGGGCGTAAACCGAATCAGGGGGATTTTCCATGTTCGCACCCATGTCCTTGAAAGCCCTGTACCCATTCATCCTCCTGGTTGCCCTGCTGACCGGCACGGTCGCCCTGGCGGAACCGGAAACGGCAGCCCTGACCGAACTCTGGCGCGCCGGCGGCGAAGACGACGAGGTGTTTTTCGGCTCGGTGGCGGCGATCCGCACGGACAACGAAGGCAACATCCTGCTGCTGGACGGCCAGCTTTCCGAAGTGCAAGTCTACTCCCCGGCCGGAGAGCATCTGCGCACCGTATTCCGGGAAGGAGACGGCCCCGGCGAGGTGCGTCAACCCAACGATATGTTTGTCACCGCCGACGGAACCGTCTGCGTGCTGGCGGGCTTCCCCGGGAAAATCGTCAGGGTCAGTGCCGACGGGCTTCCCGCCGGCCAGGCATCCTACGCCAGGGGAGAAGAAAATCAGGTCCCCATGGGAGTTTTGAACCGCGGATTCGACATGCCAGAGGGCATCCTGCTGGTGGGCATCAGAATGACCTTCGGCGGCGCCATCACCAATCAGACCTATTTTGCGGCCCTGTGCACGGACGACGGGGTCGAAAAATCCGCCCTTGTGGAAAAGAACAACAACATCGACTACAGCGAATTCATCATGACCGAAGCGGGTCTTGATTTTGTATGGAGCCGCATTGCCGTGGGGCCCGGCGGCAACGTATTCGTCGCCCCCGAGCGCAACACCTATGAAATCGAAGTTTTCGACAAGAACGGGTCGCCGGTCCGGAGCATCTCGCGGGAGTACAGCCAGAGCTCTCGCTCCGGTGATGAGAAAAAGGCCGCCAAGCAGGTTCTTGAAGCCATCGCCGCCTATTACCCCCGGCCACCGATCCGCTATGAAACCGAAGATACCGCGGCGGCCATCGCCGGGATGTGGGTCACCGCCGACGGACGTTTATGGGTACAGACCGGCGACGCGCACAAATCCGCCCCCGAAGGAACCTGGGTAGTCCTGGATGTATTTTCCCCCGAGGGCAAATTCGAAAAACAGGTGGCCCTACCCGGCAGTTATCAGGCCCGGCAGGACGCCCTTTATGTGCAACCGGACGGCCTGGTTATCGTAGTTGTGGGGGCGCTGGACGCTTTTTTGAACCAGCAGGCTGTCACCAGTGATGAAGGCGGCGACGAATCGACCGGCCAGCCCTTGGAAGTCATATGTTACCGGATGGGTTCGTGACCTGTCGTTGATTCCATTTCCTGGCGGTTTTTCCGCCGAGATTCTGAAAGATACCCGGAAAGGCTGACCATGCAGAACCCCCTCGACACTTTCCGTCCTTGCGGTGCCACGATTGTTCCCTGCCTTTTGTGCGCTCTTTTCCTGGCGGCCCTGGGCGGATGTCTGGGCTCCGGCGGCGACGGAGCCGGCGCCGACTCGACCGCCGCGGGCGACAGTGTGACCGCGGCTACCGACACCACCGGCGGGGACAAGAAGCCGAAAAAGGAAAAGTCCATCAAGGTTAACATCGGCGCCATGCGCTCGGGTGATCTGGTGCTTCCGGTCTACGCCGACGGCGCCATCCGCACCCCCCAGTCCGTGGTGATCAAGACCAAGGTCGGCGGTCAGCTGGTGGATGTCCTGGTGCGCGACGGCGACAAGGTTCGCAAAGGACAGCTGCTGGCCAAAATTGATCCGCGCGAATACGAGATCGCTGTTGAGGAAAGCCGCTACCGGCATCTGCAGGCCCTCAGCCAGATGGCCGCCGAAGCCGACACCTTCCACGTGAACCACGAAGCGGTCAAGGATTTCACCGTCGGGCGGGACGACCTTGATCGGCTACGCGCCAAGGGATCCATCACGCGTGAGGAATACGGCAACCGGCTGCTCGAGCTGGAAATGGGCGCCCTGCAGAAAGGCGCCTTCCGCGAGGACGTATTTCAGCAGCGCACCGGGCTGGCCGAGGCCCGCATGGCCGAAGAAAGAGCCAAGTTGAACCTGGAGTACACCCAGATCCGCGCTCCGTTCGCCGGGATCGTCCAGGGACTGACCGTCGTCAACGGCGAAATCGTGACCACCGGGGCGGCCGTATGCACCGTCTTCAACAATGATCTGCTCGAGGCTTCAGTCAACATTCTGGAAGCCGACCTGGGCCACCTCATCCCCGGACGCCCCGTGCTGCTGGCGATTCCCGCCACCGGCGACACCCTGCGCGCGGCCATCGACGTGATCAGCCCCACCCTGGACCAGGCCACCCGCACCTGTGAGGTCCTTATCCGTTTCGCTAACCCCACTGGCCGCTTCCGCCCGGGCATGTTTGTCCGGTCGCAGATCGCCGGCGTGGTCTACAAGGAGAAACTTCTGGCCCCCAAGGCCGCTTTGCTGATCCGCGACAACCGCCCCCTGGTATTCAAGAAGGAAGGCGACCGGGCACGCTGGCTCTATGTTGACATCGGTCTGGAAAACGAACAGTGGGTGGAAATTCTGGCGGTGCACAGCGGCGGAACCCTGAGCCCGGGTGACGAGGTGGTTGTCAGCGACCATCTGACCCTGGCCCACGAAGCCAAGATTTCGGTACGCAAGCGGATTCCGCCCGAGGACAAGTGGGACTTCGCCGATTTCGGTGAGGTAGGAACGCAATGATCATCCAGACAGCCGTCCGCCGACCCGTGGCCATTTTGATGCTGTTCGCCGGCCTGGTGCTGATCGGTTTCCAGGCTCGCCAGCGGCTGTCGGTGGATCTGCTTCCGGCGATCAACTATCCCAACCTGACGGTCATCACCAACTACACCGACACCCCCGCCGACGATCTGACCCGCCTGGTGACCCAGCCCCTGGAAGAGGTCATCACCGGCCTGGCCGGAGTGCGCCGCGTGGTTTCCAAGACCCGTGAGGGCGTCTCCACCATCACCGTGCAGTACGAGTGGGGCACGGAGATGGACTTTGCCAACTTGCACCTCAGGGAGGCCATCGACCGCGTTTCCTACCGGGAGGATTTTCCCGAGGACGCGGACCGGCCCCTGATCCTGCGCTGGGACCCGAGCGCCCGGCCCATCGCCATCATGGTTCTTCACGGCGACGACCCCATGGCCCGGATGACCGAATTCGCCCGCGAGGTCGTCAAACCCGCCCTTGAGCAGATCAACGGTGTCAGCCAGGCCGAAGTCATCGGCGGTGCCGAGCGGGAGATCCTGGTCCGGCCGGACTTCGGCAAGCTGCGTCTATACGGCTTGACCATGGAAAATCTGAGCACCGCGCTCAGGGTGGCCAACATCAGCTTCCCCGGCGGACGCATCCGCAAGGGACCGCTGCACCTTCCCCTGCGAATCCTGGGTGAATTCGAGAACCTGGACGAGATCCGCAAGACCGAGATCCCCGCCGCCGGACCGGGCATCACCATCGGCGACCTGGCCGAGGTGGTCGACACCATCAAGGAACCCGAAGGCTTTACCCTGAACGGCGACGAGGAAGTGGTTTCGCTGCACCTTTACAAGGAGGTCGGCGAAAACACCATCTCCACCACCACGGAAGTGGACAAGGTGCTGGGCATCCTGTCCGAGCAATATTCGGATCTGGACTACTCTTTCATCTACAAGGACGCGGAGTTCGTCCAGGAAAGCTTCAAGGGCCTCGAGGATTCCCTCAAGTACGGCGCCGGTCTGGCATTTCTGGTTCTCTTTTTCTTCCTGATGAACTGGCGCAGTCCTCTGGTGGTCGGCCTGGCCATTCCCGTTTCCATCATGACCACCTTTGCCTTCCTGTACTTTGCCGACGTGGGTCTGAACCTGATGTCCCTGGGTGGACTGTCGCTGGCCGCCGGTATGCTGGTGGACAACTCCATCGTCGTGCTGGAAAACATCAACCGGCACCTGAAACTCAAGCGGGGCAGTTCCGAACCCATCGGTCAGATCTGCGCCAACGCCACTTCCGAAGTCGCCTCCCCCGTGATCGCCGCCACCCTGACCACCGTCGCGGTGTTTTTCCCCGTCATTTACGTGCCCGGTATCGCCGGCGAGTTTTTCCGCGATCAGGCGCTGACGGTTACCATCTCCCTGGTGGTCTCCATCTTCGCCGCCCTGCTGCTGCAACCCATGCTTTCGGCCCACATTCTCAAGACCCCCAAAGACGTCCCCAGCCTCCTGTTCCGGCCCGGGGAACGGGCCTTCCAGGCCGTCATGCACCGTTACCACGGCCTCTTGGTTTGGGTCATGGATCACAAGGCCGTGTTCCTGGGCCTGGTCCTGATCGGTCTGGTCGCCACCGGCTTGATGACTACCAAGATGCGCCTTTCGTTCATGCCCGACCGCACCCGCGGCGACTTCACCCTGGCCATGGAACTGCCGGCGGGTACCCCGCTGGAAATGACCTACCAGACGGCCAGCGACCTGGCCGGTTTCCTGGTGCCCATGGAAGAAGTGGAAAAGGTTTACACCCAGGTCGGTGTCACCGAAAAGACCCTGGCCAGTTTGAAGGAATACAGTTCGGCCAACACGGCGCGTATCCGGGTCATGCTGCGCCCCAGTCGTCAGGGACGCCAGGACATGGAGCGGGTCAAGGAACGGCTGGGGTCGCGTCTGGCAGACAAGGAGGGCGCGATCTTCGTTTTCAGTGAGGAGGGCGTCGGGCTGCGCGAGATCCTGGCCAGCGGCGAATCGGCCTTTACCCTGGGCATCGTGGCCGAAAAATCCGAAGAGGCCCGACAGGTGGCCGAAGGGCTCTTGCCCCAGTTGCGGGCCATCGACGGTCTGGGTGACGTGGAAATGGACCGCATGATGGGCAATCCGACCGTGGAAGTGACCGTGGACCGGGAAAAGGCCCTGCGTTTCGGCCTGGAACCTGAAGCCCTGGCCCGTGAACTGCGCAATCGCATCCAGGGCACTGTTGCGACAACCTACAACGAGATCGAGCAGCGCATCGACATCGCCGTGCGCCTTCCCCGGAACCAGCGTTACGACCTGGCCACGGTGCTGGCTTCGCCGGTGGCAGTCGGCGAGGGCAAGACCGTTCCGCTGGGTTCCTTCATGATCCAGACCCAGGGAACTCCCGTTCGCGAGATCGTGCGGCGCGACCAGCGGCGGCAGATCACCATCTCCGGCGACGTCAACCGCCGCAGCGTGGCCGAGGTCTGGCAGGACGTGGACGCAGTGCTTGACCGGATCGATGTCGCCGAAGGGGTAGCCTTCATCACCGGCGGCGAGCAGGAAGAGATCAACAACAGTTTCCGGGATCTGGGTTACGCGCTTCTCTTGAGCGCGCTTCTGGTCTACATGATCCTGGCGGCCCAGTTCGAAAGTTTTCTGGATCCTTTGATCATCTCGGCCGTATTGCCTGTTGGTGTCGCGGGCGCCCTGCTCACCCTTTTCCTCACCGGGCAGAGTCTGAACATCATTTCACTGATCGGAATGATCGCCCTGCTGGGCATCGCCGTGAACGATGCGATCGTGAAGGTGGCCACCATCAGGCGGCTGAGGTCCGACGGGATGCCGGGTCGCAAGGCCATCATGGAGGCCAGCTCCTTGCGTTTCAGGCCCATCATCATGACCACGGTGACCACCGTGCTGGCCATGGTGCCGATGGGGCTGGGACTGGGCACCGGGGAGCAGATGCAGCGCCCCCTGGCCCTCACCATCATCGGAGGACTGAGCATCGCCACCCTGCTGACCTTGTTCCTGACACCGGTGGTCTACGAAATGCTGCACCGCCGCACGGACAAGGAATACTGATGAGGAGCTGGTTGTCGTGATCCGATTCGCTGTCGACCACCCCGTGGCCACCTGGATGCTGTTCAGTCTACGCGGTTCCCCGGCTCAACATCGAGGCGATGCCCGAAACCGAACTACCCGAACTTTCCATCGTCACCAGCTGGGACGGGGCCTCCCCCAGCGCCATCCAGCGCTCGGTCACCCTACCTATCGAAGAGGCCGTCGCCGGCTGCCACGGCGTTGAGGACCTGGATTCCCGTTCCCGGCACGGGCAAAGTTCTGTTACCGTTAAATACAAACGCGGCACGGACATGGAGTTCGCACGTCTAGAACTTTCTGAACGACTGGGCGCCGTCCGCCGCACCCTGCCGGCCCGGGCCGGGCAGCCCTTCATCCGACCCTATGTGCCCGAGGAACTGCGGGCCGAGGAGTTCTTTTCCGTCAGCCTGATCTCCCCACTTTCCATGAACGAACTGCGTGAGCGGGCCGAGACCTGGCTGGTGCCCCGGTTCCTGGCCGTACCCGGCGTGGCGCTGGCCGAACTGCGTGGCGGCGCCCGCCCCCTGGTCAAGGTGCTGCTGGATTTGGAACTTCTGGAGCGGTACGACCTGGCCGCCGATCTCATCTTCGAACGGCTCGATTCCCTGGACGACATCATCCCCGCCGGCGCCATCCGCCGCAGCGGACTGGAACTAACGGTCAGCGTGCAGGACTCGGTCTCGCTCCAGATGCTGGAAGAGACGGTGCTGCGAACGGTCGCCGGTCAGCCGGTCACCCTCGGTCACGTGGCCCGCGTCCAGCCGGACTTCGAGGACATCGTCTACTTCAGTCGGATCAACGGGCAAAACGTCATCAGCCTGAACGTCACCAAACGCAGCGGTCAGAATTCCATCTCCGTCAGCCGGCACCTGCGTGAAGAGCTCCCCCGGATCGAGGCCGAAGCCCCCTTCCCGGTTACCTTCGAGGTGGACCAGGATGAAGGGGAGGATCTGGAGGATAAACTCGAGGAGCTGGTGATCCGTTCGCTGGTCATCCTGGGTCTGCTGTTCATCCTGCTGGCGATCGCGCTCAAACAGGTGCGGCTGACCGGGATCGTCATCTTCAGTATTCTGCTGGCCATCGTGATCTGCCTGTCCCTGTTCTACTTCTTCGGGGTGTCGGTGAACTTCATCACCATCAGCGGACTGACCGTCTGTTTCGGCATGCTTCTGGACAACAGCATCCTGGTGCTGGACGCCATCCACCGCCGGCTTTCGGGCCGCTGGGAAGGCGACAGCCGCCTGGCCCTGATCCGCGGCACCCGTGAGGTGGCCTTCCCCATCATGGCCACCACCTTGACCACGGTGGTCGCCTTTCTGTCGTTCATCTTCATGACCGACCGGCTGAGCCTGTTCTACGTGCCGCTGGCCGTGAGCGTGGGCATCGCCATGCTGGCTTCGATCTTCGTGGCCTTCGCCTGGATTCCCGTGGCCCTGAAGGGACCCGCCGAAAAGGGCATGCGCGGCTCCCAGGCCGCCGATGAGGAATTCGGTTTGACCGGGATCCCCATGCTGTGGCGCTGGGCTGTGGGCGTGGTGATCCTGGCGATCGTGACCCTGGTGGTGGCCTTGATCTGGAAGGGCCGCCACACGGGCCTGGACACGCTGCCCTGGATCGCCACCGGCGGCGGGCTGCTGGTCGGCGTGGGCATCTTCGTCAGTTTCGTGGGCACCCTGACCCGGATGCACCTGAAAGTCTGGTTCGTGGTCGCCTTGTTGACCGTGGCCCTGTTCGGCGGCACGTTTTACGTCTTCAAGGAAAAGGTGCGCACCGGTGGTTTCTGGCGGCCCCAGCCCAAGGAGCAGATCGTCGTCTATTGTGAACGGCCTGTCGGCACGGACGTCAAGCTGTCCAGCGAAACCATCAAGCTGTTCGAGTCCGAGGTCCTGCCCCTGCCCGAAGGGGCTCACATGCGCAGCGGCGCCTATCAGAACCAGGCCTGGATCAACCTGGAGTTCGAGGATGAACTCCTGAATTCGGCCTACCCGGAAATGTACCGCAACAAGTTCATCGTCCTGGCCGAAGAACTGGGCGGAATGTTCATCTGGATCAACGGGTTCGGCGATCCCTACATGAAGGGCGGTCGCGGCGGGGGCATGAGCAACTCGACCATTCGCATCACCGGCTACAACAGCAAAGAGCTCAAGGCCATCAGCGACGGGGTGCTGGCCAGGCTGGACCGTAACCGGCGGGTTCGCAATCCGCGGCTGACCAGCGGCGACCGTTTCAGCCGCAACGCCACCGACGAGACGGTGATCATGCTGAACCGGGAGGCTTTGGCTTCGCACCGTTTGAGCATGGCCGAGGCCATGGGCCACATCCGCCGCCTGCTGGGAGTGGAAAATCCCTGGCACATGGTGGTCGACGGCGAGGACCAGCGGCTGATGCTGACCTTCGACGACTCGGAATCCATCGAGTACGAGCAGATCCTCGGCAAGACGATGACAACCGCCCGCGGGCAGAAGGTCATGCTGGGCCGCCTGATCAGTATCGAATCCCGGCCGGAGATCAGCTCCATCAACCGGCACGACCAGCGCTACAGCCAGCGGATCAACTGGGAGTACATCGGCACCGACCGCATGCGGCGCAAGTTCATCAACGATGTTCTGGAGGGTATCCAGCTGCCCTACGGCTACACGGCCGAGGACATGTCCGGCGAACAGATCACCGAGGAAGAAGAGGAAGAACTCAACCAGACCCTGTGGCTGACGGGCGCTTTCATCTTCATGGCCCTGGCGGCCATGTTCGAAAGCTTTTTCCTGCCCTTCCTCGTGTTGTTTTCCATACCCATGGCCATGGTCGGAGTGGGCAGCATTTTCTGGGCAACCGGGGCGGAGTTCGATTCGTCGGCCAAGATCGGGTTGATCCTGATGTTCGGCATCGTGGTGAACAACGCCATCCTGCTGATCAATCGTTTCCGCTTACAGGTGCGAGAAATCCTGACGGAAAAGGCGTTTCCCACCGGAGACGAAGAGGGTCAGATTCCCGCCAAGCGGCGCCTGGGCGGTTTCGACCTGTGGCGGCTGCCCGGCCCCGAGCGCCAGAAGGTTTTGCGGCAGGCCATCGTCGAGGGTACCCGCATTCAGATGCGGTCCATCCTCTTGACCAGCGGCACCACCATCGCGGGCCTGTTGCCTTTGCTTTACAAGAAGGATGCGTCCGCAGGCAAGGACATCTGGGAAAACCTGGCGCTCAGTTCCATCGGTGGATTGGGCAGCAGCACCGTATTGATCCTGATGGCCATCCCGGCCCTGTACTGGATGTTCACGCGCTGGGGCTGGGGTCTGGCCCGGTTGGGGCGCTGGCTCAAGCGGCGCAGTTCTCCCAAAACCGATGGATCGGACCTGTTTTCTTCCCGAAATGAAGCGCCGGAACCCGAGTAGTCCCTTACCGCGAAATCGAGCCCGACTACCGATTTTCCCAAACCGAGGTCTCATTCGCGGCTGGTTCCGCCTGGGAGACCGACCCGGTTTCCAGCTGTTTTTCGGGAATGATCAGTCCAC
>RCNC010003200.1_pt1 | contig 10739 bp, 14 predicted proteins | sample 2041301 | NCBI WGS metagenome assembly RCNC01 (sample SAMN09708231, study PRJNA481090) | Marine sediment metagenome, whole genome shotgun sequencing project. | biome: marine sediment; feature: ocean; material: sediment; isolation source: Sewage treatment plant 13A marine sediment (STP13A) ... | reverse complement strand
CTGATGCAGTGCATTTGTTCGAGCGCGATTGTTCGCTGCAGCGCCGTCACCAAAAGGTCATCGAAGAAGCCCCCGCGCCGGGTATGACGGATGCGGTGCGCCGCGCGATGGGGGATGCCGCCGTTAAAGCAGCGAAAGCTATCGGATATTCAGGTGCGGGAACGGTCGAGTTTATCGTGGATGGGACTGACGGGCTGCGTACGGACGGGTTCTGGTTCATGGAGATGAACACGAGACTGCAAGTTGAACACCCTGTGACTGAAGCGATTACAGGTGTTGATCTGGTTGCTTGGCAGTTGCGCGTGGCCTCAGGTGAACCTTTGCCAGCGCAGCAGTCGGATTTGCACATCAACGGACACGCGTTCGAGGCGCGGCTATACGCTGAGGACGTTCCAGCGGGCTTTTTGCCGGCAACAGGGACGATTGATTATCTAAGCTTTCCGAAAAACGCGCGGATCGATAGTGGTGTTCAGGCCGGTGATGAAATCTCGCCTTGGTATGATCCAATGATCGCCAAGATCACGACACACGGGAAAGATCGCGCCACGGCGTTGCGGGCTATGCATGCAGCATTGGATGCGACACAGGTGGCAGGCACCGTCACGAACCTTAGTTTCCTACGTATGCTCGCACGCGATCCGGGTTTCGTGGCGGGTGAAGTCGATACCGGTCTTATTGCGCGGCAAAGTGACGTGCTTTGCGCGCAGCCACTTCCAAGTGCCTTCGAGATTGCGGTGGCGGCTGTAGCCGCCGCACAGTTGGGTGAGGGGCCGCATATCGGGTTTACACTTTGGGCGCCGCTCGCGCGTGATATCGTGTTGGGGCAGGGCGAAGACACTTTTGAAACCCAGCTTTGCGTGCGTGGGCCAAACCAATGTGACGTGATGATTGACGGCGAACAAATTGCGCTGACGCGTCGCGGCGGACACTGGGGTGTGCCTGCGATCTGCCATCGTAGCCACGTCACTCTGTTTGGTGCGCAGCTGCAGACCTTCGTGGTGATTGACCCTGCCAACCGGGGTCAGAGCGTTATTGGCGGGGATACTGTTGTTGCCCCTATGCCGGGTTTGATTTGCGATGTTGCTGTTCAAGTTGGTCAAAGCGTTCTTGCAGGGGACCGTTTGGTTGTCCTTGAGGCGATGAAGATGGAGCATGTCTTGCGCGCGCCGCGTGACGGGGTGATTAAATCTGTTGATGTGACGCAGGGTGCACAGGTGACGGCTGGTGCGTTGATGGTTGGATTGGAGCCTGAAGAATGAGCTACCTAAGCCAGGTCGTACAAACGCAAACTTTGGGCTGTTTGCGGCTAGTGTTGTCAGGGGCGCTGCCCCGGTCCCGTTGGGACCTCCCCGAGGTATTTAAGAACAGAAGAAGGGTTGGGGTATGACCCGCGCTGTCCGTATTCATGAAGTTGGTCCGCGTGATGGCCTGCAGAACGAAGCCCGCGTCATTCCGGTCGCACAGAAGGTCGCATTGATTGAAATGCTTGGGCGGTCTGGCTTGACAGATATCGAAGTGGGCAGTTTTGTCAGCCCGCGCTGGGTGCCACAAATGGCTGACACGGATCAGGTGATGGCACGTTTACCCAAAGTGGCGGGGGTCACCTATGCTGTGCTTGTGCCCAATATGCGCGGCTGGGAAGGGTTCGCCGCTGCCCGCGATGATATGGCCAACTATGAGATTGCTGTGTTCATTTCGGCCTCTGAGGGGTTTTCACAAAGTAATTTGAATTGCGCGATTGCGCAGTCGATTGCGAATTTGGCGCCGGTTGTGGCGGCGGCCGCGGCTGCAGGTGTCGGCATGCGCGGATATGTGTCTTGTGTAACAGACTGTCCGTTTGACGGGCCAACCTCGCCTGCACAAGTCGCCGATGTGGTGGGTATGTTGCGCGACATAGCCCCGATGCGGGTGTCTTTGGGGGATACATTGGGCAACGGCACGCCAGAGCGAGTGACTCAGATGCTTGAGGCGGTGTTGAAGGTCGCACCAGCGGCAGACCTCGCAGGGCATTTCCATGACACTAGTGGGCGTGCATTGCCGAATATTGAAGCAGCGCTTGATCTGGGTTTGCGTACCTTTGACAGTGCTGTGGGTGGTTTGGGCGGCTGTCCCTATGCGCCCGGTGCGCCCGGTAATGTCGCTACAGAGGCCGTTTTGGACCTTATGGCGCGGTTGGGTTTTGAAACTGGCGTTGATCCCGCGATCATTGCGCAGGCGGCCAAGATGGCAAAGGAAATGCGATGATAGATCTGAGCGTAGACGGGCGCGGCGTGGCGACACTGACACTACAGCGTCCCGAGAAACACAATGCGTTATCGCGTGCCGTGATTGACGCCTTGCAAGAGGCCACGAAAGAGATTGCTGCAAACGCAGACATTCGCGTGGTCGTGCTTGGGGCTACAGGCACCAGTTTTTGCGCCGGTGGTGATTTGGGATGGATGCAGGAGCAAATGGCCGGTGATATCGCCATGAAACGGGAGGCCGCGCAGTCCCTTGCCGATGTGCTGGGTGCGATAAATACTTTGCCGCAGCCTGTGATCGGGCGGGTGCAGGGCAATGCTTTTGGGGGTGGCGTAGGGCTGGCCTGCGTTTGTGACGTCGTGATTGCGGCTGATCATGCAAAATTCGGGCTGACGGAAACAAAGCTGGGACTCGTTCCTGCAACGATTGGTCCATATGTTTTGGCCCGCATGGGAGAAGCGCTTGCGCGGCGTGTTTTCATGTCTTCACGCATTTTTAACGCGCAAGAGGCTAAGGTGCTGGGCATCGTCGCAGTGACTGTACCTGCATCTGAACTTGATGCCGCGGTCGAAATTGAAGTGGCTGCGTATCTGCAATGTGCGCCTGGTGCTGTGGCGGCGGCAAAGACCTATGCCCGCAGTTTGGGTCCGGTTATCGACGAATCAACTATTCAACATTCGATTGATGCGTTGATCACACAATGGAGCGGAAATGAGGCAGAAGAAGGCATTTCTGCCTTTTTTGCCAAGAGAAAGCCGCGTTGGGCGGTTTAAATACAGCTCAAGCGCCAGAATTTCGTCTCACTTCTGACTAATTCAAGGGGTCTTTTGATAGGCGAAGAGGAATTTACGATGTCTTTCGCTTGGCCCACGACCGAACAAGTCTTTTACCGCATGATGCGTTTGCGTCGTTTGATTGCGATTGCAGTTGCGATCCCGACAATGATGGTACTGGCCGTAGCGTGGATGGACCCGACTGTCCTTTCAGCCTTCCATGCGACGTTGGCATGTCTTGGCATTGCGAGCTTGGTTGTTGGCCATGTGGTTATTTTCCCGAATGTAACGCTTGAGACCTTTGCGCTGTCACTGTCGGCCACTTTGTTGATCGTTGTGATGCCGGTAATCAAGAACGTCTCTCTTTGGGCGCCTGCAGAACATGCAACGGCGGCCTTTATTATTTTGATGAGCTTGGCAGTTGCGGCCATGGGCGTTGTTATGGCGCTGATCCAGATTTTGTTAGGGGCTTTGGTTTATACAGGTCCTGTTGTGCGCAAGACGCTTAAGACAAAAATGGTCGTGCCATGTTCTCCCAACGTGGCCTTCCAGCAGTTTGCACTGCGCCCAGATTCGCGCCGCGGTCGTGTTCTGACCGGCCCTGTAGATGATAACGGGTTCTTTGATGTGGCTGTTGCGGTCGTCGCAACGACCGACGACGGTACGCAGAATGCGATGGAAGTAGTTAAGCTCGACGCCAAAATTCTCAAATCCACACCTGAGCACCACGATGTCATGATGATTTTGCGCAACGGTTCCGTGACAGTGACGTCACAGCAGTTTGCCGAGACAGATGATGGTTGCGAAGTGCAAGTTTGCGATCTGCCCGGTGACTTTACCGCAGGTATGCATGTTTTGTTTTGGTTGACCGACCAACAAACCGACAATTTGACCGAAACAGCAGACGCTGTCGTAGGACAAACAGGGCGCACAAACGGCGTGGCACACAACGTCTCTCTCTTGTCGGTTGCTGGTGCGATCCTTTCGCCGCGAGCGCCTGTCTCAAACCGCACCGAATAATTCACTAAAATTGATGCTCTGCGGCATTGCGCTTGGTTGACCCCTTGCGGTGTCAGCGGTATGCAACGGGAAGCCAACATGCGGCGCCCCCTTCCGGGTCTGCCGAACCGAGAGGAACACCCCTTTGCAGGAAATGCTTTCCGAATACCTGCCGATCATGATTTTTCTGGGACTTGCGATTGCGCTGGGCGTGATCTTGATCCTTGCGGCCGCCATTATTGCCGTCAGAAATCCTGACCCCGAAAAAGTATCAGCCTACGAGTGTGGATTTAATGCGTTTGACGATGCGCGCATGAAATTCGACGTGCGCTTTTATCTGGTCGCCATTCTGTTCATCATCTTTGATCTTGAGGTCGCGTTCCTGTTTCCATGGGCCGTCGCGTTCCAAGATATTAGCATGACCGCATTCTGGTCGATGATGGTCTTTTTGGGCGTGCTGACAATTGGCTTTGCTTACGAATGGAAGAAAGGGGCGCTCGAATGGGAGTAATGACTGGAACCTCCGTGGGTGCCGATAAGGAACACGGCGCGCAATTGATCAATTCCGAGTTGCAGGACAAGGGCTTCCTTGTGACCTCGACTGCGGACATCGTGAACTGGGCGCGCACCGGATCGCTGCACTGGATGACTTTTGGTCTGGCGTGTTGTGCTGTTGAAATGATGCACACATCCATGCCGCGCTATGATCTTGAACGGTTCGGCACGGCGCCGCGCGCGTCACCGCGCCAGTCGGACTTGATGATCGTTGCTGGGACGCTGACCAACAAGATGGCACCCGCTTTGCGCAAGGTTTACGACCAGATGCCAGAGCCGCGTTACGTGATCTCAATGGGGTCCTGCGCGAACGGGGGCGGCTATTATCACTATAGCTATTCCGTTGTGCGTGGGTGTGACCGCATTGTACCGGTTGATATTTACGTACCCGGCTGCCCACCGACCGCAGAGGCGTTGCTTTATGGTATCCTGCAGTTGCAGCGCAAAATGCGCCGTACTGGCACAATCGTGCGCTAAGCACGGCAAAAGGACTTAGACATGACTGAAGCCCTGCAAGAACTCGGCACGCATCTTGAACTCAAGCGCACGGACTGTGTGCTGTCTTGGGAAGTTGTACATGACGAATTGACGGTGACCGTCGCACCTTCTTCACTGGTTAGCTTTGTTGACTTTCTCAAGACTGACGCAACCTGCAAGTTTTCATCGCTGGTTGACATCACTGCTGTTGATTACCCGGCGCGGGCCAAGCGGTTTGACGTGATTTATCATTTCCTCAGCATGTATCAGAATCACCGCATTCGTCTGCGGGTTCAGATCCGCGAAGAAGATATGCTACCGTCGATCCTGTCGGTCCACCCATCGGCCAATTGGTTCGAACGTGAAGTCTTTGACATGTTCGGTATTCTGTTTTCGGGCCACCCCGATTTGCGCCGTATTTTGACGGACTATGGTTTCCGTGGTCACCCGCTTCGCAAAGATTTCCCGACAACGGGTTATACCGAAGTGCGCTATGACGAAGTGCAAAAGCGCGTGATTTACGAGCCGGTCAGCCTTGTGCAAGAATACCGCCAGTTCGACTTTATGTCGCCGTGGGAAGGTGCCGAGTACATTCTTCCCGGTGACGAAAAGAAGACCGAGAAAGCGGACTGATGGCCACGCCAACCGTTCTTTACGGCATGGGTGCAACCAAGGCGGGGACGTCTTGGCTTTACCGTTATCTGCATGATCACCCCGATTGCGCCATGCCTGCCGTCAAAGAGGCCCATTATTGGGATACCTTTGATGCGGACGACTTGGAAAAGCAGTTGGCGTTTTATCGTGTCCGTTTGCGTGAAATGCGCGATGCCAAGCTTGATGCTGCAGATGCAGGGCGCGGTTGGCAGGTTGAAAACCTCGACCGCCGCATCAACGAGATGAAATCACTTGTGGACACCCTTGAAGGTGACCGTACCAATGATGCCGGTTATCTTGGATGGCTCACCTCCGGACGCTCTGATGCGCTGCTTGTTGGTGATATGACGCCAAGCTACGCGACGCTGAGCGATGACGCTATCACGCGCATGCGCGATGCGCAGCCTGCGGCAAAGTTCATTTTTCTGATCCGTGACCCGCTAGATCGGTTATGGTCGCACATCCGCATGCAGGCCCGTCGCCAACGGCAGGCGCATGAAGTCTACGAGAAGAAATCGAATAATATCCTCTACCGGATGCTTAACCGTGGCCATGAGACGCATATTCTAGAACGCGGTGATTATCCAAAAATCATCCGCAAGCTGCGTCGCTTGATCCCGCAGGGGCGGTTATTGATCCAATTCACTGAGGATCTTTTTACGCCGCAAGGTCTGGCGCGGGTTTGCGAATTTCTAGGGATTGCGGCCGCAAAGGCCGAAGTTCAACAGCCTGTCCATGAGGGACCTCAGGTTGTAATGCTGGATAAACTGCGGCCCCGTGCATTGGGGCTATTGAATGAACACTATGAATGGGTGGCCCGCAACATCGGGCCCCTGCCACAGCGGTGGCAAGACAATCAAGCGAGGGCTTAAGCCATGATGGACGGCGATATCCGTGTGAACACATATGATGACGGGTCAACTGACGCTGCAACTGACGAGCAGCAGATCAGGAACTTTAACATCAACTTCGGCCCCCAACACCCTGCCGCCCACGGCGTGCTGCGTTTGGTATTGGAACTGGATGGCGAGATCGTAGAACGTTGCGATCCCCACATTGGCCTGCTGCATCGCGGCACCGAAAAGCTGATGGAATCGCGCACCTATCTGCAAAACCTGCCGTATCTCGATCGCCTCGATTATGTGGCGCCGATGAACCAAGAACACGCTTGGTGTCTGGCGATTGAAAAGCTGACCGGCACCGAAGTGCCGCGTCGCGCATCGTTGATCCGTGTGCTGTACTCCGAGATTGGCCGCGTTCTTAGCCACCTGCTGAACGTCACGACCCAAGCAATGGACGTCGGTGCGCTGACCCCGCCGTTGTGGGGTTTTGAGGAACGTGAAAAGCTGATGGTGTTCTATGAACGCGCTTGTGGCGCGCGTCTGCACGCCGCCTATTTTCGCCCTGGTGGTGTGCATCAGGACCTGCCAGATCAGCTGGTTGAAGACATCGACACATGGGCCGTAGAGTTTCCCAAGGTGCTAGCCGACATTGACGGCTTGCTGACTGAAAACCGTATTTTCAAGCAGCGTAACGCCGATATTGGCATTGTGACCGAAGAAGATATTCAGGAATGGGGCTTTTCGGGCGTCATGGTGCGCGGCTCTGGCCTTGCATGGGATTTGCGCCGTGCGCAGCCTTATGAATGCTACGATGAATTCGAATTCCAAATCCCTGTCGGCAAAAACGGCGACTGCTATGACCGCTATCTGTGCCGCATGGAAGAAATGCGCCAATCGACCCACATTATCCGTCAGGCCTGCGAAAAACTGCGCCATGAAAAGGGCGACGTGATGGCGCGCGGCAAGATGACCCCGCCGACACGCGGTGAGATGAAAACCTCGATGGAGGCGCTGATCCACCACTTCAAACTTTACACCGAAGGTTTCCATGTGCCGGCTGGTGAAGTCTACGCCTCTGTTGAGGCGCCCAAAGGCGAGTTCGGCGTGTTTCTGGTCGCCGACGGCACAAACCAGCCGTACCGCGTCAAGTTGCGCGCGCCGGGCTATCTTCACTTGCAAGCGATGGACTACATTTGCAAAGGCCACCAGTTGGCTGATGTGAGTGCGATTATTGGAACGATGGACGTCGTCTTCGGCGAGATCGACAGATGACCCTTGGTGATATCCTGTTGGGTCTGCTGATAGCCTGCGGTTTTTTCGTTTCGGCTGCGGTGTCGCGGATGTTTCGCAAGCGCATGACCGGGGTGATTATTGGCGGTGTGGTCGGGTTGGCCTTCGCAGTCATGATTCTTGTTTACGGGCTGAATAACGTGTTTGCCGCAGGGCAGGCCGGATTGGAAAACTAAGATATGTTTCGCAAACTGACGCTTCTTTGCTTTGTCGCTTTGTCAGCCTGTTCGCTGACAATTCCTGATTTCCGTCCCGGACCCCTGGTTGCACCACTTGCGCCTGCGCCCGTACCGGCGATCCCGCGGTCCGCAACAGAGCGTTTCATCGCAACAGCAGCGTCCAACGGTTGCGAAGTAAACCAGACAAATTCAGCCGCAATCCTTGCCGGGGCGACGCTGTCGCGCGACGATCTTGCGCGTATCATGACTGAACTCAAAGCTGACGGTCGCGGGCAGATCGCGGCAGACGGAGCGTCCTTTCGCGTGATGACGGGGGCTTGTGCATGAGTGCAACAATTGGTTTGCCAGCATTGCTGCTTCTGTTAGCTAGCCCTGCGGGGATCGTTCCCGGGGCGCTATTTGCCTTGATGACGAGCGCTACAATCTTGAATGGAATGATCTAATGCTACGCCGCCTTTACCACGACCAACCTGAAACTTTCGCATTTTCGCCAGACAACCAGAAATGGGCGCAAGCGCAGATGAAAAAGTTCCCCGAAGGCCGTCAAGCCTCGGCGATTATTCCGATCTTGTGGCGCGCCCAAGAGCAAGAGGGCTGGTTGACCCGCCCCGCAATTGAACATGTAGCCCAGATGCTAGACCTCGCGTTCATTCGCGCGCTTGAGGTGGCATCATTCTATTTCATGTTCCAACTGCAGCCTGTTGGGTCGGTCGCTCATGTTCAGGTTTGCGGCACGTTGTCGTGCATGATCTGCGGTGCCGAGGATCTGATAGGTGTTTGCAAAGACAAGATTGCCGACAAAGCCCACGACCTGTCAGCGGACGGTAAGTTTTCTTGGGAAGAAGTCGAATGCCTTGGGTCCTGTGCGAACGCGCCAATGGCACAAATCGGCAAAGACTATTACGAAGACCTGACTGCCAAACGTCTAGGCGAGATTATTGACGAATTGGCTGCAGGCCGTGTCCCGACACCGGGCCCGCAGAATGGCCGCTTTGCAGCAGAGCCGCTGAAAGGCCTGACCACGCTGAAAGAATATGACAGCGGTAAGACAAAACATAACGCCAGCGTGCAATTGGCCACTGATATCGGCGATACGGTCAAGCGGATTGACGGTACAGAAGTGCCATTGCTGACCCCTTGGATTAAGGACGCGAAAGCGGCCGCCGCGCCAAAGGCAAAGACTGCAGCGCCTAAACCAAAGGCTGCAAAGCCAGCGGTCGCGAAGACCAAGGCAAAACCGGTAAGCAAATCAAATCCAGATACGCCAGCCAAAACGCAACCTGACACGCTTGATGCGCCACGCGGTGGTGCAGCTGATGACCTTAAGCTTATCAGTGGTGTGGGGCCAAAACTGGAAGGCGTCTTAAATGGCCTTGGTTTTTGGCACTTCGATCAGGTCGCCAAATGGTCCGCCAATGAAATTGAATGGGTCGATAGTCGATTGAAATTCAAAGGCCGGATCGTGCGCGATAACTGGATGGCACAGGCCGCAAAATTGGCAAAAGCCAAATAAGTTTGCATTGAATTTGCGCGATGGGGTGGCCGTCGCTGACGGGTAACCTCGCCCGCGCGCAGTATTTCTTTACGGTAGGGCTAAATTTCGGGTAGATGTGTCCCAAGGTGCTACGCTGGGTCGGAAAGACGCGGATTTTGTAGTACATCTGCATGCCCGCGTTCCGCGGTCACCTGAGGGAGAGAAACGACTATGAACGATATTGGACCAATAAATCAGCGCACCGCCGTCGTGGCCGGCGTGATCGCGATCATCGCTGCTGGCATCGCCCTATTTCTATTCGGTTTTTCACTATTTGCGTCCCTAGTCATCGGGGCCGTGATTGGTGGTATTGCAATCATTGCAATGTTGTATGGTTGGGCTGAGCCTCAGTCGGACCAACTGAATGTTCCCGCACCAACTGCAGAACCTGCCGCAGCACCCGCACCGAAGGCGAAAGCCCCTGCTGCTGCACCGAAGGCGAAAGCCCCTGCTGCTGCACCGAAGGCGAAAGCTCCTGCCGCTGCGCCTAAGGCGAAAGCCCCTGCTGCCGCACCCAAGGCCAAAGCTCCTGCTGCTGCGCCTAAGGCGAAAGCCGCTGCACCAACTGCAACGGCAGATGCAGACAAACCCCAATTCCTAAGTGCCGCCCGCGACGGCGGTCCTGATGATTTGAAGCTGATCAAAGGCGTTGGCCCCAAGCTGGAAAAAACGCTGCATGAGATGGGCCTTTACCATTTTGACCAGATCGCAAAATGGGGCCCGACAGAGCAGGCATGGATCAACGACAATCTTGCCGGTTTCAAAGGACGTGCGACCCGAGATGATTGGGTCAATCAGGCCAAAATACTGGCAGACGGCGGTGAAACCGCTTTTTCCAAGAAGAAGTAAGAAGGGCGGCGTTTACGCAACGACGCGAGGTTAATGGCAGAACACGGAAAAACAAATCAGGGCAGGGCAGGACAACGCGCCGCGTTGATTTTGGCTGGAACCGGTGTTTTCTGGGTCGTGGCAAACTTGGTCGGGACAGAATACGACTGGCCAATCCGCGTCAGGGCGCTTTTTGATCTTGCAGCGCTCGCCGGTTTCGGGTTTGCCCTATGGCAGACATTTCAATTGTGGCGCGTGCGCCAAGACGACAAGGGCGATAGCTGATGCTCAAAGATGAGAACCGGATTTTCACGAACCTTTACGGGATGCATGACCGCACGCTGAAAGGCGCGCAGGCACGTGGCCA
>RCNC010003199.1_pt1 | contig 10740 bp, 9 predicted proteins | sample 2041301 | NCBI WGS metagenome assembly RCNC01 (sample SAMN09708231, study PRJNA481090) | Marine sediment metagenome, whole genome shotgun sequencing project. | biome: marine sediment; feature: ocean; material: sediment; isolation source: Sewage treatment plant 13A marine sediment (STP13A) ... | reverse complement strand
CTTACTCTGGGGTATCTTTATTATTCTTCAAATCATTTTTGATTATTTAAAATACAGATTAATTAGTTATTTACATATAAATAGTTGCCGCTTCATTATACTTTATAAGATTTGTTTTTGATGAATAAACCATATTTGCTGTTAATACAGATATCTTGAATAGAATGTATTCCTGAAAAATTTATATAATCCAAGGCTCTTTGCAATGCACATATGATAAAAAGTAGTTTCATATTATTTCTCTTAATTTATTTGGTAGCCAATCCTTTTGAACTTAAATCTCAGGTTGTGATATCTTCCTTGAAAGGGGAATATATGCATGGTCAGGTTTTCCTTACCTGGAATGAATCAAATATTACGGATAGCACTCATTTCAATGTTTATATCCATGATAACCCTATTAATGGAGGTAATATTTCACAGGCAACAAGGATAGGACATCATATCGAAACCTCTAGTGCCAGTGATTGGTGGCAGAATCCAGCCTCCTTTTCAGCCGATTCAGTGGATGATAAGTCTCATGGCTTCAGATTATATGATCAAGTTTTAGATCCAGCTTCAGGTTTATTTGTTCATACAGTGGAATCCTCTGATCCAGGCGAGATGTATTTTGCTGTAAGCTATTCAAATGGAAGTATTGAAGAACAAAGTTTTAGCGCAGGTCAAAATACCTTAAATGATCCAGTTCAGGGAACTGTTAGTACAACAAAACCTATTCCCCTGGAAAATGCACCAACCCCTGGAAGTGTAGGAGGTAAATCTCTTATCCTTAAACTTCATGGTCGAGGAAGTGATGCTGGAATTAGTGGTAATGCAAATTTTCTTTTTTTTGGAGATAAATCACTTGGCTGGAGAGAGGGCCTTGCCAGAAAGTTCTATGTTGAGGAAACAGAGGAAAGTATAATTATTCTCCCCTATGACAGGATTTGGATTGGTCGACCATTGCTTTACAGCCGTGATAAGCGCGATCATGTTCCAGCCATTAATTCCTTCTGGTTCGGATGCAATGATAAGATATATGATGAGGAACTGGTAGATCAAGGTGTAATAGTTGATTATACTGAACAATTTCTTCTGTACCTGGTAAAATGGGCCCAGGATTACTATGGGACAGATCCTTTAAGAACTTATCTTGAGGGAACTTCTATGGGAGGTGCAGGTGGAATTTCTGTTGGATTTCATAATCCTGATGTATTTGCCAGGATTGAAAGTAAGGTGCCTATTGTTGCGTATACGGATAAGAGTGGAAGCGATGAGAGAAGTAGCCTTTTTCGATTGGATGGGGTTTGTGGTAAACCTTGTGACAGCACAATCTATACTTCGAGTGGTATTCGATTTATCGACCACATGAACGGAGAAAAGGCTATTCGTGATTATAAAGGTGAATTACCCTATCTGGTTTTATGCAATGGGCGTAATGATGAGTCTATACCATGGATAAATAATCCTTCATTCTACCAGGCACTTAATGAAACAAACAGGGGTTTCTATTGCTATTGGGATAACGGTGCACATGATATGCACGATTCTTTACCGGAAGATTTTTTAAAAATATTTAGTTTGATTCCGGAGCTAAAGAAAGGTTTGAGTTATCCTGCATTCAGTGAATCTTCGAATAGTAAGGATCCGGGTAACGGAGAAAAATATAGTGGAGATATTGTTGGTTGGATGAATCGAGGAATTTATTGGACAGAGGTGGTTGAAACAGCAGATTCGTGGAGTGTAGAAATTTATTCTCAGGGAGATTTTTTACAGTACCCTTTAACTGTAAATGTTACTCCTCGGAGTCTTTCTCAATTTCAGCTCAGCAATAATGAGATGACAAATGTTGAGTATTCGGGTTCGCAACGATCGGTTCAAGCCAATGAAGATGGAAGAGTTACAGTTGATGGGATAGTGATAAATTCTGCACAGGATACCATTAAGCTAAAGATTTCTAAATCAACTTCAAGTAAGGAACAATTAGGGAATGAGGTGGACATTGTTGTGTATCCAAACCCGGTAATAGACAGACTTTCTATAAATCTTAACAAACAATACTCGAGTGTAAAAGTTGAAATTATTAATGGAAGAGGGCAGGTGGTTTCTACATCTGAGCATATTTCAATGTCTGAACTTCAGCTTCCTTTTGAATTTAGTCATGGTCTTTACTTTGTGAGAATACAGACTAAAGAGGGTGAAAATTTGGTTGTAAAAGTGATTAGGAACTAAAAATCTATTTTTCCTATCCAATATTTGATTGCCGACACACCTGAGAGATTTCTTCAATTAACTCAGTATTTTTCTCAATTGCATTTCCAACAACAATAATATCTGCACCAGCATTTAATACCTTTCTAGCATCGGTTTCATTTTGAATTCCACCTCCGACAATCAAAGGAACTGAAATGTTTCCACAAACTGCTCTAATGGTTTCTTCAGGAATATGTTTGCGAACTCCACTTCCACCTTCCAGGTATATCATTTTTTGGCCAAGCATTTCACCTGCCATGGCGGTTGCAACTACTATTTCCTTTTTATCTGGAGGGATTGGATTGGTTTGACTCATATATTCAACCGCACTCCCTTGCCCTGAACCAACTAGTATATATCCAGTAGAAATGACTTCAAGGCTCAATTTTTTGATAATAGGTGCTGCAATAACATGATTTCCAATCAGGTACTCTGTATTTCTTCCCGATATCAAAGACATCAATAAAATTCCATCGGCCTTTCCAGAAATCTGAACTAAGCTACCTGGAAACAACAAAATAGGAATATTTGTTAGGTTTTTTATTATTTCTATTGGAGTATCAAGGGTGTTAGAAACAAGACTCCCTCCAATAAAAATTAGATCTACCTTTGACTTGTGAGCAACTTGAATAGTTCTTTCCAGGTCTCTTTGAGAGTAATTCTCAGGATCAATTAGCAATGCAAATAGTTTCCTCTTTCCTTTACTCTTTTTAATAAACTGGTATATCATTCTCCTATTGGTTTGCAGCACAGAACAATAACATAATTGTCCATTTTAAAATAGTGCATATTAAATTCATTATGTTTTTTATCTGAGTGCACAAAGCCTTTAATATTCCCTTTTTCTGCAACTTCAAAAGGTTCAATAAAGAGGTGTTTTTTGAAGTTTAACTCGATTTTATCACAAATCTTATATAATGCTTCCTTGGCACACCAGTGAATGTACATATGGTATTTTCTTAAGTCAGGATCGCTGTTAATTATTTCCATAGGATGAATAAACTTATCAGATATATTCTCGATCCTATGAGACATAAATTCAAGGTCAATTCCAACTCTTTTAGTTTTACTCAATAAAACAGAAGTTAGTTTATGAGAATGGGAAATGCTAATTTGAAAAGAGTTATCTTTAAGATAGGGCTTGTTCGTTTTATCATATATTATTATAGCATTCTCTCCTGCTAATTCTTTTAGCAGAATCCTGACACTCAAAAATTCCAGTTTCCTATTATAGTTCTTAAATCCCTCCAGCCTAGTTTTTTCAAAAGGTTCTAATTTTACCATAGGTAACAGAGTCGCTATGTCTTCAGAAATTTCCCACATGCCGAGAAGACAGCCCTTTGGCATTTCCTTTTTTACAATAAGACCCATACCCAATCTTAGTTAATTAAAATATTCAGGAAGTTTAATTAATAATGGAATTTAATCAAATTTAATTAATTCCATTCAAATGTATCAATAAAGTGAATGATATCCAGTCTGAAAAAGTCAATAACAGGTGCCAGGGAGTCCTTTTCAACTCTTGTTTTAAAGTAAAGAGCACCTCTTAGGAAATGATCCGTACTGTCCGTTAAATAAAATTGAACCGATGAAGCCGCATTGCCCTCAATATCATAGAGAATGCCGTAAACTCGATCATTGCTTTTATTAATCAGATGCTCATTAATGGCATCAGCTTTAACTGTATGTTTGTAGGCAAGGGTATGTGCATCTTCAAGAACGGCATTAAGGTTCCCTGCAACATTCTTGTAACTTATATGAATGCTGCCATTGTATCTGGGGAAGTCTATATTAATCCAACAGGGTTCAGTATTGGGACTTTCATCTTTTTTCACTACCGAATACTCTGGGTATTCAAAGCTATATGGGCAATCACTTTTGAATTGCTTGTATTTTTTTTGAGGAAAGTCAATCCGATAATAACCTCTTGGTTTTGGGGTATACCTATCACGACACCCTGCAATAAGAAGAATGACAATGAAAATAGTTGCCGTAAATAATTTTGAAATATTATTTTGAATCATCATTTCCAGGATTTACTTTCACTTTGATTTTCTTAATTCTTCTTTTATCAACTGAATGGATAGTGAAAGTAATATCATCAAAATGAAAAGTGGCATTTTGATCAGGAATCTCACCACTCATTTCAAGTATAATACCTGCCAGCGTATCTGCATCCCCCTTAATTTCATCAAAAATATCATTGGGTGTTTTTACCACTTTAAAGAAATCGTTAAGCAGGGTCTTTCCCTCAAATAAGTATGTGTTTTCATCAATCTTCGTAAAGAAACTTTCATCTTCATCAAATTCATCAGTAATTTCGCCAACAATTTCTTCCAGAATATCTTCCAGGGTAACTACACCACTTGTACCACCATACTCATCAATTACGATTGCCATATGAATTTTCTTTTTTTGAAATTCTTGCAATAAATCATTTATTTTCTTTGATTCAGGTACAAAGTACGGTGGACGAATCAGCGATTGCCATTTAAAATTTACATTTTTATGTAGGTGCGGAAGAAGGTCTTTTATATATAAAATACCCTTAATATGATCAAACGATTCAGAATAAACAGGAATTCTGGAATAGCCTGATTCCATAATAAGATTGATTAGGTCAGAAAATGAAGTGCCAATATCAATTGCAAAAACATCGATTCTGGATTTCATTATCTCCTGAACATCTATGTTTCCAAATTTAACAATGCCTTTTAAAATATGTTCATCTTCGGCTATCTCAGTGGCTGATAGCTCTAGAGCATCAGAGAGTTGATCCATTGAAATAGCTGCTTTTTTATTTGAAAGTCTTTTATTAACAAAAGAGGTCGAAGAGACCATTACTGCAACAAGTGGATAAAATACTTTCTCAAGAAAAAATATGGCAGGTGCCATTCGTAAGGAAAATTGAATAGCATATTGGTTGGCATATATTTTAGGAATAATCTCACCAAACAACAACAAAATGAATGTTATGAGTACAATTTGTATTATAAATCCCAGAACTTTTGCCTGGGAAAAATCAATTAGAGAATTTGTGATGTAACTTGATAAAATTACTATACCAACATTCACTAAGTTGTTCACAACAAGAATGGTGCCCAGCAGTTGTTCTGGCCTTTTATGCAGTGAAAGAAGCTTATCTACTTTGTTAGATTTTGTATTTTGAACTTTATCGAGGTCAGAAGGTGAAAGTGAGAAAAAAGCAACCTCAGAACCAGAGATAAGACCAGAGCATATCAATAATAAAATTAATACAATAATACCTATGATTACGCCATAAGTGGGTGGATGGAACAAAAAGTTCAGCTCAGCCATCAATACAAGCGGGATAGGGTAGTCCGATTCCACAATGAATATATAAAATTAATCAAAATTGCTAGAAGGGAAGATCATCATCTCCCTGTGGGGATGAGTCTACACCAAAAGGATCTGAAGAAGTTTTACCTTTATTGTTGGATTCGTATGAAGTATCTCCGTTCTGGCCAGATGATTGCTCCCCTGCTGAGGAGGACTGATCATCAGATTTTCGGCCTAACATTTGCATATTGTCTCCAACTATTTCTGTAATATATCGCTTGTTCCCATCTTTATCATCATAGGAACGGTTTCTGATTTTTCCTTCAATATAGAGTGGTGTACCCTTTTTTACCCACTTCTCAGCTACTTCAGCTAATTTTCGCCAGAGTACAATATTATGCCATTCTGTATTGGTTACTCTGTCACCACCTTTGTTTGTATAGGTCTCACTTGTAGCAAGCGGGAACTTTGTAACAACAACACCATTATCCAGATATCTTACCTCGGGATCACGTCCTACATTGCCTACCAGAATTACTTTATTAATCATATATTAGAATCAAGTTAAATGAATATGTAAAAGTAGAAATTTTATATAGATTTTCAAACAAAGGATGCTTGTTTTAATCGACCAGGAATTTTTCTATAAACGAGGAAAGGGGCTTGGGGAATGCCAGACTTTTTAATTCGTTTCTATTTATTTTAACAAATTTGCTGTCCTTTAAATTTTCAAGATTATTTAATTTAAGGGAATAGAACTTGCCAATAATTATCTGGTGAGTTATTAGGTGACGGAAGCTTTCATTACTTTCTTTAATTGTATTCTTCTTAATGGCTCGACTAAGTAACTCTTCAAATTCTTTATGAATTGTTGATTTTTTGGAACTGCTTTTTGTTTCTACCACAGGAAACTGATACAAGTCTGGCCAAATATCATTTTTCCCTCTTTTTTGGACATATATTTTTATATTGTCACTAATTATTAAAAAGTGAAGATATCTGGTTTTTTTCACTGTCTGAACCTTTTTAGGAGGAAGAGAAGCTACCTTGTTGTTTTGGAAAGCATAGCATGATTTTTTAAATATACAATCGCTACACAAGGGGTTTGAAGGAACACAATGAAGTGCTCCAAATTCCATTAGAGCCTGATTATGATCTCCTGGTTTCTCTTTTGAAAGCAATTCATTAGCCAGGTTCTGGATTGAGGAATCAAACTTTTTTTGATTTTTATTGTCGACCCCAAATATCCGTGAAATAACTCTAATCACATTCCCATCAACAACAGCCACGGGTTCATTTACTGATATAGAAGCAATGGCTGCTGCCGTGTATTTTCCGATTCCCTTAAGTTGTATTAGGTCGGCATAACTATCAGGAAATGAGCCATTAAATGCGCCCATTACCATTTTTGAAGCAGCAATCATATTTATTGCTCTATTGTAATAACCAAGGCCCTGCCATAATTTCATTACTTTTTCAGGCTTAGCTTCCGCCAGTGATTTTACATCTGGAAATTCTTCTGTGAAACGCAAATAGTAGGATAATCCTTGGGCGACGCGCGTTTGCTGAAGAATTATTTCGGAAACCCAAATTAGATAGGGATCTCGAGTTTTTCTCCATGGCAGATCTCTTTTATATATATTATACCACTTTAGTAAAATTTCAGATCTTACATCTGGTTGGCTCGAACTATTTTTCATAATCGCCTCAAAAATAATAGTATAACATTTGATATATAATTAAAAAACTTTTTATATTTGCAGTCCCTAAAGATATTATTTATTTAAAGTATTGATAATTAAAGAATTTTAAAAATGACTAAAGCAGACATTGTAAACGAGATTTCAAAGAGTACAGGAATTGAAAAGGTAACTGTTCAAAAAACAGTTGAAGCATTTATGGAAACAGTAAAGGGATCGCTTGTTAAAGATAAGAACGTTTATCTTAGAGGATTTGGTAGCTTTATAGTTAAGAAAAGAGCAAAGAAAACAGCCCGGAATATTTCAAAAAATACTACAATTATAATTCCAGAACATTTCATACCTTCTTTCAAACCTGCAAAATCATTTGTAAACAAGGTTAAGAAGAACGTAAAGTAATTTTAAAGCGATTAAATTAAAGCAATATGCCAAGCGGAAAGAAGAGAAAGAGACATAAGATGGCAACCCACAAGCGCAAGAAGCGTTTGCGGAAAAACAGACATAAGAAGAGGAAATAATACCTTTTACAATCTTATTGTGATGACTTTACTAAACCTAAAGATCCATTCGGGCCTTTAGGTTTATTCTGTTATTTAAATTGTGCTTGTGTTTCAATTTTGAATCAGTTAATTTGTTGGTGTTGTGAGTAATGAAATAGTGATTGATGTAACCTCCAAAGCAATAACAATTGCACTTTTGGAGGAAAAAAGACTGATTGAACTTACTAAAGAAAAGAGTAATCTTCAATTTTCTGTTGGAGATGTTTACCTTGGAAAAGTTCGGAAAATCATGCCTGGTCTCAATGCTGCATTTATTGATGTAGGATATGAGAAGGATGCTTTTTTGCATTACCTTGACCTTGGTGCTCAGTTTAATTCCCTAAATAAATATCTAAGTCTTGTTTTATCAAAAAAAGGCAAGCCTTTTATTCCTGTTCCAAAATTCAGGCTAGAGCCGGATATCCCCAAGGATGGTAAAATATCGAATGTCCTTAAATCAGGTCAACAAATTTTAGTTCAGATTTCAAAGGAGCCAATTTCTATGAAAGGGCCCCGTTTAACATCTGAGATATCCATTGCTGGACGAAATTTAGTTCTTTTGCCATTCTCTGATAAAGTATCCGTTTCTCAGAAAATCGAATCTATTGAGGAGCGAAACCGCTTGAAGAGACTTTTGCTTAGTATAAAACCCAAGAACTATGGAGTAATAATCAGGACCGTGGCAGAAGGAAAAAAAGTAGCTGTCCTAGATACTGAACTGAGGACCCTTATTGAAAAGTGGGAATCTGCGGCAGACCAACTAAAAAATGCCGTCCCTCCAAAGCTAATAGTCAGTGAGTTAAATCGAACAGCTGCTTTGCTTAGAGATATTCTGAATGTTTCTTTTAATCAGGTTACCGTAAACGATAAAGCAATTCATAGGGAAGTAAAAGATTATATTGCAACAATTGCCCCTGAAAAGGAGAATATTGTAAAGCTATTCAGAGGAAAAGCGCCCATATTTGAGCACTTTGGAATTAATAAGCAGATAAAATCTCTATTTGGAAAAACAGTATCGTTTAAAAATGGCTCCTATTTAATTATAGAACACACTGAAGCTCTTCATGTGATTGATGTAAATAGTGGGAACCGATCTAAAACAGGGGATGATCAGGAAACAAGTGCATTACGTGTAAACCTTTCAGCTGCTGAAGAAATTGCTATGCAATTACGCTTAAGAGATATGGGAGGAATAATTGTAGTTGATTTCATTGATATGATTTCGGCTGAAAACAGGCAAATGGTATTTGAAAAGATGAAAGAAGCCATGTCTTCAGATCGAGCTAAGCATAATATTCTGCCATTAAGTAAATTTGGACTTATGCAGGTAACCCGTCAAAGGGTCCGACCGGAAATGTTCATTGATACCCAAGAAAATTGCCCAACATGTGCCGGAACCGGAAAATCTTCACCTAGTATCCTGTTTGTAGAAGACATTGAGCATACTATCAAGCAAGTGCTTGACAAGCAAAAGTTTAAAAAGCTAACTCTAAGAGTACATCCATATATTGCAGCATTTATTGATAAAGGATTCTTCTCAATTTTACGTAAATGGAGAATTAAATTTAAATGTAAAATAAATCTTCAATCAAATAGTTCATATAGCTTTATGGAATATCATATTTTTGATACCTATGAGGATGAGGTGATTTTGGATGGAATGTCGGATTAGTGACAAAAGAAGATCATATTTATTTATATTTTTGAGAATATTTTAAACCTTATATCATGAGAAGGAAAGTATTTTTATTAATTACAGCAATTATTCTATTTTCTGGAATTTCATTTTCACAGGTATTGGATCCTGTAAAGTGGGACTTCAAAATTGAAGCTCTGGGAGATGATGAATATGAGCTTGTATTTGTAGCAAGTATCGACGAAACCTGGCATTTATATTCGGTGGATATTGAAGATGGTGGACCGCCAATACCTACAAGTTTTAGTTTTGAAGAATCAGATAAGTTTGAATTGGTTGGTAAAATCATTGAAATTACAGAAGGTGAGGTAGTGCATGATGCGAGCTTTGATAAGGACCTGAAATTGTTTTCTGAGAAGGCAATATTTAAGCAGAAAATTAAGGTTTTAACTCAAGAAGCCTTCGATATAAAGGGATATGTTGAATTTATGTGTTGTGATGATGAACGATGTCTTCCGCCTACTGAAGCTGACTTTAGTTTTAGTATTAATAAGGAGAATCTTTCAAAAGAATCAGGTAATGATGCATTAAGTAATACCGATACTTCAGATACGGGGAAGAGCAAAAAAGAATCAGGTACTTCAATGCTTGGCTTTTTCCTTTTGGCTATGCTTTCTGGTTTTGCCGGGATTTTAACCCCCTGTGTTTTCCCAATGATTCCAATGACGGTTGCCTTTTTTTCCCAGGGAAGTGAGAATCGGGGAAAAGCCATATTGAAAGGACTAATTTTTGGATTTTCCATTATTCTTATATACACATCCATCGGAATAATAGTTTCTTTGACCAGTGCGGGTGCTGGTTTTGCAAATAATCTAAGTACACACTGGATACCAAATTTGATCTTTTTCATACTCTTTATGGTATTTGCAGCATCGTTTCTTGGTTTGTTTGATTTTGTATTGCCCAGCAACCTGGTGAATAAAGCGGATAAGCAAGCAGATAAGGGTGGCTATGTAGCAGCATTTTTCATGGGTCTAACTACTGTCTTAGTATCTTTCTCATGTACAGGCCCCATTGTAGGTGCTTTACTTGTGGAGGCGGCTTCTGGGGAGGTTATTAAGCCTACCATAGGGATGTTTGGCTTTGGTCTGGCATTTGCCCTACCTTTTACCCTGTTTGCTATATTTCCCTCCTGGATGAGTAAATTGCCGAAATCAGGCGGTTGGTTAAATGCAGTAAAAGTAGTTCTTGGCTTTATTGTACTAGCTTTCGGGATGAAGTTCCTTTTAACTATTGATTTATCCTATCATATCGGAATTTTTACTAGAGATGT
>RCNC010003325.1_pt1 | contig 10741 bp, 4 predicted proteins | sample 2041301 | NCBI WGS metagenome assembly RCNC01 (sample SAMN09708231, study PRJNA481090) | Marine sediment metagenome, whole genome shotgun sequencing project. | biome: marine sediment; feature: ocean; material: sediment; isolation source: Sewage treatment plant 13A marine sediment (STP13A) ... | reverse complement strand
GGGCCAACGGCCGGACAAAGCCGCACCTGGTGATTCTGGGCGGGGGATTCGGCGGGGCATACTGTGCCCAGGCGCTGGACAGGGCGGTGCGCCGGGGCGAGGTGGAGGTGACTGTCATCGACCGTCACAACTACTTCGTCTTCTACCCCCTGCTGGTGGAGGCGGGCACCGGCAGCCTCCACCCCCGGCATACCGTGATCTCCATCCGCGATTTCACCGGCGGCTGTACCTTCCGTATGGCCGAGATCGAGGCGGTGGACACCGGGGCACAGACCGTCTCCTACCGCATGTCCGGGTCGGACACCGTGGACCAGCTGCACTACGACCAGCTGGTGATCTCCCTGGGCAGTGTCACCCGGCTGCCGCCGATCCCGGGGCTCCGCGAACATGGTTTCGAGATGAAGAGCCTGGTGGAGGCCGTGGCCCTGCGGGACCATGCCATCCAGGTGCTGGAGCGGGCCGATGCCGCCGGTTCGGAAGAGAAGCGGCGGCAGTTGCTCCACTTCGTGGTGGTGGGTGGTTCTTTCACCGGCGTGGAGGTGGCCGGCGAGTTCAGCGAATTTCTCCGTGAAGCCTGCGGGCACTATCCCGATATTGATCCGGATCTCTGCCGGGTATCGTTGATCGAGATCAGCGACCGGATCCTCCCCGCCCTGGACGAGGACCTATCGGCGTACGCGGCAAAGAAGCTCTCCGCCCGGGGCATCGACATCCTGCTGGGCAGTTCGGTCAGCTCCATCGCGGCGGACCACGTGGTGCTGGGTGACGGCCGGCGGCTGGACAGCGAGACCGTTATCTGGTGCGCCGGGATCGCGCCCAACCCCATGCTGGCCGGCTTGCCGTTGCCCTTCGACGACCTGGGCTACATTCTCTGCGAGCCTAACCTGCGGGTTCGCGGCTTCGACAATATCTGGGCCATCGGTGACGCGGCAATCAATCCCGACCCCACCGGCAAGGCCTATTCACCGACGGCACAAAGCGCCGTGCGCCAGGGCGCGCACCTGGCCCGCACCCTGCTCAAGTTGGCTGCCGGTGAGCAACCCCGGCCCTTTGTCTACAACACCATCGGCACCCTGGCCGCCCTGGGCTGCCGCACCGGGGTGGCCAAGATTTTCGGCATCAAACTCTCCGGGTTCATGGCCTGGTTTCTCTGGCGATCGGTCTATCTTTCCAAGATGCCCGGCCTGGCCCGCAAGGTCAGGGTGGCCCTGGACTGGAGTCTCGACCTGATCTTTGGCCGGGATGTGGTGCAACTGGGTGTGCACAGGCATTAGAATGGGAAGTGATTCCAAAACCTTGCCCTTGAACCACAGCCAAGGTTTTTGAACCACTTCGTATACACGTGTGGATCAGTATGAGGAGAATGCTGCCATGAGCGATGAACCGACCCGCACCGAGCGGGACAGCCTGGGCGAGGTGGAGGTGCCGGCCGACGCACTGTACGGCGCCCAGACCCAGCGGGCGGTGGAGAATTTCCCGGTGAGTGGGATGACCATGCCCCTGCCCTTCATCAGGGCGCTGGCCATGATCAAGGGTGCCGCGGCCGAGGTGAACCACGAGCTGGGCCTGCTGGACGGGGTGGTGTCCGTGGCCGTGGCCACGGCCGCCGCCGAGGTGGAGGAAGGTCGACACGACGGGCAGTTCCCGGTGGATGTTTTCCAGACCGGCTCGGGAACCAGCAGCAACATGAACGCCAACGAGGTGATCGCCCGCCTCGCCTCTGACCGCCTGGCCGAGCCGGTTCACCCCAACGACCAGGTGAACCTGGGACAGAGCAGCAACGATGTGGTCCCCTCGGCCATCCACCTGGCCGCCTGCCTGGAGATTCACCGGCGGCTGCTGCCGGCACTGGATCAGCTGGCGGAGACCATCGAGGCCCGGGCCGTCGAACTGTCCGGCGTGGTGAAGACCGGCCGGACCCACCTGATGGATGCCCTGCCCCTGACGCTGGGCCAGGAACTGGGCGGTTGGGCGGCCCAGGTGCGGGAGGGGATCGAACGCATCGAGGGTTCGCTGGCACGCCTCCGGAGGCTGGCCCTGGGCGGTACCGCGGTGGGCACCGGCCTTAACGCCCACCCGCGCTTTGCTGCTGGTGTGGCCCGCCGGCTGTCGGAGAAGACCGGCATCGATTTCGAGATTGCCGGTGACCGCTTCGCCGCCATGGGCGGCCAGGATGCGGCGGTGGAGATGAGCGGCCAGCTGCGGACCCTGGCCGTGGGCCTGACCAAGATCGCCAACGATTTGCGCTGGATGAACTCCGGCCCCCTGGCCGGGCTGGGGGAGATCGCGCTGCCCGCCCTGCAGCCGGGCAGCAGCATCATGCCGGGCAAGGTCAACCCGGTGATCCCCGAGTCGGTGGCCATGGTCTGCGCCCAGGTGGTGGGCAATGATGCGGCCATCACCCTGGCCGGCCAGTCGGGCAGCTTCCAGCTCAACGTGCAGTTGCCGCTGATCGCCCGCAACCTGCTGGAGAGCATTTCCCTGCTGGCCAACAGTGCTCACCTGCTGGCCCACCGGGCTATCGCCGGCTTTACCGTGAACCGGGAGCAGTTGGGCCAGGCCCTGGCTCGCAACCCGATCCTGGTCACCGCGCTCAACCCGGTGATCGGCTATGAGAAGGCGGCGGCCATCGCCAAGCGGGCTTACGCCGAAGGCCGGCCGATCCTCGAGGTGGCCCTGGAGATGACCGATCTGCCGGAGGACGAGCTGAAGCGGCTGCTGGATCCCGGCACCATGACCGGACCGGGGGGGGATTAGCCCCACACCCGGCACCTCCATCTCTTCCACGATGATTTTGCCACCGGCCTCCACAATCCTGTCCCGACAGGCGGGGATATCCTCCACATCGATGTAGAGTGCCATATTTCCGGGCCACGGCCCGTCTTTGGGCTTCATGATCCCGCCGTTTATCCCACCCTCACCACCTGTCTCCACCAGGTTGTAGTCCATCTCCTTTGTTCAATTTCTCATCCGCCCGCCACGTCACTTGACCGGGGTATCGGCGAGGAGGATGAGGATGCATGTTCGAATTCTGATGATGCCCCTGATCGCCGCGACGGTACTGGTCGCTTGCGGATCCGGGCAGGATCCATGTCACGTATTCATGACCCGGGGGAAAAGGATGTTGTTCTCCAGGTGGATGTGATCCATCAGGTCCTTTTCCAGGCGCTGCAGGCCGCGGTAGAGTTCGGTCCAGGTGGGACAGGCCTCGGCGGGCAGGTGGAAGTCCCCGGTGATGTCCCGGGTCCGGAGCAGGCTCGCACCGTGCTCCTCGTGCTCCATGGCCATGACCCTGATCGGGTTAACCGCGCCCTGGGTCTGACCCGAACCGATGAGCGGGAAGAGGATCTGCTCCTCCTTGGCCAGATGGCTCTCCAGGGCTTCGGCGATGCCCACCAGGTGCTGTTCGAGCCCCCTGGGGCAATCCGGCTTATCGGCATGGGCCCTCTCAACCATTGCGGCCAGGTCGATCAGGCGGGGCAACACCTCACGCAGCGGCGTGTGGTAACGGGTCAGGATGTGGTCGATCAGGTCTCCGAGAGGCTGTTCTTCCCAGCGGATCCGGTCTGATGGGCCGTCTTCCGGAGTTTGAATTTCGGCCAGCACCTTGTCCGGATCGAGATTCTTCTCCCGGCAGGCCTCCACCAGCGTCTGGTTGCCGCCGCAGCAGTAGTCGAGGCCATGGTCGTAAAATACCCTGGCGGCGCCGGGATACAGGGTGGTCAACTCTCCCAGAGTCTTTGTCGGTGTCATGAAAATCTCCTTGCTGCCGCTGTCGGGTCAGGCTTTGATCAACTGCCGCAGCACATAGTGCAGAATGCCCCCGTGGCGGTAGTAAAGCGCTTCCTGGGGGGTGTCGATGCGCACCCGGGCCTCGAAAGTCCTGGGGTCGCCGCCTTCCGCGGGCGAGGCCTTGACCGAGACCCGCTCCAGGTCTTCGGCGTCCAGCCCCTCGATGTCGAAAAACTCAGTTCCGGTGAGGCCCAGGGTCTCGGCGTTCTGCCCTTCGAGGAACTGCAGCGGCAGCACGCCCATGCCGATGAGGTTCGAGCGGTGGATCCGCTCGTAACTGGCCGCGATCACCGCCCGCACACCGAGGAGCCGCGTGCCCTTGGCCGCCCAGTCCCGCGATGAGCCTGAGCCATACTCCTTGCCGGCCAGGATCACCAGCGGCACACCACTCTCCTGGTAGCGCATCGACGCGTCGTAGATCGATACCACCTCGCCGTCGGGCAGGTGGGTGGTCCAGCCGCCCTCGGTGCCCGGGGCCAGCAGGTTGCGCAGCCGCACGTTGGCAAAGGTGCCGCGCATCATCACCTCATGGTTGCCTCGGCGTGAACCGTAGGAGTTGAAGTCTGCCGGGGCCACCCCCTGCTGCACCAGGTAGCGGCCGGCCGGGGTGTCGGCCTTGATCGCCCCGGCCGGGGAGATGTGGTCGGTGGTGATGCTGTCACCCAGCAGGGCCAGCACCCGGGCCCCGAGGATGTCCTCCACCGGCGGCGGGGTGTGGTCCAGATCGAGGAAGAAAGGCGGTTCCTTGATGTAGGTGGAGTCACCGTCCCACTGGTAGATCATGCCGGAGGGCGCCGGCAGATCGTTCCACTGCGGGTCGCCGGCGAAGATGTCGGAGTAGTTGTCGCGGAACATCTCCGACCCGATGGACGCGGTCATCGCCTGCTGGATCTCATCCTGGCCGGGCCAGATGTCCTTGAGCAGGACCGGCTGGCCGTCACTGCCGGTGCCCAGGGGTTCGCTCAGCAGGTCGATGTCGAACCGTCCGGCCAGGGCGTAGGCCACCACCAGCGGCGGTGAGGCGAGGTAGTTGAACTGCACGTCGGCGTGGACCCGGCCTTCGAAGTTCCGGTTGCCGGAGAGAACCGAGCAGACCACCAGGTCCTGGTCGTGGACCTCCCGGGACACCTCTTCCGGCAGCGGCCCGGAGTTGCCGATGCAGGTGGTGCAGCCGTACCCCACCAGGTGGAATCCCAGTGCCTCGAGGGGTGGGGTGAGCCCGGCTTTATCCAGATAGTCGGTGACCACCCGCGACCCGGGGGCCAGGCTGGTCTTGACATGGGCCGGAACGCTCAACCCCCGTTCCACCGCCTTGCGGGCCAGGATCCCCGCCCCGAGCATCACTGCCGGATTGGAGGTATTGGTGCAGCTGGTGATGGCGGCGATGACCACCGAGCCGTTGCGGAGATTTTCCCGGTCATCGGACCGGGGATCGGCCGCTTCCCTGCCCATCCCCTCGTAGCTGGTGAAGAACGACTGCTTCGCCTGGCGCAGCGCAATGCGGTCCTGGGGCCGTTTCGGTCCAGCGAGGCTCGGCTCCACCGAGCCGAGGTCCAGTTCCAGCGTGTCGGTGTACTCCGCATCGGGTGTGGATTCATCCCGGAACAGCCCCTGTTCCCGAGCGTAGGCCTCCACCAGTTCCACCTGCCTCGACGGCCGGCCGGACAACTCGAGGTAGGTCAGGGTCTCCCGGTCGATGGGGAAAATGCCGCAGGTGGCGCCGTACTCGGGGGACATGTTGGAAATGGTGGCCCGGTCGGCCAGCGGCAGGTGGTCCAGGCCGGGGCCGAAGAATTCGACAAACTTGCCCACCACGCCCTTGTTGCGCAGCATTTCGGTGACGGTGAGCACCAGGTCGGTGGCGGTGGTCCCTTCACCCAGCCGGCCGATGAGCCGGAAGCCCACAACGTCGGGGATCAGAATCGACACCGGCTGACCCAGCATCGCCGCTTCGGCCTCGATGCCGCCTACACCCCAGCCCAGCACGCCCAGGCCGTTGATCATGGTGGTGTGCGAGTCGGTGCCCACCAGGGTGTCGGGAAATGCCGCCGGCCGCCCGTTCACCTCGCCGGGGAATATCACCCGGGCCAGGTATTCCAGGTTCACCTGGTGGACGATGCCGGTGTCCGGCGGGACCAGCCGGAAGTTGTCGAAGGCCTGCTGGCCCCAGCGGAGGAAGGTGTACCGCTCGCGGTTGCGCTCCGCCTCCAGTTCGGCGTTGCGGCCGAAGGCCTCGGCGCTGCCGAAGTAGTCCACCTGGACCGAGTGGTCGATCACCAGCTCCACCGGTTGCAGCGGGTTGATCCGGTTGGCATCGCCACCCAGCCGCCGGACGGCGCTGCGCATGGCCGCCAGGTCCACCACCGCCGGAACGCCGGTGAAGTCCTGGAGCAGCACCCGGCTGGGCCGGAAGGCGATCTCCCGTTCCGTGCCGGCGTGGGGGTCCCAGGACGCCAGGGCGGCGATGTCCTCGGCGGTGACGGTGACCCCGTCCTCCCAGCGCAGCAGGTTCTCCAGCAGTACCTTGTGGGCGTAGGAGAGGCGGTGGATCGGGAAGCGATCCGCCAGGGCCTCGAGACGCCAGATGTCAAACTCGTCGGTTCCGGATGCCGTGAATCGGGCTTTGCAGTTGAAACTGTCGTTCATTGTCGATTCTCCCGGGCGGGACGGGTGTGGTGCAGGCCTCGCCGTAATCTCTGGTTCGTGTCAACCATTTCATTATGTTCGATGGCGAAGATGTTCACAAGATTTTTCCGAAGCGGGCGGGGTGTACAACAGAAAGCCGGGCCCGGTGATTTACCGGATCCGGCTTTCTGAATCAGGGGCCCTGGGGCCGGCCCGACTATTCGTCCGGGGAGTTTTGCCCGGCGATCACCATCTTTGTCGTGTCAAAGGCGTCGGCCAGTTTCTCCGTTGCTTCGGGAACCTTGTCCAGCTCGTTCTCCCGGCAGAGGAATTCGATCTCCCTGGCCACTTCACCCATGGTGCCGGCGGCCACGTTGAGACAGGATCCCTTCATACCGTGGGCCAGTTCCTGGACCTGGTGGAAGTCGCACTCTTCCAGCGCCTTGCGCAACTCATCCATCTGCAGGGGAACTTCCTGGAGGAAGAACTCGACAACCTCCTCCACGACTTCATCATCGCCACCGAGGCGTTCCGCCAGCTCGGAGCGGTCGAAATACGCGTCCTGTTCAAGGTCGCTGTTCATCGGTGCTTCCTCCGTTGACCGGGCATCGTCCTCTGCCGGGGCGATGTCCTCCACCGGGACGTCGTCCCGGGCCGGCGCGGCATTCACCACCGAGGCCTCGTTCAGAGCCAGGGCGATCTCCAGCAGCGGGTCTTCGGCCGGGGCCGAATCCCGGTCCTCTGCCGGGATATCATCCGCAACCGGTGCTTCCACCAGATCCGGAACACTGTTCCGGGCCAGGGCAATTTCCAGCAGGGGGTCCTCGGCGGGAGGCGGAGGTTCCTTCGGGGACACCGTCTCCACCGGGGCAACGTCCCCGGCCGGAGTTGTCTCCTGCACCGGGACCTCATCCGCTGATGTGGTTTCGTCCGGAAGCAGATGCTCCTCCTGGTCCGGTTCTCCCTTTGGCATCCTGGAGAGCTGACGATCGATGGCCTTGCGCAGATCACCCTGGTTGATCGGCTTGGGCACGTAGTCGTCCATGCCGGCATCGAGGCACCGTTCACGGTCGCCCTTCATCGCGTGGGCGGTCATGGCGATGATCGGTATATCGTTGTCGATGATCTCGGACGTGCGAATAGCCTGGGTCGCCTTGAACCCGTCCATCACCGGCATCTGCACGTCCATCAAGACCAGGTCGTATGTCTCCCGTTCCAACTGCTCCACCGCCGCCTGGCCGTTGTTGGCCGCGTCGATCTGGAAGCCCATGCTCTCGATGATTCTGATCGCCACCTTCTGGTTGATCAGGTTGTCTTCGGCCAGCAGGATTCTGGCGCCCAGCTTCTTGCCCTCGGAGATGGAGTGCCTGGTGACGATGGGTTTGACTGCCGCGGCGCGATTCTTGAGCCCCTGTGAAACCACCGACACCAGGCAGTCGTAGAGGTGCGACTGTTTGATCGGCTTGGTCAGGTAGGCCGAGAATCCGATGTCGTGCACGCGGGAGGCGTCCCCCCGCTGACCCACCGAGGTGAGCATGATCAGAATCGAGTTGGATAACTGCTCGTTCTCCACGATCTTGCGGCCCAGGGTCTCTCCGTCCATTCCCGGCATCATCATGTCCACCAGGACGATGTTGAACGGAGACCCCTGCTCCGTGGCCGCGGACAGCTTTTCCAGCGCCTCCGGCCCGCACCTGGCTTCCTCGTAACTGCAGCCCCAGGATTTCATCTGCTCGCGCAGCACGAAGCGGTTGGTGGCGTTGTCGTCGACGATGAGGATCCGCTTGCTCCGGAGGTCGAGGCACTTGTCCATGTGGACCTCGGTCAGCTTGCGGCCCTTGGTCATGGTCACCGTGAACCAGAAGGCCGAACCCGAACCGGGGGAGCTCTCCATGCCGATGCTGCCGTCCATCAACTCCACCAGGTTTTTCGAGATGGCCAGCCCCAGACCGGTGCCGCCGTATTGCCTGGTGGTGGAGGAGTCGACCTGGGTGAAGGACTTGAACAGGATGTCCCGGCCCTTCTTGGGAATGCCGATTCCGGTGTCGATCACCGAGATCTTCATCGCCACTTCCTCACCGTAGTCTTTTTCCAGCTCGGCGTTGATGAAGACTTCGCCCTTGTCGGTGAACTTGATCGCGTTGTTCACCAGGTTGAGCAGGACCTGTTTCATCCGGCCGGGGTCGCCCTTGAGCATGGTGGGGATTTTCTGGTCAACCAGGTAGTTGAACTCCAGTCCCTTTTCCTCGGCCCGCAGGCTCATCATGTCCACCACGGTGTCGATGGTGTTGCGGACGTTGAACTCGATCACTTCCAGATCGATCTTGCCCGCCTCGATTTTCGTGTAGTCGAGGATGTCGTTGATCACCGTCAGCAGCGTGTCGGCGCTGTCGCTGACGATTTCCGCGTATTCCCGCTGTTCCGGGCTCAGCTGGGTGCCGAGGAGCAGCCCGGTCATCCCGATCACGCCGTTCATCGGCGTGCGGACTTCGTGGCTCATGTTGGCCAGGAACTCGCTCTTGGCCACGGTGGCCGATTCGGCGACCTCCTTGGCCGAGCGGAGCTCGCTCTCCACGGCTTTGCGAGTCTCGATTTCGCTGTTGGCCTGCTCGTAGAGCAGGTTGGCCTTTTCGTAGAGCCGGGCGTTTTCGATGGCCGAGGAGATCTGGACGCTGAGGATCTGCATCGCCTCGATGTCCATTTCATCGAAGTTGTCCACTTCGCGGCTCTGGATGTCGAGGACACCGATCACCGTTTCGCCGCTGCAAATGGGGATGGAGAGTTCGGAGGTGGTTTTCTCGTCGGCGACCGTGATGTAGTGGGGGTCGCAGGTTACGTTGCCGCTCACCTGGGCCGCGCCGGACATGGCCGCGTGGCCGATCATTCCCTCGCCCACCGGAATGGTCATATTCGCCGGGAAGATCTCGCTGTAGCCGCCGGCGATGGCTTTGAGCACCAGCTGGTCGCTCTGGTCGTCCTTGATCAGCAGCATCACGCCGTAGTAGTCGAAGGTGTCGCGAATCGCCTGGACCGTGTCGCCGAGCAGCGATTCGATATTCAATTCACTGCTCAGCCGCTGGCCCACCTGGTGGATCAGGGTGCTCTGGGCAGCGCGATGTTGTGCTTCGGACTCCAGTTTCTTGCGGACTGCGATCTCCCGGCGCAGGTCCCGGTTCGACTTCTTCATCTCGGTGGTGCGCAGTTCCACCCGCTGTTCCAGCTTCTGGTTCTGCTTGCGCACCGAACGGGTGCGGAGGTGGATCACGCCGCCCACCAGCAGCAGGCCGGCGAGGATCGCCGTGATCTTAAACCAGGCGGCGGCCCAGAAAGGAGGCAGGATGGTGAGCTTGACCTCGGCGCCGCCCTCGTTCCAGAACCCGTCAGCATTGCATCCCTTGATCCTCAGGGTGTAGTCACCGGGCGGCAGGTTGTTGTAGGTGGCGTCTCGCCGATGGCCCAGATCGATCCAGCCGGTGTCAAAACCCTCGAGCATCATGGCGTAGCGGTTCAACTCCGGGTTAGAGTAGTGCAGCGCGGCAAATTCCACCCGGAACCCGTAATCCTTCCAGGAGAGTTCGATCTTTTCCTGGTCTGCCCTGGTGCCCAGGACGTCTTTTTCCACCCGCCCGCTGGACGAGCGGTTGAAGATCTTCAGCTCGGTAATGACGATGGGGGGCACCTGGTCGTTCTTGCGGATACCCTCCGGGTCGATGATGTTGAACCCGTTGATCCCGCCGAAGTAGAGGCGGCCGTTGCGGTCCCGGAAGCTTGATCCGAGATTGAATTCCTCGTTCTGCAGGCCATCGGCCACGGTGTAGTTGACGAACGACTCGCTGGAGGGGTCGAACATGGAGATGCCGCGGTTGGTGCTTATCCAGAGGTTGCCGTTGTTGTCCTCGAGGATGGTGTAGATGCAGTTGTTGGGCAGGCCGTCCTTCTCCAGGTAATAGGTAAAGGTGTCGCCGGCCCGGTCGTAGCGGTTAAGGTGCCCCGGCTGTCCTCGCAGAGGGAGAGCACTTCGCTGCTGCTCAGGCTGGTCTTGTCCGCGGGGTGGGCGTAGTAGCGGGTGAAGGTGCCGCTGCTGCGGTTGAAGCGGCTGAGACCGTCGATGGTGCCCAGCCAGAGGTTCCCCTGCCGATCCTCCTCGATGCAGTAGACATAGTCCTGGCTGATGGTGGCCGGGTCGTCGGGCACGCTGAGGAAACGGGTGAACCCGTCCCGCTGGCGGTCGTAGTGGTTGAGCCCGTGCCGGGTGCCCAGCCAGAGCCCGCCATCGCTGTCGATGAAGGCCACCCGTACCAGGTCGTCGCTGATGCTGGTCCCG
>RCNC010003198.1_pt1 | contig 10741 bp, 9 predicted proteins | sample 2041301 | NCBI WGS metagenome assembly RCNC01 (sample SAMN09708231, study PRJNA481090) | Marine sediment metagenome, whole genome shotgun sequencing project. | biome: marine sediment; feature: ocean; material: sediment; isolation source: Sewage treatment plant 13A marine sediment (STP13A) ... | reverse complement strand
GCCAGTACTCCAATGGTCGCAAAGAATCCATAAAGCCAACCTACGATGGTTATCCTGGACTTCCGGCCATGATTCTCAAGGATCTCATGGATCGGGTAGGGTGTAAATACATCCTCGATCTCGATCTCCTGCTCCTTCATCTTTCTGAAGGCTGAAAGCATGGCATCCTCTTCATCAAATACGCCTAATAGATATGCTGAGTCCATATGCAGTCTGTTTTATTTCTTTTTTAACTGGTATTTATTCACCGCTTTTACCTCAGAGATGGCAATCATCGGGATGTACTTCATAAAGAGTAATACCCCGAAAATAAAGATCCCCAGGGTTCCCAGGAACATGCTTATCTCCACAAATGTAGGAGTGTATGTGGCCCAGGCAGATGGGAGATAATTTTTTGAAAGAGATGTGACCACAATATTGAAACGCTCAAACCACATCCCCACATTGATTAGGATGGAGATGATCAATACTATGACAAAGTTGCTTCGGATCTTCTTGAACCACATGAGCTGCGGAATAATTGCATTACAGACGAACATGATCCAGAACTGCTTGGTGAATTCACCTGTGATCCGGTTATGGAAAAAAGTAAAGATCTCGTATTCATTCCCTGAGTACCAGGCCAGAAAGATCTCAGTCAGGTAAGCCGTTCCCATAATCAACGAAACAAAAATCAGTATTTTCGCCACCTTGTCCAGATGGGAATCTGTCACATAATCTTCCAGCTTATATACCTTTCGCAGGATGAGCATCAGGGTCATCACCATGGCAAATCCCGAAAATATTGCCCCTACAACAAAATAGGGTGGAAAGATGGTGGTGTGCCAGCCAGGTTCTACCGATACAGCAAAGTCGGTTGAGACGATTGAGTGGACCGATACCACCAGGACCGCTGCTATCCCTCCCAGGATATAACTTAAGCCTTCGTAACGTTTCCACTCTCCAACCGAACCTCTCCAGCCCAGGGCAAAAAATCCGTATACGGCCTTTTTTACCTTCGATGTGGTATTGTCGCGGATGGTGGCAAAATCAGGAATCATCCCCAGGAACCAGAAGGAGGCCGAGATCAGCAGATATGCTGAGATGGCAATAAAGTCCCAGAAAAGTGGTGAGTTATAGTTCACCCATAGCGGGCCGCGTGTATTGGGATAAGGGAAGATGAAGAAAAAATCCCAGATCCGGCCCATGTGCAGCGCAGGAAAGATGGCGGCACATGCCACAGCAACTACCGTCATGGCCTCGGCAGCACGGTTGATGGAGGACCTCCACTCCTGCCTGAGAATCAGTAAGAAGATGGAGAAGGCGGTTCCGGCATGACCGATCCCGATCCACCATACGAAATTAATAATGGCCCAACCCCAGCCCACTGTATTATTTACACCCCAGGTTCCGATGCCCTGTGAAATAGTCACATAAATGGACCAGAATCCCAGCAACATCATCACGGAACTGATACCCAGTCCCACTATCCACCAGAATTTGGGCCGGGCATAAAGCGGAGATGTAATGTCTGTGGTGATCTGTGCAAGGGATTTATTTCCCAGTACCAATGGACCCCTGACTTCCGTATTGTACATATATTCTAAATTAGTTATTATCCATGTTGTTCATGAGCTGATGATGCTTCGTGCGAATCAACTTCGCCTGGTACCGGCTCTATATTCCTAACCTTGGTCAGATAGCCTATGGAAGGAAGGGTATGTAGCTGCTCCAGTAAGTGGTAGTTACGTTCTTCCTTCTTCAGCTTGCTCACTTCCGATTCCGGATCGTTCATATTTCCGAACACCAGGGCACCTGAAGGACACGACTGGACACAGGCAGGTTGTACTTCCCCATCTTTAAGGGTCCTGCCCTCCAACTTGGCCTCCAGCTTCTTCTCCTGGATTCGTTGCACGCAAAGGGTGCATTTTTCCACCACACCACGTTCGCGAACCGTCACATCCGGGTTCAATACCAGCCTGGAAAGATCACTGTTCTGGTTAAAATCGAACTTCTTATTGTTCATGTATTTGAACCAGTTGAACCTTCTCACGCGGTAGGGACAGTTGTTAATACAATACTTGGTCCCGATACACCTTACATAGGCCACCTGGTTCAATCCCTCGTTGCTATGCATGGTGGCTGAAACTGGACAGACGTTTTCACAGGGAGCATTGTCGCAATGCTGACACATCACGGGTTGATGGAACACCCTGGGATTTTCGGGCTGATCACTAAAATAGCGGTCGATACGCATCCAGTGCATGATCCTGCGGTTCTTCACCTCCTCTTTCCCCACAACTGCTATATTATTTTCGGCAATGCAGGATACCACACAATTGTTGCATCCAGTGCACTTGTTCTGGTCCACTACCATTCCCCAGTGATAACCATCAAATTTCGCTTCAGGATAAAGGGTCTGGGAATGTGCTTCAGCCTCAAGATGGAAGTGGTTCCCTGCGGATGGGTCGTTTTGGTATTCCTTCAGGCTTGTTTCCCGAACGATGGGCCTACCCTCCATGGTGTGATGGGTCTGTGTGCGAGCAATGGGATACGTCTTTCCTGTACGCTCAAGCTTGATCTGGTCCGTGGTATATTCACGATGTCCCTTCCTGCTGTTTACCCACTTATAGGCATTGACCCCTACTCCATCTCCCACTTTCCCGGCTATTTCACGGCCATATCCCAATGCCAGGGACAAGGTTCCTTTGGCCTGTCCGGGCTGTATAAGCACAGGCACTTCTACCCCATCCAACTCGACCACCATCTCATCTTCCAGTCCAAGTTCTGAAGCATCTGCAGGCGATACACTAAGGTAGTTATCCCAGCATACCTTTGTAACAGGGTCGGGCAGTTCCTGTAGCCATGGATTATTAGCATAGCGTCCATCATTCATACCTACCGGAGAATATAATGTCAGACTAAGGTCCGTTTCCGGGGGATCCAGTGTAAGTTCGGGAGGCGTATAGCTTGTGGAAGCTGGTGCTGGTTCAAGAGCTGAGACAAAGTAACCTGCCTGAAGGGTATTCACCCACCACTGCTTGTCTCCCAGTGCTTCCTGGGGAGCGATATAAGTTTCCCACATGTATTTTACCAGATCTTCATAGCTGCGGGTTTCTCCGGCCCATCTTAGAAGTGAATCCTGCCAGGCCCTGCTGTTAAAGAGGGGATGTATGCAGGGTTGCTGCAGACTGAATGAGCCCTTTACCGGTTCGGCATCACCCCAGGTCTCCAGGTAATGATGATCGGGACAGATTAACTGGCAGGCACTGGCTGTTTCGTTAAGAGACGAACCCAGATAGGCCGTAAAACCGGCTTTCTTCATAGCCTCAAAGCCACCCAAACTGTAGATGGGATTTACATTGACCATTATCAGGTTATCCACCTCACCCTGATTCAGGGAGCTTACAAAGTCTTCAAACTCCCGGTCATTCCCCTGTTTAAGCTGAATGGTTTGCTTCAGATCTAAAGTGCTTGCATAGTTGCCCAGCATCAGGTTAATACCTGCGACCAGTTTTTGAATATCCGGATCGTTGGAGCCGCTAAGCACCAGTGATTTGTCCTGGTGAGCCAAGAGATCGGCTACAAGATCATCCACTTCAATTACCGAAGGCGGAGTGAAAATTGGTGGCTGTCCTGTGGCTTCTGCGATGCTATTGTAAATGGCCCCAAGCATCAGAACTGATTCCCGGGGGGTGACAGGAATACGTTCATCGGCATTGCTTCCTGTCATGGAGAGAGCAGATTCTACCTGGACATGTTTGGACATATGTGGATGGGCCGTGCTTAGCTCCCGTGTGGAAGCATAATCCCGTGCAAATTCCACCGGAGCAATCCATGTACCCAGAAAATCTGCATCAAAACTGAGGATGTAATCAGCCCTGTCAAAGTGGTACCCTGGAATTATGGACGCACCAAAGAGATCCATGTGTGCCTCCCGGATGCCGGAAGCAGATACTTCATCATACTGAATCCAGCGTGCGCCGGGAAGGTCCAGCAAAAATTTTCGAAGGGCCTCCCTGGTGGAAGGACTTATAATAGTAGGAGTAAGCAACACGGTGTTCCCCTGTTCTGCCAACCTGCTGGTCATCCAGGAGTCCACCTCATCCCAGGATATCGTATTACCGCTTAAAACAGGTTCTTTATACCTGGCATCATCGTAGAGGTTCAGGACCGAAGCCTGTACTCTTGCACTGGTTCCACCGCGCGAAACCGGCGACTGGACGTTTCCTTCAATCTTGATGGGACGTCCGTCGCGCACCTTAACTACAACACTGCAATACTCCGTTCCATCGAAGAAGGTGGAGGCATAATAATTTGCCTTCCCCGGGATAATCTCTTCGGGTTTAATCAGGTAGGGAATGGCCCTCTGAACAGGCTTCTCACAGCTGCTGACCACTGCTGCTGAGGCCACACTGAATCCAAAGAGCTTCAGGAAATCACGGCGTGAACCACTTGTCTTCCCTCTGCTGTTCTCCTGCTCCGGTATTATGCCCTGTTCAAATTCTTTAATACTTCTCCATTGCTTTTCCATGGATATCGCTCGCTTTAATAGTGACACTTGGAGCACTCGGTTCCCCCCGTAAGTTCGGCAGTTACCCGGTCAATCTCACCTGATTCCATAAGCTTATGGAGCTCCTTATATTGTGTATAGAATTCATTATCAAAAAACTGAATCTCGGTATCGCGGTGACAATTGATACACCAGCCCATACTAAGATCGCCTACTTGCCTAACCCGGTCCATTTCCTCAATGGCACCATGACAGGTAAGGCATTCGACCTTTCCAACCTTTACATGCTGAGCATGGCTAAAAAAGACATGATCCTGGAGGTTATAAACCTTGGTCCACTGAATTGGAACACCGCTTTCCCATGCTTCAACCACTTTATTAATCTGGTGTTTCCCGGAATGGCTTCCTTCCCTCACAATGGAGTGACAGTTCCAGCAAATATTAAGATCGGGAATACCGGCATGCTTAGAGTTGGTCACCGTCGTGTGACAGTACTGGCAATCGATCTGGTTGTCAGAAGCATGAACCACATGGGAAAACTTCACAGGCTGATCGGGCTCGTAGTTCTCCTGTCTTCCCAGGGAAGTCCCTGCCTCATAAAGCAGCTTGGCCTGCCAGCCCAGGGCCACAATGAAGATAATCCCCAGAATATAGCGTCGTTTCACCTTTTTAATGAAAAAGACGTCAAGGATCACCCAGGTGAGCACCACCCCCAGAAGAATGAACAGAAATATTTTATTGATCACCGGTTTGCGCTTCGACAGTCCGTGCTCCTCAAAGTCGTCAAGAAAGAGCTTTATTAGTTCTACATCGCCTTCATTCAGATTAAAGGTCTGGTGCATCGTTGACATGGTAGTGCCGGTGGGATTTAGCACCGCTTTCTGGAAATCCTGCAAACTTCGATCCTTGTATTGATGTGCAATTTCCCAGGCATTGGGATTCCAGTTAAATGTGTCAATCTCTACCGTATTATGACAATCGGCACATGCCTTTGATTTAAATTTCCCGTCGATCAAACCGTAAAAGAGGCGCTCTCCACGCATCAGTCCTTCCACGGATGAGTGTGAATCATGCTCTTCCTCTGTGCCATCGGCACCAGATGCGGTGAGGGTAATACTAAGCAGGAAAATAAGAGAGAATGACAGACTTGAGATTCTTCTCATAAATGGTCGGGTTTGATAGTTGGGTTAGAAGTCAGTAGTTCTCGTAAAGTGGTTTATGCAATTTATAACCTTCGTTGTAAAATAGCAACATCCAAGGGAACTGAAGTGCAAGGAAGTCATGATATATGCTATTTTTAATCCGTATAAATAATTTTGCCCTATATTCGATAAATGCAATCGATTTTCTCCGAATATTTCCTGCCTGTCACACTGGCCATCATAACCCTGGGGATGGGCCTCTCTCTTACGGACAGGGATTTCCGAAATATCTTTCTGCAACCAAAAGCTGTAATAATCGGACTCTGTTGTCAGATGATTTTACTTCCAGTAATTGCCTGGCTCATTGCGCGTTCCATTGATATTGATCCGATTTTTAAGGTGGGTCTCATGATTATTGCAGCCTGTCCGGGTGGTGCTACTTCCAACCTGATCACCTATCTGCTTCATGGCAATGTGGCACTCTCGATCTCCATGACCGCCCTCAACAGCATTCTTACCCTGATCACCATTCCACTGGTGGTTTACTTCTCACTGGAGGTCTTTAACCTTGAGGATGCCGCCATCCGGCTAAATGTGGGAGAGACCATTATCAAAGTCTTCCTGATTACCATCCTGCCAGCATTTGTAGGCACCAGGATCCGAAAGAACTATCCGGATTTTTCCATGAAGCTGGAACGACCACTCAGGGTTGTTCTTCCATTGCTCCTGCTGGTTGTTTATGCCGGGGTCATTTTTATCGACCAGGGGACCGGTGCAGCCACCCGTTCCGATTTTGTGGAAATTTTTCCGCATACCCTTATGCTCAATATCCTGGCCATGGTATCTGGCTTCCTGGTTGCACGTGTTCTGCGCCTTCGCGTCAATAACCAATTTACCATCTCCATTGAAGTGGGGCTTCAGAATTCGGCACTGGCAATTTTTGTGGCAGCCACACTGCTTAAAAGTAATGATATGGCCCTGGTACCCGTGGTATACGGATCCTTCTCATTCTTCAGCACATTGCTATTCGGATGGAGCGTGAAAAAATTGGGATGGGTTCCGAAGGCTATCGGAAAAGATACATAAACCCGGCCTTATCAAAGGGAGTTGTTCCTCCCTGCTCTTCAATTATATAGTAGTAGATGCCCTCTTTCAGTTCCTTACCATCCAGGCTGCTTCCATCCCAGAAGATCCGAGGAGATTTCGAGTGATAAATGCGTGTGCCAGTCCGGGTAAAAACGGAAAACTCGTATACGGTAGTCCCATCGGTTTCCACTTCAAAATAGTCGTTCACCTGGTCGCCATTGGGAGTGAACACATTGGGGATTTCCAACACATCTCCAGCCGAATCGGGGGCCATGGCTTCAATTTCGAGCAATTGTGAATCTGATAGTTGGAGAATATCTCCAGAAGAGTCTTCTTGCTGTCCTGCAAGCTTAGGAAGTAGCAGGAAACATAAGCAAATAATAGCGATTGATCTGGTACTGGTCATATCTTATCGGTCAACTTCTGAACCACCCTAAAGTTATTAAAAAATTCCTTGGCGAATACTCTGAGTACTGTATATGTAGGAATGGCAAGTATCATCCCTACGATTCCGGCCAGGCTTCCTGCCATCATTATTACAATAAATATCTCAATGGGGTGCGCATATACACTGGTCCCGAAAATCACCGGTTGAAATACCAGGTTATCAGTGAGCTGAGTAATGGCAAACACCAGGACAATATAGCCCATAAGGGGTAGCAATTGCGTAGCAAAATCGAGTTCCAGCTGGGCGGCAACTCCAAGAATAATTCCGAGGCAGGCCCCGATCCAGGGCCCCAGATAGGGGATAATATTCAGGACAGCAGCCACCAGCCCAATGACCAATCCCAATCTGAAACCCACTCCTACGATAGTCATACCCACGGTAACCAACGTAAGGATTCCTATCATTTGCAGCAAGATTCCTACAAAGTAGCGCCTGAGCAGGTGCTTGACCGATTCAAGGGCGTGCCGGAAGGCCTCCACTTTTTTCTCAGGAACTACTGTAATAATATAGCTGGTAATCAATTTATCTTCCCTGAGCAAAAAGAATGTGATAAAGGAAATGGCAAAAAGGGCCAAGGCAAAGTTACCCAGGATAGAGGCAACCGCGGCAATCAGATCAGATATAACATTGATATTCAAGACAGATGCCAGTCCTGCCTGTAGCTCTTCACGCAGAGACAGGGCTCCTTCACCGCCAAAATTCATCTTTTCGTACCACACCTCCAGGCTTTGAATAGGCTTTTCAAATGCTTCGATGACCTGAGCGGTATCGATATTGGAAAGCTCCTGGGCCTCATTGGCCACCAGGGGAATAAAGATTCTGAAAAAACTGAAAAAGACAATCCAGATGGTCAGCAGGGTGATCAGTGCACGAATGGAAATGGGGATTTTCCATCTTCCAATCCTGATCCTTCCCAGTAAATGGACCAGTGGACGGGCAACCAGGGCAAGCACAGAAGCAATCAGGATATATGCGACAATACTTGAAAAACGCCAGACCAGCAGTCCAAGCAGAACAACACCTGCCAACACCAGCAGGGAACGGGGGGTTAACCAGTTTTTTGACGCCATACTCAGCTGTAAATATAGTCGATTTATCGACAGGGAAGAGGGGAAGTTTTAAGGTGGAAATGTTGATAATTATTCTTTTGAATTCTGGCTTGTTTGGGTACTTTTACCAGCCATTGGAGAGGAGGGAAATATGAAGCAGTATCTTGATTTACTTACACATGTGCTGGAGAACGGAGCCCGCAAGGAGGACCGTACAGGGACCGGCACCATCTCTACTTTTGGTTATCAGATGCGCTTTAATCTGCAGGATGGTTTCCCGCTGATGACCACCAAAAAACTTCACTTGAAATCCATCATCCATGAGTTGCTCTGGTTCCTCGATGGCAATACCAATACACGCTACCTCAACGATCACGGAGTAAGGATCTGGAATGAATGGGCCGATGAAAACGGAGAGCTGGGACATATATATGGGTACCAATGGAGAAGCTGGCCGGCGCCGGATGGGACCCACATCGACCAGATTAGCCAGGTGCTAAAATCGATCCAGGAGAATCCCGATTCCAGAAGGCATGTAGTTAGTGCCTGGAACGTAGGAGAGCTGGACAATATGGCACTTCCCCCCTGCCATATTCTCTTCCAGTTTTACGTGGCCGATGGTAAACTCTCCTGTCAGCTATACCAGCGCAGTGCCGATATATTCCTTGGGGTCCCCTTTAACATAGCCTCCTACTCCTTCCTGCTGATGATGATGGCACAACATACTGGACTTGAAGCAGGAGAATTCATCCATACTCTGGGCGATGCTCATATATATCTGAACCATGAGGAACAGGTAAGACTGCAGCTGACGCGAGATCCGAAGCCCTTACCCATTGTAAAATTGAACCCTGAAATCCATTCGGTATTCGATTTCCGCTTTGAAGATTTCATCCTTGAAAATTATAATCCTCATCCCCATATAAAGGGGGCCATCTCTGTTTGATATGGAAGCTAGAATCCTGAACAATATTTCCATCATTGTGGCTATTGCTGAAAACCGGGCCATTGGAAAAGACAAGCGCTTGCTCTGGCATCTCTCAGACGATCTGAAGCGTTTTAAAAAACTGACTACGGGACATACCCTTATCATGGGACGCAACACGTTCCTGTCCTTGCCCAATGGGGTCCTGCCCAATCGAAGGCATATTGTTATCACCGACCAGGAGGAAGAATCCTTTGAAGGATGCGAAATGGCCCGGTCCATTGAGGAGTCTATAGAACTAGCCGGGACTAAAGAAGAGTGTTTTGTAATTGGAGGGGGCATGGTATACGCACAGTTTCTTCCGGTGGCTGGAAAGCTTTACCTGACACAGGTTCATGCATCCTTTGAGGCGGATACTTTCTTCCCTGAAATAGATTTCTCTATGTGGAAAGCACTTGTTACAGAAGAGGTGGAAGCAAGTGAGCGTAACCAGTATAAGCATAGCTACACAGAGTTTATCAGGGCTTGATCATTGAACACTACTCTTCCAGCTTTAATCCCGGTCCTATGCTGTAGATGATACCCCAGAAGGAGGTAAAGGCAGTAATCAGATAAAACAGTAAACTCAGGGCAATGGATAGATTCAGATCCAGTCCCAGCCACTGCGCCCCTAGCATAAAGGTAAATTCCCTTGAACCTATCCCTCCAATGGTCAGGGGTAATACAGCCACCATGGAAGAGATCAGAAAAACAAAAAGATAGCCCTCCAGGTTCCCTGGTGCCTTTAGTGAGAGCAGAATCAATAAGGCGGATAGAAGCTGCAAAAGCTGCACTACCAGTGAGAGGAGATTGCTGATCCGGAACACACGAAGCAGGTAGGGAAAGAAGCGCCTGAATGCCAAATAGCTCAAGGTAATGGCTAAGGGGATCAGAAAAACAATATACCAGGCATAGAGGCTCATGCCGGGAACAAAACAAAAGAGTACCACCGCCATGCAAAAGAGGGCCACCAGCCCGATGATCCGGTCCATCATCACAGCCCAGAATATCTTGCGGGTGCGAACTTCATATTTCCTGTTCAGGAGGTAGATTTTGTAGCCGTCGCCCCCTATTCCGCCAGGCAGAAACAGGTTGTAGTACATGCCCAGAAGGTAGAGCTTCAAGTTGGTCCTTTCTGAGATATGTATGCCTGTAGAAGTCAGAAATTTGTTTAGTCTGAGCGAGGATACCATTTTGGAAAGCACAAATAGTATCAGAGCTCCGGCGAGGTAGAGAAAGTTCGATTGCGCTATGGTCCCAAATACTTGTTGCAAGTCTAGTCTGGCAAACACATACCAAAGTGCTGCCACGGTGATCGCCAGCTTTACAAGGACCTTTACAAGAGGAGGAAGCTTAATCTTCACGGACAATGGTTCGTTTCACCCTGTAGGGTTTTTTATGCTGGGACTCATAATAGGTCCTCATAAGTATTTCCGAAAAAATTCCGATGCTAATGATCTGAATCCCACCGATAGTCAGTAATAAGCCCAGCAGCAACAGGGGTTTGCCCCATATATCATTGCCCAGGATTTTCAGTACTAAAATATAGACGTCGATGAT
>RCNC010003197.1_pt1 | contig 10741 bp, 8 predicted proteins | sample 2041301 | NCBI WGS metagenome assembly RCNC01 (sample SAMN09708231, study PRJNA481090) | Marine sediment metagenome, whole genome shotgun sequencing project. | biome: marine sediment; feature: ocean; material: sediment; isolation source: Sewage treatment plant 13A marine sediment (STP13A) ... | reverse complement strand
TGCGGCAGACTCTGGCGCAACCAGATATAAGCCGATAAGAAAACCAGCAGAGCGAGCAGGACTAAGCCACTTACAATCCTGATGATCCAGCGTCGGGAGGCAGTTTGGGAGGAGCGATCAGACATTCGGTTTCTCACAATTCTATAGCACAACGGTAAAGCGTATGCGGCTTCACATGCAAGCAGGATTTTGTGCTTTTTTACCCGCTGATGCCAGTTTTGTAGTGCTGTTTATCGTCAAGGCTGGCTGAAGGGCCATCCTGTGTTTAGAAATACCAGGCCAACTGCGCAAACAGCGAGGGACCGGTTGACACATACAAACCAGGTTGCGTTGAGTCAATACCGCCATATTCACTGCCATTCGGGCCAATAGGGATGTTCAACGCCGCGAGTAATTGGATATCCTGTTTCCAGTCGTAGGCGAGCACCAGTTGTGCCAACGCCGAAGGATCTGCGATATTGACAAACACATTGGGTGTGAGATTAAGCAAAGGGGTTAATTCAACTGTAACCGATGCTCCAAGGTAGTGACGCCCGAGATTGAATAATTCACCACGTGCAAGACGTTTTAATAACTCGGGATTGGTCGCCAGGTCCCCGGCGGAATACTCTCCATCTTGTTGCCCGAATCCGCTGTAAAAGTATTCCAGAAATCCTGTCCAGTTACGACCGCCACTTACCCAGGAATAACTGGCGCCGCCAACTGCGGAAAATACAGATTCCGTGTCCGTGTCAGCCCAAACCAGGTCACCACGCCAGATGGCGCCACCAAAATCGGTACTGAGACCAAGACCGAGTATTTGATCCCCATAATGCCGGGCTGCCAACAGATCATATTCATAAGCACCCTTGAAGCCATGGAACTTGAGGGCCAGTGATGATTTATCCTGTTCAACGTCCCCGCTTATCAGGTCACGACGCACTACCGCAACGGCCTGCACATCATTGCCATTATCCAGCAGGTACTGCCCGTAAATCATGTCATCGCCGGTTTTGTACTCCTTGTCTATCGCGGCCGGATCAAATGGATTAAAAATATCCATCGGAGTAAACAACAACCCGTTGCCCCAACTCACCGCCTGGCGGCCAAAACGGAAAACGGACTTGTCACCGGTAAAACCGACACTGGCCCTGTCAAGACGCAACAGAGTCGCGTTTTTGCCTTCATTGTGGATTTCGTGGGTCAGATCAAACCAGCGTCGTTTGTCATTGATGATACCTGCCCCGATAAATATCAATCCCGGCAACTCAGCGGCAGCCCTGAGCATATCGGAGTGAACGGTAATGAACTGTACATGGGTATCAAAATCCCAGCGGTCACGCCTCGCTGAAACTTTCAAGCGCACTTCGAGAATGTGATCTTGCAGGCTGTCACCACTAACATTCTGCAATACGCTATCGTCAGGCACACTGGTGTAAATGTAGTGGTACTTGCTGTGCCCCCCGAAGTTCCAGACGGTTGAGCTTTCGTCACTGGAAGAACCGCTCTGGGCAAGGCTTGTTGTTGGAATCAACATGACCGACAAGCCAGCAAAAACGAGCAGGCGGCTAATTGTTGAAAGGCTCGCAATCATGACGATATATCAGATCGCCCTTTGTAATTCATCCCTGATGACACGCCCGTCCTCCATGTTGATGCGCCGGTCTGCCCACTCCATCACCCTCTGATCATGGGTAGCAATGAGGAAAGTCACCTTGTGCATCCGGTTGAGTTCCCGAAAGTGAGCCATGAGTTTTTCCATACTCTTCGAATCAAGGTTGGCCGTAGGCTCATCCGCCAACACCAGCTTGGGCTGGCTAACGATGGCACGCGCCACAGCCACACGCTGTTGCTGCCCGCCAGATAATTCGGCCGGTCGGCGGTGTTCCATTCCTTCAAGCCCTACTTCCTTCAAAATCTCAAGTGATCTTCGACTGCGTTCGCTGGCATTGACCCCCTGGATTTGCATGACAAACTCAACATTCTCCTTGGCACTGAGCACGGGAATCAGATTGTAGGCCTGAAATACAAACCCGATATGATGTAGACGCAGGTCTGACAAGGCAGCTTTGCCAAGCTGGTCGACACGTTCCCCATCAATTGTGATTTGACCGCTATCCAAACTATCAAGCCCGCCAATAGCATTGAGCAGCGTCGTTTTCCCAGAGCCGGAAGGTCCCGACAGACAAATGAACGAGCCCTGCTCAATTTCCAGGCTGACATGATCAAGCCCTTTAATGACCGCATCACCCTGTTGGTAGTATTTGCACAAGTCGACACAACTTATAGCTGCCATGCGATTGACCTCGATAGTTTTCATAATTGGCCCAGCGCCTCAACCGGTCGGTATTGTGCTGCCCGCCATGCCGGCAACAAACTGGTAATAATACCCAATACAATAACCACCAGATTGGCCAGTAGCAGGTCCGGCCATAGCAATACCGGGTACAACATACTGGATGCGCCCATCATTTCCATGCCTTCAGCCACAACAGATAAATCGATCCCTTCTTTCAACGGAATAATCGTACCGATAGCGAGCACGTTACCGGCCAATAATCCCAGCGCCAGTAACATCAGTGATTCCATCAATATCTGGTAGACAATGGCTATGGGTCGCATTCCCAGCGCCCGCATCAGACCAATCTCCCGCACCCGCTCAAAAACAGCCATCATCAGTGTATTGACCAGGCCAAATGACAGGGCCAGGAAGATCACGATCATCCATACCAGGACAAAACCGTTCATCACAGACATCATGCTCGCCAGGTACCGGTCAAGCTCCAGCCACGACAGCACTTCGAGGTCTGAAGACGCGGCCGAACGAATCTCCAACGTGAGTGCTTCCGGTGTGCGGTAGTCATGCCCAAGCACCGCGACCTCAGAAATCTCTGAACCGGCACCGAGCATATCCTGGATCACGTCAAGACCGGCGTAGACCATGCTTTCCTCAAGACTTTCCATCTCGGCTTTGAAAACACCCACCACCTTGAAACCACGATCCGCTATGGCATTCTGCGGATCCTGGCTCATGATCACGACACGTTTTCCCAGGCGTGTTTCAAGACGCTGCATCAGCTTTTTGCCGATGACAATGCCACGATCATCACGACTATCCAGGAACCGGCCTTCAATGATATTTGCCACATCGAACCCCAATGCCACTTCACCTTCAGGATCAACACCCAATAATAAAACACCACGATTATCGTATTCACTGGAAATCATCGCCGGCACCTTGATACGACCGGTCCAGGCTGTTACCTGATCACTATTGAGCACTTTGAGCAGGTCCTTACCAGGGGCAGGCAAACTGTGGGTAATCGATGGATCATCCCGGTAAGCAACATGGTGCAGCTGAACATGACCAGGCAAGGTTTGAATACCCTGTTTCACCATGTCATCGACCATGCCCCGCAACAGGGATGTCATAAATATCATGGCCCAGACACCAACGGTAATGGCCAGCAACATGATCAGGGTGCGCCGGTAATTACGCCACAGATTGCGCCAGGCAAGTACCGACATCGCTTTGACCGGCATAGGCATCAGATAGCCCTCATCGCTTCAACAGGTCGTAAACCGTATAGCTTGAGTGCCGGGTAAATAGCCGCGAACAGACAGAAAACAAATACAACGCAAGGCCCGAGCATGGCGGACAATGGATCCAGTGTCGGGTATATTACCGGCGGCATATTGAATCTGGCCGCCATTTCATCCATACCGGGATAGGCAAACCCGGCTTGTGCAAAATAACCCGTGACCAGGGAACCGAGTAATACACCGATGAGTAAACCAAGTGCCGCCATCAGGAAGGTTTCCAGCAAAACCAACAAGGCCAGGCGGCGTGGTTTGATACCCAGCGCCATGATCACACCAAACTCACGGGTACGCTCAAGCACCGACATCAATTGCGTATTGAGCACGCTGAATGCCACCAGGATGATCAGCACGCCATACATAAACCATGCACTGGTCATATCGGCCTGAATAGCCTGTTTAAGACCGGGTGTTAAGGTCTCCCAATCCAGTACCACCAGTTTTGGCGAATCTCCGATTGCCGCTTTTAATGGACCCAGCAAACTGGGTACTGTAGCCAACTCATCAACAGAGATAGCGATCACGTGACCACTGTCCTCCATCTCAAACGCGTCCTGGAAATAGGCCAGTGGCACTTCGGCCAGGCTGCGGTCAAGATCCTGTGATCCGGAATCAAATATACCCTTCACAGTTACTACGCCTGCTGCAAAAGAGCCCTCCTTACCACTACCAAGGAAGGTCAATTCGTCCCCAACCGATACCTTGAGGTTTCTCGCCATTACCGAACCAATAACGATCTCAGCGGCATTTGGATCAGCCAGGTAACTGCCTTCGGTCACCAGGCCGGGTATGGTTGACACACCCGCTTCATGTTCAGGCTCCACACCCACCACCTGTGTGCCAAATGAACGGTCTTCGCTTGAAACCAGTACAAATGCATTGGCACGTGCCGCTACATTGGCTGCCGGCAAGCGTGTGCGAATACGCGAGGCCAACTCACCGATATTGTCCACGACCTGGCGCATCTTCTGCTCATCCAGGTAACCGGCATGTTGCACCTGTACCTGTCCACTGAACATACGCAAGGTGTTGTTGATCATCATTTCATATGAACCGAACTGCAGCGAGATCATGAATACCAATAAAATATTGGAGAAAATCATCGCCAATGCAGTCAACCAGGTCCGGCGTTTCTGACGCCAGATATTGCGCCAGGCCAAGCGGAAACTGAGTCCGAAAGCGCTTCCGTTCTGGCGTTTGTACGTCATCGCCGCTATTAATTCCTTTCTACTGCCTCGGGTTTCTCAGGTTGGAAAGTGTGAAAGTTGCTGTGGGCAATTCAAGATCAAACTCAATCGCAGAAACCTCCATCTCAGTCCACTCATCAGGAGACACCAGTTTGCCCATTCGTAGAATCCGAGCCACTGTCCGCCCGCCCATTTCCTCTATATCACGTGCTTTCATGACCTTCACCAACTCACCATCCTGATCCCAATATTGCTCTTCCAGCAGAACAAAATCATCTCGAATTTTAAGTACCTGTTTACCCCAGACGATCGCAGCATCATCATGTGGAATGGCCTCAATGGTATAAACGGTATGTCCGTCTTCCTGTGTTTGCCCACCCAAGCTGTGATCGTATTGATCGAGAATGTCAGTGGATTTGCTGACATCCTTGTTGGAAAAATCACTTCCCATCCAACCCTGGGACATCATTGAGGAAGGAATCTTGATAATGCGGTTAATCTTGGGTGAGTAGGACCACATATCATTATCCATTAACAATGTTCCGTTTCCAGCATCCTTTTTTGGCTCGGTAATTCGCACCAGCGAAAGCTTGTCGCCTTCACTCCAGGTACGCATTGACATCGAGCGTTCCCAATCGGTCCGGTGTATCGTCATTGTCATTTCCGAATAGGAAGTTACTCCCCGCCAGTGATTCATGGCAGCACGTACCAGTTCCTTGGCGTCGCTTACATCTGAAGCCGGAAGCGCTCCGGGTAACATAACAAGGGCCAGCGAGCAGGCGCTTACCTTGAGCTTGAACCGGCCAAACAAACCCCGCGATTCAAGTGATGAGTGAACATTCATGTTTACAAACAACATCTGCCGTTCTCTCCGATTCCTGGTTAGAAGTTAAGGCTATCATAAGTCAAAAAACATATTTGCTTAACATTGAGTTAACGCCAAACAGGTATCATTTGCCGGTGCAGATTTTAAGCCAAAAAGCCATCAGGAACAGGCAGGGCAAAAAAGCCAGAATCGGACTGGCATTTGTGATCGCTCTCGGATTCCATGCCTTGATTTTGATCCTGCCTTTGACCGGGAAAACGCCGGTACCTGAAAACACCTCCGCACAAATTGAAGTGCAGTTAACCACATTCACCGCTCCATCGCTGTCGCCACTGATTGAGACAGCACCTCCAGAATCATTACCAGAGAAAGTGCCTGAGGAAGTGCCTGAACCAGAACCGCTACCCGACCCTGTGGACAGCATCGTCGAAACAAAACCTGAAATTGCACCGGTCGAACCCGAGTCAGCCCCACTGATGCCGCTTCCACAGGTAACGCAACTGAGACGCGATGTGGACAGCATGACCGACACTGAAAGAAGCCGCCTGACCAGCACAATCCTGACCAGGCAATTTATTACGCAAGCATCCAAGGCAGACAAGATCTTTGGCAAACCTTTTGAGCTGAGCAGTACCGCTCCACAAAAAGACTTTCATTATCCAATCAGGCCGGACTTGTTTGATAAACTCGATCAACCGATGCTGGAACTGCCTTTTGAGTACACACCCGGCCTGGTTTATTTTGCATATGACCCGGGAGTCAAGGGTGACCTGCAGCGTTTCTGGGATGTGATCACGCCCGAGTTTGGCTGGAGGACCAAGTACGGTACCGAGGTCAAATGTATTTGGGTTCTGGTGATCGTAGGTTGTGGTTGGAAATAGTTTATTCGTGCTGTTCCAGAGAGCGGTTGAGTTGATTGTTTACGAGCAGAAACGTTGTTCGCTTTGAGAACTCTTTGAGCTTTAACGCACCGATATAGGTTGCCGTACTGCGCAACGATCCGAATAACTCATCAATGAAATCATGCACATCACCCTTGTAAGGTAACAGCACCTCCCGCCCTTCACTGGCACGGTGTTTTTCCACACCACCGTAGTGATTTTTCATCGCCGCTTGCGAACTCATCCCGTAATATTCTTTGAATTGTTCCCCGTTTTTCTCCACCAGGGCACCTCCCGATTGTTTAAAACCTGAAAAGAACTGCCCACTCATCAAGAAATCAGTGCCACCACAAAATGCCTTGGCAGCATCGCTCGGATACACAGCACCACCGTCGGACATTACCAGGCCAACACCCGTTGCCGGGTTACTTATCCCGTGCGCCGCATCCGAGCACTCGATAATCGCGCTTAATTGCGGATACCCCACCCCGGTCATCCTGCGGGTGGTACAGGCGCTGCCACTACCAATTCCCACCTTGACGATATCAGCACCGCGCAACAGGATTTCTTCGGTGATTTCGTTGGTCACACAATTGCCTGCAACGATCGTGTGTTCCGGGCACAGGGCCCGGAGTTCTTCAACCTTCAGGACAAAACGCTCCAGGTACGCGTTCGGTACGTCAAGGACAATAAAATTGAATTTATCACCCAGACCGGCATCAAGTACCCATCGAAGTTTTTCAAAATCTTCATCGCGAATTCCCAGGGAATATGCCACGTAATCGGGTTTGTCAAAGTCCGTAAAAAATGCCTTCAACTCCTCAACAGAATAATGCTTGTGCAAGGCGGTAATCATTCTGTGCTCAGACAAAGCGCGGGCCATTTCAAATGTACCCGTGGTATCCATATTTGCTGAAACTATCGGTACGCCCGTCCATGTGCGAGCGCTGTGCATGAAAGTAAATGTACGTTCAAGATCAAAATTTTTCCGGCTGGTCAGCGTACTGCGTTTCGGCCTAATCAGTACATCACTAAAGTCCAGTTTTACATCATTTTCAATTCTCATGAATCCACCATGCTTTATAAAATGTGGGAGCCTGACAAATAAAGGATAGCAAATCCTTTAGCGAATCTTACATCATCACAAGCCTGCCAACCCTGCATCTGTCATTTGTTTGAAAAACAGATTTGATTTTGCGTCACTCACTCATCACAATGACAGGACTGAACCAACTTTTAGGTGGGCAGTATTTAATGGGAAACGATTTTTACAGGGACGTTACCACGCAACGCCGGATCAGCATGAGAACATGCCTTCGAAAATCATTGGCGGCTTTCGTTTACCTCGCTATCACGGCGCAGTTCATGGTTGGCTGCGGCCTTTTGCAACAAAACACCGAGCCTCTTAGCGAGCGCGCTTCACTCCAGAGCCAGCGTACTGAGAGTGCTGCACTTGCGCTGCAGGAACTTGATGAGCTAGACGCGCTAATCAAGCTTGATAACAAATGGCTGGCCAACGAATTTAGCACCAGACTTAAAAAACAGGCCATATCCAGCAGGTATTTCAACTTCAGAAAACTCAAGCTGAATTTCGGTGGTCAACTGATTTCCTTGCAGGCGACAGTTGCTATCAATGACCAACAGGGAAATGCCATATCGGCATCGGTAGCCGGAGATATCATGCTGGTTTACAGCGCCAATCGCCTGGAGTGGCTGCCGGCCTTCACTCAGCTCCAAATCAGTACAAAGGATTTCAAATTCGAAGACGGCAACTACACCGAAGCTGTTCCTGAACTCACGCAATACGTACTTCATAAGCTCAACACGGATGTCGCTGAAATACTCATTGAGTCCGGCAATAACTCAATACCGCTGAACCCTGTCCCCCTCGGTGAGATTCAGGTGGGTGCAACACTACCAGGATTCAGCGAACTACCGGCTCGGCATACTCAGGCACTCAGGGGCATATTCATGGTTGTCGGTAACGCTATATTGATCGAAGAAACAGCGACATCAATAGCGTTGGATGTGGCATTTATACCGGGCCTGTCAACCTGCCCTGCTGACATCACGGTTTCAAGGGCTTTGTTTACCAGTGATGTCGAATCCCGTGAACCTGTAGATATAGCCACGGATATAAACAACGGCACGGACGTGCGCTATTTCTATACTGAAATTTCGGGCGCCGATAAACCATTCACCATCATCCACTTTTGGTTTGCCGACGGATTGCCATTGGCTGTTGAAGAACTGGCAGTGGGATCGAGCAAACGCTGGAGAACCTGGTCTAGCAGCGGGACAACAAGCAATGATGCCAAACGCTGGGAAGTGCTGGTCGTTGAAAAAGAAACAGGTTGTATATTGCACTCCCAATCCATTCAGACACCCGAACCGGAAACTACGATTACACCGGCAGAGCAGGAACAAGCCAGGCAGGCTTTTACTGGATTCCAGGAAATATTCAATCACCGGGCAAGTGAATTTTCAATTCAGGAAGACGAACTGAAAATTGCCCTGATTGGGGTCAGGCGCCCATTTTTGCTTGAAGTATTGCAGGCTTCACTGGCAGATTTAAGCTTGGATACCAAATTCGATGGCTCCGCCCTATCCGAGTTGCAATACTCAGCCAGGCTTCAGCCATTCGAAACCGGTGATATAGCCTGTGAGCAACGCAGTTGCCCTACTCCGGCTACGTGTAAAGCCAACCTTTCACAATGCAAACGATTCAGGGACACACGAGATTGCTCATCCTGCCTTTTCCGCAACCCATTAAATAACCGTTGCGTCAAAGAAGCGGTTGATCCTATTTGCGAGGCATCGCGAAGTCGACAAAATGCCAGGTATGATACCGACAGGGCAGCGTGCATAAGTAACGCAGAAGCTGCAAAGCAGGAATGTGATCAGTTGAATGACCAGGCTCTGCGTAGCTGCCAGATTGAAATCGGATTTGAAGATTCCGTTTGCGAATCAAACAAGTCCAGCATGAAATCTCTGAGCCAGGGAAGCCCATTGGCACATGTCAGTGCTCATACACGCGCCAAAGGCAAACTCAGCGCCAATTTCTCAAACTTTCGCATCGAGGGTGATTTAAGTGGATTGAAGCTGGATATGTTTCTGGAATCCGATCTGCAACTTGATGGTGATCTTAACTTCAGCCCCGGCAATATTGCCCGCCCGCTTGCCAATTGCATCGTCGCGTGGACCACACCGTTTAAAAACAGGTTTGTAAACACCCCTGCAGTTAACAATATGCTAAGCAACTTTGAACAACGCCACAGCACTCTTGTCGCAAACTGGTCCGGCTTCGGCCTGACAATCGATACCAAGCCGTCACCCCTCGAATCGGCTTTTGTAGGCAATCCGCAGCTGTTAGCGAATTGCAGAATTGGTTTGACAGTGAAAAAGGTCGAGCAGGCCCTCACGGGCGATGATGCTGAATTTTTCCGTGGCCACATGCAACTGGAGATCCAACCCTTGCCAACAAAAATCCATCTGGCTCCGGCGACAATCGAATTGGGGGGCAATATTTACAGCGGGGATGCAGAGCTCTCAAGCTCGTACCTTCGTTATGACATTGGGGAATAAGGCAAAAAAGAAGAATAAGCCACGAAGAAATACACCGTTTCAGCATCCTTCTGAAGCGGTGACGACACTGGCACTTCAACCAGTAGCTAAACCAAAAAGCGTCGCATGTCTGTATCCTTATAAACATTCAGCGCTTTAGTCACGTTTAGTAACCGGCAACCCTTACCACCTGCCTGTGAACATTATCGGCCACCGATTGAACTATGCAGGCGGTGGTCAGGGTATTACAGGGTTCTTGATGCACTTGGGAAGTCAGCAAGGGGTAAACTGAACTGGTGTCCAAGAACCACTTCGTTATAGTAGCCTTTAGGCTTGAACAGATATTGAAACAAAGATGAACAACAGTTAAATCTATAATGAAACTAACTTAAGTTTTCAGATGATATTTAATCGATAACCAAGCCCGCGCACCGTCTCAATCATCGAATCGCTGCCGTCATCATCTATCTTTTTACGTAGTTTGCCGATATACACATCCACAACATTGGTCAATGGATCCATATTCAGCCCCCAAACATTGCTCAGGATGCGTTCACGACTGAATAAGGTACCCGGATTACTCATCAACAATTCGATGATCGCCAATTCCTTGGCGGTCATCTTGATTTCCTCTCCGTCGCCGAGAGTCCGGATCGCCTCATCCTCGTCCCCGATGTAGTACACGGCGACGTTGGCCGGCAGCG
>RCNC010003196.1_pt1 | contig 10744 bp, 9 predicted proteins | sample 2041301 | NCBI WGS metagenome assembly RCNC01 (sample SAMN09708231, study PRJNA481090) | Marine sediment metagenome, whole genome shotgun sequencing project. | biome: marine sediment; feature: ocean; material: sediment; isolation source: Sewage treatment plant 13A marine sediment (STP13A) ... | reverse complement strand
CAGCGGCGGACGCCTCGTAGCCCGGCAGCGGCGCCAGCCAGACCCTTTTTGGCAGCCAGTCCTCCTCGAAAACTTCCTGCGAGTAGCCCGCCTCCTGGCGGGCCTTTCGCTCTTTGCCCTCTGGCTCTTTGGCGACAAACGCAACCCTCTTCCCATCGGGAGAGATCCGGTAGTCGGAGATCGCGGTCTCGAAGGCCAGCAAACGCAGCGACTCGCCTCCGGAAAGTGGAATCGCCCACAGCGAGATATGGGCGTCACACCCGCGTTTCGCCAGATAGGTGATGAGCTGGCCATCCGGAGAGAACCGAACGGACGACACCTTGATGTCACCACTGATATAGGAGGCATCAGCACCAGCCTCCACCGAAACAACGTGCAGCTCTCGCCAGGCGGCACCGTCAGGATCAATTCCAGGTTTACGGGGAACGTCAAGCGTGTAGGCGATAAACGATCCCCCAGGCGCCATGACCACATCATTGACCGATCTTACGGTCGCCAGCTGTTCGAAAGTCAGACCTTCCCCGGCCTCGACGCTGCCCCCGACACCCACCAACACACACGCGACGACCAACAGATATCCTCGAAAATTGAATCGCGACATGACCCCTCCTTTTGCGACGATAGCCATTCTATCGCGGCGGAAGCGACTCCCAACTCGCATTGTTTGGACTTCGGGGGTAGGAGCTGTTATAAATCAGCCAGAAATCGAGACAATGTCACAGAACGACGAAATTTGAGGAGGTTCACATGGTGTCCCTGACAGCTCTCTGGCTCCCGATCGTGCTAGCGGCGGTGGTGGTATTCATCGCGAGTTCGTTCATTCACATGGTCTTCAAGTACCACAGCTCCGAATATCGGCAGCTACCGGAAGAGGGGGCCATTCTCAACGCGATGCGCGGCGCGAAGGCCAGCCCCGGCTTCTACTCCTTTCCCTACGCGGCGACGATGAAGGAGATGGGCTCCCCCGAAATGACGGAGAAGTACACGCAGGGCCCGGTCGGGACGGTCAACATCAACCCGAGCGGACCGCCGGCGATGGGCAAGAATCTCATGCTGTGGTTCGCCTACAGCATCGTCGTCGGGGTCTTTGCCGGCTATCTGGCGAGCCGGACCCTTTCCGCCGGAACCCACTATCTCCAGGTCTTCCGCGTTGTAGGCTGCTCCAGCTTTATGGCCTATAGCTTTGCCTATTTTTCGGATGCGGTGTGGAAGATGAAACCGTGGACCATGACCTTCAAGCATGTCTTCGACGGTCTCGTCTACGCCCTGCTGACCGCGGGCGTCTTCGGTTGGCTCTGGCCGCAGCAGTAGCACCTCAAGAATTGAACAAGGGCGGGATATATCCCGCCCCTACAAATCGGATGGTCGACTCGTGTCACTCGTAGGGGCGGCATATATGCCGCCCTGATGACACGTCAGGATTTCATTTCAGCGGCTTTTTCGACCGCGTTCCCAGTCAGGAATCCGTCCTCCTCCCCGCCTGTTCGCGCCGTAAACCCTCCGTGTCCCATGCCTCGTCAACATTGGACCACAGATCACTGCTGTCGGTGGCGAGGACGCGTTCCAGCGCTTCGCTCTGCTGGCGCACCAGTTGCATGTAGGTTTTTGTGTCCCCTCTTTTTCCGCTCAGCTCGCGCAACGCCTGTTCGTCGTGGACCCGGAATCGCCGCGTCCGCCGCAAAGCCTCGAAACCCGGCATCCCCAGCTCACGCAAGACGTCGAAACCTATCCGCAGCGAGCTGTCGAGGGTCTCTCGATAGACCGAGTCCAAACCCGCTTCGAGGAGCTCATATGCGTGAGTCCGGCCGATGGCGCGACTGAGAACCTTCAGGTGGGGAAAGTGTTTCTGTGCTGTTTGGACGAGCTCCAGAATCCGGTCCGGATCGTCGAGCGCGATGACCAGGACGCGGGCCGAATCAGCGCCGGCTGAGCGCAGCAGGTCGAGCCTCGAAGCGTCACCGTAGAAGACCTTGTGGCCCAGCTTGCGCAGGAGCTCGACCTGATCGGAATCGACCTCGAGGACCGTAGCGGCGATCCCGCTCACCCGCAGCAGCCTGCCAATGATGGTGCCGACCCGACCATAGCCGGCGATGATCACCGGGTTGGACTCATCAATAACGTCAGCCTCACGCTGGTCCTTTTCGAGGGTTCCGAACCGTGGTTGGACCAAGCGCTCGTTGACCAGCATCAACAGCGGCGTCAGCGCCATTGTCAATGCGACGACAGCTACCAGGGGACTCGCCACCTCGAGACCTATAACCCCCTGCTGAGTCGCGAACGAAAAGAGCACGAACGCAAATTCACCGGCTTGCGCGAGGGCGAACGAGAAAAGGAGATTCTGGTCGGAGCCGAGGCCGAAGACTCGACCAAGAACCAACAAAACCAAGAACTTGACCACGATGAGGGCGGCCACGAGGCCACCGATAAGAACCGGCCGCGAGATGATCTGCGCGAAATCGATGGAGGCACCCACCGAGATGAAGAAAAGGCCCAACAGGAGTCCTTTGAACGGCCCGATATCACTTTCGAGCTCGTGCCGATATTCGCTCGTGGCGAGTACCACGCCGGCAAGAAAGGTGCCCAACGCAGGGCTCAATCCGACCCGTGTCATGAGGATTGCGATGCCGATGACCAGGAGCAGTGCTGACGCAGTGAAAATCTCGGGCACCCGAGCCCGTGCGATGAATCGGAAGGCTGGCCTGATCAAGAGCCGACCCCCAATCACGATCGCCGCAACTGCGGCCGCGACGACCAGGGCGGTCCCCCAACCCGGAAGGCCTTCAACCCAGGTCGTGGAATGCCCTGTTTCCGCCGAGGCGTGGACGGCACCGGACCGAGCCAGCAGCGGCAGGATGGCCAAGATGGGTATGACGGCGAGGTCCTGGAAGAGCAGCACCGAAAATGCACTCCGCCCGCCGCCGGTTTTCGTCAGGCCTTTTTCCTGCAGGGTCTGGAGCACGATCGCCGTCGAGGACAAGGCAAGGATCAGCCCGACGGCGAGCCCGCTCCGCCAGTCGAGGCCGACCGCTATCGCAATGGCAGTGATCACAGCCCCGGTGACTCCCACCTGAAGGCCGCCGAGGCCGAGAATCGAGCTCCGGAGTCGCCATAAGAGAGATGGTTGGAGTTCGAGACCGATCAGGAAAAGCATCATCACGACGCCGAACTCGGCGAAGTGAAGGACGTCTTGGCCTTCCTCGCCAACCAGACCAAGCGCAAAGGGACCGATGGCAATACCTGCGATCAAATAACCGAGCACCGAGCCCAGACCGAGCCGTTTGGCGATCGGCACCGACACAACCGCCGCCGCGAGGTAGATCAGGGCCTGGTAAAAAAAGCCTTCACCGTGCATCGCTCAGTCCCCCAACAGGGCGTCGAGGTCGGAGTTGAGCCGCCGAAGGCCCGCCACACCGTCCGCCCTCACACGACCGTCGCGGAGTGCTTCCACCAATCGCCGGTAATCGACCGCATGGTCCTCGATCTCAGATGCCGTGAGTCTGAAAGTTCCATGAACGACGAAGGGCGGCAGAAAGTCCATCCCGCACAGCCGTGCGGTCTGCTCGATCGGCGCCAGGAGTTGCCGTACGGAGAAACGATTGGACCCCTTCGCGCAGTAGGCGTCCTCGCTGCCGCCCGTGGTCATCGCGCTGAGCAGGGCTTTGCCCCGCAAAGCGTCGCCATCATGCCCGTAGGCCCAGCCGTGCTCGAGCACCAGATCCTGCCACTCTTTGAGAATTGCGGGAGTCGAATACCAGTAAAAGGGGTGCTGAAAAACGACGATTTCGTGGGCTGCGAGCAGTTCCTGCTCTCGGGTGACATCGATGTTGAGATCCGGATACTCGTCGTAGAGATCGTTGACCGTCACCCCGTTGAGGTCCCGCACGGCGGCGACGAGACGGCGATTGACCCGCGAATTGCGAATCGCGGGATGGGCGAAGAGAACGAGAACTGGATGAGCGATGTCCATAACCACCGCCATGCTCAACCATAAGGAGTCCCTGACGATTCCAGACCCGCCCTTTAACGATGATTTTGGGGGGTTCTTTTCAGCGCGGTGGTAGGTCCAGAGCGAGCCTGTTGGTCGATCTGATCTTTTCGAGCGTATTGGTGTAAAGATCGAGGCGCATTTCCTCGATATCTCCCCACTCGGTACCCGCAATCTCGGTCCCGCCGAGCCCTTCAAGGCGCATGATCTCGAGCGTGAACCTGAAATCGGGGTGGGGATCGATGAGGCTCACCCACTCCTGCTGCTCAGGCTCGAGCCTCCACAGATCGCGCTCTTCGGGAGCCAGCCCGTTGAGCACCAGCTGATCAAAGGTCTCGACCAGCCACGGCTCGTCGGAGCCGGGGCGCAGCAATGCAGCACGGAAATGAATCAGCCAGACCACTTCGTCAGTGTTGTTCTCGGCCTTGAACTCGATCACCGGCCATTCGAGGAAGCCGCGATTCCGCTTATAGACCCTGCTCTTTTCAAGCTTGAAGCGATCGAGCTCGGCTCGAGCTTCATCAGATCCAATCCTGGCCTGCTCGAGCTCCGTGACCGCTGCCCGAACCTCGCCCAGTCGTTTTCGCATCGCTTCGGCGATGATTCCATCCGCAGTCATCCCCTTGAGCGGCTCATATAATGCGAGAATCAGCTCTGGGTGCGAAGGCACTTCGCCCTCTTCGCTGGTCACGATAGCTTCCTCGCCGACCAGATATTTGAGAGCCTCGTCAAACCGATCGCGCTGCTCGAGTTCGCTCTGCTCGCGGAGGACCGTGAGCGATTTCTCGAGTTTTTCGACGCTGGATGTCTCGAGAGTGTTTGGACCGCAGCCCACTCCAAGAACTCCGAGACCAACGACGGCAACCAGTCGGAACCAGATTTTGGCCTGCAATATCTTGCTCATCGCCCCTTACCTCGGTTCAGAAGTGTCCCTTTCAACTCTACCAGCCCTGACGAGTGGCGAAGACAATGATCGAGGAACAAAGGGATTCAACAAACACACAGCGTCGATACGACTTCACAGCTCTGCGGCTATGCGGCCGTACGGCGAATCGATTGGGCTTGGCATCCGCATCGTCAACTGGACGCGCCGAATGGCCGAATAGCCGTCCCGCCGTATGGCCTCGTGTCGTCAGTAGCTATGCTCGTCGAGTTTCACCTTGCCGCGGAAGGTCCAATAGACGATACCCGTGTAGGCGAGGACGAAGGGCATGCCGACGAGGGCGATGATGAGCATGATGCCAAGGGTCTTGGGACTCGACGCGGCCGAAAAGACGGTAACCGAGTGCGCGGATTCGTTGCTTGCGGTGACCAGATTGGGGAAGAGGGCAAGGCCGAAGAGCATCACCAGCGTGGCGATGACTACACAGCTTGAGATAAACGCCCAGGCAGGCCGTCCCCAATGCAGCGTGCGCGGGATGTTGGCAACCGCGAGCACATTGACAATGACCACGATCGCCGCCACCGGCCAATGCTCGAAGTTGGCGGTTGCCCGCGGAACCAAAGCCAGCGTGTACATCGTGGTCAGCATGTACGTGACCAGAAAGATGCCCCAGCTTCGCCACAACCAGTCGCGCAGTCGTTCCTGGAAATCGCCTTCGGTCTTGAGGTAGAGGAAGAGGCCGCCGTGCATCGCGAACAGGGCTACCGTCATCAAACCCACGAGCAGTGTGTACGGACTGAGCTGATCGAGGAGGGTACCGGTGAAGTTGCCGGCCTTATCGAGGGGCATCCCGAGCATCGCGTTTCCGATTGCGACCCCAAAGAGGAATGTCGCGGTGGCCGAGCCGCCAAAGAAAGTCAGATCCCAGAATCGCCGCCACCGGTCATTTTCGACCTTGGAGCGAAACTCCATCGACACTGCTCGAAAGATGAGCGCCGCCAAAAGCAGCATGAAGGCGGTGTAGAAACCCGAGAAAACGGAGGCGTAGGCCTCCGGGAAGGCGGCGAAGAGGACGCCGCCAAACGTGACGAGCCACACTTCGTTGCCGTCCCAAAGCGGGCCGATCGAGTTGATGGCGATCCGCCGCTCGCGATCATCTGCCGGTACAAAGGGGTGGAGAATGCCGACCCCAAGGTCGAACCCGTCAAGGATCGCGTAGCCGATCAGGAGAGCGCCTTCGATGAGAAACCAGATCACGGCCAGGGTTTGCCAATCCATCTTCCCCTCCCCTCAGCCCGACCCGCCGGAGCCGGTTCCGGCGACAGCCGGCAGACCATCGTCACCCCCATCCGTGGGTCCGGCGGGGTCCGGTCCGTGGCGAATCTTCTGGTCGAGGACGTAGAGCCAGGCCGCCAGCAGGCTGAGGTAGATGATGCCAAAGCCGATCAGCGAGCCCAGCACCTGGGAAGCGTCAACGGAGGGACTGACCGCATCGCTCGTCCGCAGACCCAGGGTCTCGTCGTACTCGACGAATCCTGAGGGCCCGGTCAGGAGGTCACCGTCCGCAGTCCACTCCAACGGCGGATGGACAATCCATGGTTGGCGCCCGACCTCGGCAGCGACCCAGCCAAGCTCGTTGGCGGCGAGAGCGCCACCGACCGCGAAGACAAATGCCCACAGCAGCCATCGGGTCTTGAAGAGACTGCCACGCCAAAACAGCAGGCTCGCCAACGTTGTGAGGCCGATGAAGGTCATTCCGAGACCGATCATGATGTGGTAGCTCGCAAAGGACACCAGGACCGGCGGCCGGTCCTCTGGACGGAAGCGATCGAGGCCCACCACCGGCTCAGAGAAATCCTCGTGGACGAGAAAGCTCAGCCCACCGGGAATGGCGATGTTGAATCGAACAGTCTCGCTCGAGTCATCGGGCAAGCCAAAGAGGTTCATGGCGGCGGGTCCCGATTCGTAATGACCCTCGAAGGCGGCAAGCTTGGCCGGTTGCCAGTGATAGACGTTCTTGGCCTGGAAGTGACCAGAGGCCAATGCGGCCAACGAGGCGATGGTGGCAAAGAGAAGGGCGCCGGAAAAGCTCTTCTTTGCGAAATCGAGGTGGCGGCCCTTGAGCAGATACCAGGCCGAGATCGACATCACGAAGAAAGTGCCAAGAATAAAGGCGCCGATCCACACGTGGAGCAGCCGTTGGACTGTCGACGGGTTGAAGACCAGGGCCCAGAAGTCGACAATCTCAGCGCGCAATACGGGCACACCATCGATGATCAGCGGCTGCCCGTCACGCAAAACGGGCACGATGTGGTGGCCTGCCGGGGTCTGCTGCCAGCTGTTGGCGACGACGATCCAAATCGATGAGAAGATCGATCCAAGGGCCACCATCAGGGTCGCAAAGAAGTGCATCCTCGGCGAAATCCGGTCCCACCCGAAGACCAGCAGAGCCAGAAATCCGGACTCGAGGAAAAAAGCGAAAATCCCTTCGGCCGCCAACGCCGACCCGAAGACGTCACCCACGAACCTGGAGTAGACGGCCCAGTTGGTGCCGAACTGGAACTCCATGACGATGCCGGTTGCGACGCCGATCGCGAAGTTGAGGGCGAAGATCCGGGTCCAGAACCTGGCTGCGGTCTCGAACAGGGGGTCTCCGGTGCGGAGGTGTTGCGCCTCGAGGTAGACCATCACGACACCCATCCCGATCGTCAGAAGCGGAAAGATGTAGTGAAAGCCGATCGTGAATGCAAACTGAAGACGCGACAGCAGGACCACATCCATTGGGCGCGCTCCTTCCCGGTACGGAAATCAGAAAATGCTCGCCTATTCGGGAACAGCATCGTACCCGAACCGGGAATTCCCGATGAGGCTTCAACCGGGCGGGACATATCCCGCCCCTACAACGCAGCCTGCAAAACCCAAGGTAGGAACGGCATAAATGCCGCCCTCGATCGCAACCGACGTTGCCTTACCGACGAGTTCAAGCTAGTGTTTCCACCATGAAAAATATCGTTATTTTTGCTGTATTCGCCATTCTGCTCACTTTCAACGTTTCTGCGCAGGTACCAGAGACGCCTCCGGACGTCGCCGCCCCGCCAACGGACGCCACCTGTACCGACAGCGGGCTCTGCTCCAAAGTGCAGGTCGCCGGCAGCGGCGAGGAGCACCCGGAAGCGTGGGACAGCGTCACCGTCCACTACTCCGGCTGGACTACCGACGGCAATCTCTTCGACTCCTCATTCAAGAGGGGCAAGCCCGCGACCTTTCCTCTCAACCGGGTCATCCCGGGTTGGACCGAGGGAGTCCAGCTGATGGTCGAAGGCGAAATCCGCCGCTTTTGGATTCCGTCCAACCTCGCCTATAACAACGCTCCTGGAAAACCGGCCGGCATGTTGGTCTTCGACGTTCAGCTGATCTCGATCGACAACAAACCCGAACCGACACCGCCACCAAAGACTCCGGAGGACGTGGCCGCACCGCCCGCCGATGCCGAGAAAACAGCGAGCGGGTTGGCTTCGAAGGTCCTCAGGCCCGGTGTCGGAGAAGAACACCCGAAGAAGAGTTCGACCGTGACGGTCCACTACTCCGGCTGGACCACCGACGGCAAGCTCTTCGACTCGTCCGTCGTGCGGGGTGAACCGACCTCGTTCCCCCTGAACCGCGTCATTCCAGGTTGGACCGAGGGTGTGCAGCTGATGGTCGTGGGCGAAAGACGTCGTTTCTGGATCCCGGAGAAATTGGCCTATGCCGGTGCCTCCGGCGCGCCGAAGGGCATGCTGGTCTTTGACGTCGAGTTGCTCGAGATCGAATAGCTGTACAAGCAGATCGTTCGGCTCGGGTTTCACGGCTCTCGGGGATTCAATAGATGCCAGATGCCAGATGCTCGATGCTCGATGCTCGATGCTCGATGCTCGATGCTCGATGCTCGATGCTCGATACAACAAAATGTTCGGTCCCTCTCCGTTCATGTCAAGAGGCAGGTTGGCGGAAATCCGAAATCCGAAATCCGAAATCTCAGCGTGGGTGGGCAGATCGAGTATCCAGTATCGAGAATCGAGTATCCGACGAAAGGCGACGGAACATTTCAAACCCTCAACGCGTTCTTGACACCAGCCAGCGCTGAAATGGGGGATCGATGCCCAGACCTGAAAAACACGTATTCGTTTGCCTCAATGCCAGGCCGGCTGGCCACCCCAAGGGGTCCTGTACCGAACGTGGCGCCGAAGGGCTACTGATGGAGTTCGGTCGCCTGATGGAGGTTCGGCAGGCCTATGGCAAGGTGGCCATCACCCGCACCAGCTGTCTCGGTCCGTGTGAACTCGGCCCAACCGTACTTGTCTATCCAGACGGCATCATGTACGTGGGTGTGCAGGTCGGCGACATCGAGGAGATCTTCGATCAGCACCTCCTCGGTAATCAGCCCGTCAGCCGACTGCAGGCGCCGACGGAGATCTGGGGATAGCAGCTCAATATTCAGGTGTGTTGTTTATCTGGCCAAGGAATTACGCCATCATAGGAGCATGCTGAATCGAGTTCCGCTCTGTCTCATGCTCGTCATCGGCGCCTGTGCCAGCTCTCAGGAGGACTTCCAGCCGTATTCGGTGATCGATGCGCCGACGGTATCTACGGACCAACCCGCAGCCGAACCGTCACTGTCGACCAATACCAGCGCGGTACCAACGACGACGGCCCCAACAGACAACTCCGTCCTCGTCATACTCGGCACCGGCACCCCGAACCCGGATCCCGAGCGGACTGGATCTGCGATCGCGGTCATCGCCGGCGGCCGGCCATACCTCGTCGACTGCGGTCCCGGTGTCGTTCGCCGCGCAGCGGCGGCCCATCTCGCCGGCGTGTCGTCCCTCGACATGCCCAATCTTTCGAGGCTTTTCGTCACCCACCTTCACTCCGACCACACGGCCGGCTACGCCGACCTCATCCTCACACCCTGGGTGCTCGAACGGGAAGAACCATTCGCGGTCTTCGGACCGCCCGGGATCCGATCGATGACCGACCACATCCTCGCCGCCTACTCCGAGGACATCGAAATCCGCCTCCATGGCAGCCAGCCCCAGAATGCGACTGGAATCGAGGTCAATGTCCACGAGATCGAGCCCGGAGAAATCTACCAGGACGAGAATGTGACGGTGACCGCGTTTGCGGTAACCCACGGCGCCTGGCAGTTCGCCTTCGGATTCCGATTTGAAACTGCCGACCGCTCCATTGTCATCTCCGGCGACACCACAGCCACTGACGCCGTGGTCGAGGCCTGCAACGGCTGCGACATCCTGGTCCACGAAGTCTACGCAAAAACCGGACTCGACCGTCGCACAGCAGACTGGCAGGAATACCACCGCGCTTCCCACACTTCGGGCGTCGAGCTTGGCGAGATTGCGGCGCGTGCCAATCCCAGGCTCCTCGTCCTTTATCACCAGCTCATGTGGGGAGCGACCGAGGCAGAGCTGCTGGCCGAAATCAGGCAGTCCTTCGACGGCCCGGTGGTTTTCGCCGACGACCTCGACGTGTACTGAGGCTGGGTTGATGTCGGGAGGCCGTTGGTGTAGATTCCTCGTATCCCGCCCACGCCGGAAGGATTCCGGCAATGAAACCCAATCCATCGGACACGTCGTGCCTCATCATGGCGTTCGCCACCCTGCTTTTCTGCTTCACAGTTTCAATCGGCTCAACCGACGACCCGCCGAAACCAACCCCGCGGCCCGGATCGCTCGCCGCCTACGCTGAAAAGGTCGTCCTCGATCGTTCGGCCCTGGGCGACGACACCAGCCTCCTCATTCTCACAAACGACACCATCGCCGGCCTCGCCGCGGGCGGCTCGATCACCCTCGGCACGATGACCCAGGTCGACAGTAAGAAGA
>RCNC010003195.1_pt1 | contig 10744 bp, 9 predicted proteins | sample 2041301 | NCBI WGS metagenome assembly RCNC01 (sample SAMN09708231, study PRJNA481090) | Marine sediment metagenome, whole genome shotgun sequencing project. | biome: marine sediment; feature: ocean; material: sediment; isolation source: Sewage treatment plant 13A marine sediment (STP13A) ... | reverse complement strand
ATCCTGGTGGGCGGCTTCAATGTATACCCCCGGGAGGTAGAAGATATTCTCTTCACCCATCCCAAGGTGGCGTTGGCGGCCGTGGTGGGGGTGCCGGATGCCAAGAGCGGCGAGGCAGTCAAGGCATTCATTCAACTGAAACCCGGTGAGACGTGCACCGAGGCGGAGATCCTCGAATTCAGCAAGGCGAACATGGCCGGCTACAAACGGCCCAAGACCATCGCTTTCCGCGATACGATTCCGGTTTCCAACGTGGGCAAGGTGCTGCGTCGGGTGCTGCGGGATGAGGAAATAAAAAAGTCGACCGGGAGATCCAAGTGAAATGGGAAGCAGTCGATCATTTCGTTTTTGGTCATACCGGCGAAAGCAGGAAAGGGGCATAAGATGAGAGGGCGCGTATATCAGATTGCAGGAATATCGCTGATTATCTTCATGGTTGCAAGCGGCTGCGCCGGGCTACAGGGACCTGCGGCCGCCAATGACTCAAAGGCTCAGACGAAAAATGTCATCCTGATTATCGGCGACGGTATGGGGCCGGAACAGGTCGGGCTGCTGCTTTCATACGCCAGGCAGGCACCCAACTCGGTGATCAAGGATAGAAGAACGGCCTTTGACCGAATTATGGATGAGGGGGGCGTGATGGGGATTTCGCTGACCTACCCCAGCGGTGCTCTGGTTACGGATTCGGCTGCGGCCGGTACACAACTGGCAACCGGCCAGTTTGCCGGATCGGAAATGATCGGATCGGACAAGAACGGCAATGCGGTGGAAACGATCCTCGAAAAAGCGATCAAAACGGGAAAATCCACCGGGCTGGTTTCCGATACGCGTCTGACCCATGCGACACCGGCCTCCTTTGCCGCCCATCAGCCCCATCGGAACCTGGAAAACGCGATTGCCGTTGACATGTTGAATGCCGGACCGAATGTTATGCTCTCGGGGGGATTGCGTCATTGGATTCCCCAAAAAGCCAATGATGAGAACTCTGCTGTACGCAAAGAGTTAGAGCAGATCACTCAGGGTTCCGTTAAAATTAAATCCAAACGCAAGGACAGTCGCAATTTACTTTTCGAGGCTCGCGCAAAGGGCTATTCATTGGCTTTTAACCGATCCCAGATGGAAACGGCGCAAGGCAAATTGCTGGGCCTTTTCGCCTACTCGGCCATGCCGGATGGCATCACGGTGACCCATAGCCAGGATGACCTCAACCGCACCATTCCTACATTGAAAGAGATGTCCGCCAAGGCGCTGCAGGTACTTTCGGAAAACGACAAGGGTTTTTTCCTTATGATCGAGGCTGGCCAGATCGACTGGGCCGCTCACAATAACGATACTGGATCGATGCTCCATGAACTGTTGATGCTCAACGAGACCGTCGACTATGTCTTGGACTGGGCCAGCAATCGAGATGACACCCTCATCATCGTGACGGCTGACCATACCACCGGCGGATTCGGGATCAGCTATAGTGCCAGCGACCTTCCTCAGGGCAGGCGGCTGCCCGGGTCCCTGTTTAACACAAGCGAATTCAAACCCAACTATAACTTTGGCCATCCTGAGGTTCTGGACAAGATTTACAACCAGAAAATAAGCTATCGCGAAATCTTTCGGGGTAAATTCGACAACCTGCCCAAGGATCAACATACGCCGGCCAGGCTGGCGGAGCTTGTCAATCAATATACGGAATTCGCCATCAGTGAAGCGCAGGCCGCCACCATCCTGGCAATCGAAGAGAATCCGTTTTACATGGAGGGGCACAGTACGTTGGGGGCCAAGATGGTGCCCAAAATGGGTTCGACCGGCGCCTTTTTCGTTTATCAGACCGATGACAACCGTCAGAATCTACTGGCAAGGGAAGTGGCGGCTGACCAAATGGTGGTCTGGAATACAGGCACACACACCGCTACGCCTGTGCTCGTTTTCACCAAGGGCTCACCTGGGGCGATGGCGCCGTTCGGCAATGTGCTGCACCACACGCAATTGGGCCGCTACGCCATTGAAGCCATCCTGAACCAGTAATTCCGGGAAGCCGTTTCACAGATGCTATTGAAACGAAGATTCTATTGCGGAGGCGAAAAATGACGTTGTTGACCGTAGACGAGAAGACCTGCAATCGGGACGGCATTTGTGCCGCTGCATGCACCGTGGGGTTATCTACCAACGGCTGCCTCTGCGCAGGCCCCCCGTTATCTCCTGGTTGGACGAACGCTGAACCACCTTTTTCAAGCGCCGATCAATTGTTTTTCCTGTTGCCGTACAGGTCGTCCAGCACCTTTTTCAGGTAGCTGCCTTTGGCTTTGAGCAGCTTGGAGCCTCGAGTGATTTTACACAGGCTGATTTTGTGCTCGGCGGCTATTTTGCGCTGGGTCTTGCCTTCGTAGAGGTCTTTGAGCAACTGCCAGCGGAGGGTGAGGGTATCGATTTCGCTAGGCGTGAAAATCTCCTGGAACAGCACTTCCATTTCTTTGCGGTCCTCGGTCTGGGCGAAGAGGTCAATCAGTTCCCGGGTGACAGTTTTCATGAAGATGGCCCTTTTGCGGCGGCAGGATGCCGCCGGGTTCATTCGTGTTTTATTCAAGCGTCTCGGCAAGGAATAATTGCGCAATGAGTCCTGGCCGCGACCGCAGGGGAAAAAGAGCTTGATTTTGGCCGCCCTCCTATATACTTAAGAGGCGGTCGTAAGCGTTTCTGTATGACAGAACATAGGAAAAATCCTGTGGAAAGGAAAGGAAAAAGTTCATGAAAAAGCTTAGCTGTGCCTTGACCGTCTTGTTCGCGATCTCTGTAATGATGTCCGCTGCACCGGCTGCTGCGTCTGACCCGATCCTCATCGGTATATCCAAAATCGTTGCCCACCCAGCCCTTGATGCCGTTGAAAAGGGAATCCAGGAAGTGGTGAAGGCCCAGTATCCCGATGCACGGTTCGACCTGCAGAATGCCAACGGTGAAATGTCGACCGCCTCATCCATCGCCCAGAAGTTCAAGTCAGAGAATGTGACACTGGCTGTCGGTATCGCCACGCCGACGGCCCAGGCTCTGGTTAATACACTCAAGGATCGTCCGGTGATTTTCAGTGCGGTCACCGATCCGGTGGCTGCAGGATTGATCGGGTCAACGGAGAAAGGCGAGAAAAATGTGACCGGAATTTCCGACATGACCCCGGTGAGAGCGCAGATCGAACTGCTCAATCGCATCAAACCCATCAAAACCCTTGGGCACGTCTACGCCAGCAGCGAGGCCAATGCAGTCAGCCTGGCCGCCATCGCCCGGCAGGTGTGCAAGGAGATGGGCATCAAGTTTGTTGAAACCACCGTATCCAATTCCGCCGAGGTAAAGCAGGCCGTTCAGGCCATCGCCGGCAGGGTGGACGGCATCTACATCTCCAACGACAACACCGTGGTGTCGGCCCTGGCCGCCGTGAGCAGCGTGGCCAAAAAGTACAACATTCCGGTCATGTCGGCCGATCCCAGCAGCGCCGAAATGACCCCGGTGCTGGCCGCCTGGGGGTTCGACTACTTCAAGATGGGCAAGGCCACCGGCCGCCTGGTGATCCGCATCCTCAAGGGGGAAAAACCCGACACCATCCCCACCATTTACATGACCGATGCGTCGGACGTGGACCTGTTCATCAACCTGGATGTGGCCGACGAACTGGGGTTGACCTTCCCGGAAGATATCATCGCCAAGGCCAATACCATCTTCGAGGACGGCAAGCTGATCAAACAATAGTTCCCATCCAGAATCGGCATGTTGCGGTCCAGATTTGCACCACAGTCTGCCATTTCTGAACCAGCACTGGTAAGATGCATTGCAGGCATGGTTGCCCAAAGCCAATGCTTTGATGTTCACAGCAGAAGGCGGAAAGCCGGGGTGGTTCGGCTTTCCGCCTTTTGTGCCACGATGAAAAGACAGATCCATCATGCTTGAAGGAATTTTTGTCGAAGGGTTGATTTACGCCATCATGGCCCTGGGGGTGTTTTTCACTTTCCGTATTCTCGACTTCCCGGATCTGACCGTGGACGGCAGCTTCCCCATGGGCGCGGTGGTTATGGCCACCTCGCTGACCGCTGGGATGCATCCGCTGGCGGGACTGCTCTTGGCCTTTTCCGGAGGTGTCCTGGCCGGCTTCGTCACCGCGGCCATCCATAGTCGGCTCAAGGTACCCCACCTGCTGGCCGGCATTCTCACCATGACCATGCTCTATTCGGTGAACATCCGCATCCTGGGCAACCGGGCCAACCTGCCCCTTCTGCGTGTGGATACGATCATCACCCACGTCACCGCGGCTACCCAGGGCCTGATTCCGGCTGATTGGGCATCGCTGATTTTTTTCGCCCTGGTCGTCCTGGCCATCAAGTTTGCCCTGGACATGTTCTTTCATACGGACTTGGGGCTCGTGTTCGGTGCCCTGGGCAACAACGAACAGATGGTCAGGGTCCAGGGGGTGAATCCGGCAACCCTCAAGCTCATCGGTGTGGGCCTTTCCAACGGGCTGGTGGCCCTGTCCGGTGCCTTCGCCGCCCAGTACCAGGGTTTTGCCGACGTGAACCTGGGGCAGGGGATCGTGGTGTCCGGACTGGCCTCGGTGATGCTTGGCGAGTTCATCATCAAGTCCAACCGCATCGGCATGCTTACCCTGCGGGTGATCCTGGGCGCGATTATGTTCAAGGCCATCATGTACCTGGGCCGCTTTTACGGCTACTATATCAACATGACCCCCAACGACCTCAAGCTGATTGCGGGCATCCTGATCATCGCCTCCCTGGCCGTGACCAACTACCGCCGCATTCGTGGGAAGGCAGGAACCGCCGCATGATCCGCTTCCAGGACCTCAACTGCACCTTCCACGCGGGCACCCCCAACGCCAAAACGGTGATCCGGGATCTAAACCTGACCGTGGGTGCCGGTGAATTCGTCACCATCATCGGCAGCAACGGCGCAGGCAAGACCACCCTTTTCAACCTGATTTCCGGCAACCTGCTGCCCACATCCGGCAGCGTCTGGGTCAAGGGGGTGGATGTCACCAATCACCCGGAGTACAAGCGGGCCATCACCATGGGCCGGATTTTCCAGGATCCGCTTGCGGGCACCGCCTCCAACATGACCCTGGAGGACAATATGATGATCACCTGCAAAAAGGGCTTCAAGTGGCCGGTCATCAGCCTCAACCGTAAAATGCGGGCTTATTTCAAAAGCCATCTGGTGAAGTTGAAGATGGGACTGGAATCGCGGATGAAAGAGAACATCAACACCCTGTCCGGCGGCCAGCGCCAGGCATTGACCCTGCTGATGATGGTGCTCTCCAATCCGGATATTGCGCTGCTGGACGAGCACACCGCTGCCCTGGATCCGAGCAACGCGGCCATCGTGATGGACCTGACCACCCGGTTCATCACCGAGCACCGCCTGACCACCATGATGATCACTCACAACATGAACCATGCCATCGCCTACGGAAGCCGGTTGCTCATGATGGATGCCGGTGAAATAATCATCGACGTCTCCGGTGCGGACAAAGCCAAGCTCACCGTGCCCAAGCTGCTGGAGATGTTTTCCAACGTCCGCCGCCAAGCCTTTGAGAACGACGAGGTGCTGCTCTCGGCGGGATGACCGATGAATCCAAACTCCTATTTTTTAAAAACCGAACGGATTGGCTTTCGTAAGTGGGCTGAAAATGATCTTGATCTGGCGGTCGGCCTTTGGAGCGACATCGAGGTCACCAAACGAATCGATGCTCGAGGCAAATTATCCAGGGAACAGATAGCCGATCGGTTTGTTAAAGAGATTGCCGTTGAACGAGAATGGGGGGTACAGTACTGGCCTGTTTTTTTGTTGAAAAACGACGATCATATCGGGGTCTGCGGTCTGCGGCCGTACGATAGTCAGAATAATATTTTCGAAATCGGCTTTCATTTGCGTTCAGACCTCTGGCGTAAAGGATACGCGACTGAAGCAGCTCGTGCAATCATCAGGTACGCGTTTGCCGATCTCAAATTGGGTGGGCTGTTTGCCGGGCATCATCCGAAGAATGAAGCCTCACGTCTCCTTCTCATAAAACTGGGCTTTCGCTATACGCACGATGAGTACTATGAACCCACCGGGCTGCAGCATCCCTCTTATCTGATGGAAGCGGCGGATTATGCCTCATCGTTTTCGGTTTAACGATGGCCCGCTCTTATCTCACGAGCTGAAAAAAGGTCTGTAAATGGTCATATGTATAGCAAACGCTTCACCAGGAGAGCGCCATGCTGACCGTATTTGTTAAGCTGCGTTAGCGAGCGCATTCCCCGCGGCTTGTCAGAGCGAAGCAGAGATCCCGCTCATCGGGGCCGCGCGGAGGGTTCAATTTTTCTATGAGATACTCGCGCAACACTTTAATCGGGCCGTTGAAATCGGTCCGAGCGCTGTGCTCAATAGTCTGAAGGGGTGAGCATAACTTTGAATGGACTGCCGGATAAGGCCGATGCAGCCGTCCCCAAAAAACCCCGGCTGTCTGGCGGCGCTAAATAGAATAGGATTTACCCGATGACTGAATGGACGCTACCCGAAGCCTGCCTTTTCGATGGGCGCGCCGTGCGATACGGGGTGAGTGGCGATGGCCCGCCGGTGGTTGTGGTTCACGGCACACCCTGGTCATCTTTCAATTTGCGGCATATCATCAAATCCTTGTCTCAAGATTTTACTGTCTACTACTATGATCTGATCGGTTACGGCCAGTCGGATAAATCACCTGGCGATGTTTCACTGGGGATTCAGAACCAGGTGTTGGATCGTCTCCTGGATTACTGGCAGCTTGACAACCCATTAATCATTGGTCATGATTTCGGAGGCACAACGGTTCTTCGAACACACCTGATCAATGGCCGCGATTTCGACAAGATCGTTCTTATCGATCCGGTGGCGTTGGCTCCGTGGGGCTCGTCTTTCTTTCAGCATGTCCGTGCGCATGAATCCGCCTTTGCAGGCGTTCCAGACTACATTCATGAAGCCATTGTTCGCGCTTACGTCAAAACAGCTGCCTTCAAACCCATCGATGAAGCTACCTTGGATTCAATCGTCCTTCCGTGGACCGGACCAGACGGAAAAGCGGCTTTTTACCGGCAGATTGCACAGGCGCATTCTGGTTATACGGATGAGGTGCAACCCCTGTACGCCGGGATTTCCAGGCCGGTTTTGATCCTTTGGGGCCGTGAGGACACATGGATACCGTTGGAACGCGGCGAGGCGTTGCACGATATGATTCCGGGTTCAATGTTGCACGTCATTCCGGATGCCGGGCATTTGGTGATCGAAGAGCAGCCCGATCAGCTTATCAAAAAGATAAATCCTTTTATTCATAAAGAGGGCATCCCATCACAAGCCTGATTGAACATTCCCCGAAAGCAGCGCATCTGATTGTCGACGAGGTTAGTGTATAGGATAGCTCAAAAAATTATGGCCGACACGTTTCTGGCCTTAAGGCGGGCAGATTAGTCGGTCAAGAGGAGACAATAAGCATGTCCGGAAAAAAGAGGGAGATTTCAAGAAGAGATTTTATCAAAACTGCCGGGGCAGGTGGTTTAGGAGCGACGCTTATACCCTTGAGTGCATTGAGACTATCCCATGCCAGTGCTTCTGCGACGGTGCCTCAAGAAAGGATTGTACCGACTCGGCCATTCGGGAAAACGGGCGTCAATGTTCCCATGCTTTCGCTGGGCGGTGTCTTGAGGCGTTCTGACCAGATACTATTCAAGATGGCTTATCAAATGGGCGTAACTTATTGGGATACGGCGGATTCATATGGTTGGGGCAAAAACGAATTAGCCATCGGGAAATATTTTGAAAAATATCCCGACCACCGCAAGAATGTGTTTCTGGTAACAAAAGCCGCAACGTCGGACCCGAAAAAACTAACCGAAAAACTAAACGCATCACTTGAAAAAATGAATACATCATACGTCGATATGTATTTTATCCACTACGTAAGCGATGTGGAAAATGAATTGACGGATGAGGTTAAAGCGTGGGTTGAAAAGGCAAAAGCGAAAGGGAAGATACAGCTTTTTGGGTTCAGCGCCCATAAAAACATGGAAACCAGTATGCTGGCGGCAGCCAAACTGGGATGGATCGATGGAATTATGATGAGTTATAACTATCGGCTGATGGCAGGCAACGAAATGAAAAAAGCGGTCGATGCCTGTGTGAAGGCGGGAATAGGATTGACAGCCATGAAAACCCAGGCGGCTTTTTCGGCGAACTTTTATGCCGCCATCGGTTCCGAAACCGATGATGCGTTGGGAATGACCAAAAACTTTTTAAAAAAGGGATATACCGCTGAACAGGCCAAACTCAAGGCGGTGTGGGAAAATCCGAATATTGCCAGCATCTGCTCGGCGATGCCGAATTTGACGATCCTGCAGGCCAATGTTGATGCGGCTCTGGACAAGAAAAAACTTTCTGAAGGCGATAAACAGCGCCTGGAACGATATGCGCAACGAACGGCTCCCGGCTACTGTGCCGGATGTGCCGATATTTGTGAAGCCGGGGTCGATTCCGACCTTCCGATCAGCGATATTTTGCGCGCGTCCATGTACGCCAACAGCTATAAGGATCGAAGAAAAGCCTCGCGTTTATTCAGTAGGGTGCCAACAGACGTCAAGGAGAATATTCTCAAAGCTGATTTCACCAGGGCAGAAAAAAAATGCCCACAAGGGCTACGTATTGGTCGCATCGTGAAAAATGCCTGTGAAGACCTGGCTTGAACCGAAGCGTTTATCGAAATAAACACCCGCTGTTTCGGTTTCACGGATCAGGATCTTGAAGGACTTTGCAGAGCGAATGGGGATCGGTTTTACTGCTGCCGACGGAGCGACGGAGGTTGAACCTGCGACCCTCTTGCGATGTGGCCTTCCTGCTCGGCTATTCTCAGCAGAGCGACCTCAGCCATGCTTTCAAACGATGGACAGGAAAAAGTCCAAAAGCCTATTGCCTCGACTTGACTTGAACATCACGCTAATCCGCATAACCCACCGGGGGGGGAGGCGAGGGAAGCGTTAGCGCAATCCAGAAAAGATTGGATGGCGGATCAAGTCCGGTATGACGTGGTTGGTAATTGTCGTTGCCAGAGTGAGAATTACCGGCAATCCAGGTGCCCTTAAATAAGGCGCAACAACAAGGACGTATGAAATTTTCTTGTTGTTGCGCCGTTGTTTCAGTCTTTGGTGTCTCCCAATATAGAAATAGAAAGAAAAGATAGACCATTGGTAACCTGTTTAAAATTTAACCGCAAGCTGGGCAGTCAACGCGTCCACCGTCCGGGCATCATCTTTGTATTCGTCATGCAGGTATTCCACGGCCAGGTTGGTGTTTTCAAAAAAACCCCAGTTTAACACGGCACCGTACTGGGATTCCGGCATAAAATCAGCCCCACCGTCATCAGATCCGCCATAACGGACAGCCAGTTGAACGCTGTCGATTATTGCCGCACCCAATTCCACATTCCAGGCTGATGGTTTGCGCTCCTTCTTATCGGCAGCGTCATAAATTTCACCTGCTTTGAAATTATCAAGCGCGGCGACATACTCGCCAATAATTTTGAAACGCTCAAGAATTTGAAAAGTGACAAAAGCACTCCAGCCGCCCACAAGGTCGCCAATCGGCTCGATATCAAATACGGAAAAGGTATCGGACGCGGCCAGATTCGAGGTGTAGGACGCACCGATCGTCATCATCTCTAAGGGCCGGGCGGCAAGGCTGGCAACAACGCTGTCGATGGTGTCGTCCTCACTGGCCTTGTCGATCTTTCCGTTAAAGGCGCCGACTGAAATGTTGGAAGGAAGATAAGAATAAAGAACAAACACAGGACATTCTTTTTCATGCGACCCTTTCTCCAATCTGGGTATGAATCAAAAAGAAAATCAATATGTAAACGTTGCCGATTTGATTTCTATTCAAAATGACTGAGTGGCCCGCGGATATGATCGACCCAAATGTTTACAAAGTCATCATATTCGGCGGTTCCTTTTAGAACGGGGACACAGTCAATGCCGGATTGGGAAAAGATCGATTTCCATGAGTCTGATTCCTCACCAGCCATATCGTTCTTGGCATGATCGCCGGCGACCGACATGAAAGGCATCAGGTAGGCCCTTTTTATTTTTTTCCGAAGCATCAGCTCCTTGATCAGCTCGGCATCGGGATAGCCTTCCACAGTGCCGACGAAGATGTTTGAATCCTTGAGCTGGAGCTGGAACATCAAAGCCGCATAAAAGGCATTGGATGGATGGTGGGTGCCGTGTCCCATCAAGACGACGGCGTCATTTTTTTTCCGGCTGTTGGGAATTGATTTCAAAACTGCTTCTACGATTCGCTCCATATCCGTTTGGGTGGACATCAGCGGGTACCCTAAAATAATTTTCTGAAATCCGCCCATTATTTTGAATGCCCCAACGATGCGGCGTAAATCGTGATATTCTTCTCCACCGATGGTATGCAGGGATTGAACGGCCACATGGGTAAAGTTTTCATCCTGCATCTTGGCCAACGCCACCGCCGGAGAATCCAGGTTTTTGCCCTGCTTGGCCAGTTTTGCGCGGATGATGTGCGACGTATATGCCCAGCGAACAGGGAAATCGGGATAAGCGGCTTTAACTTGTTTATCGATATTTTCAAAAGAGACCTGGGCAGACGCCTCACTTGACCCAAATGCAACCAAAAGAATACCAACTTTTTTAGGTGCTGTACTGCCATGGCCGGTTGAGGCAAT
>RCNC010003194.1_pt1 | contig 10744 bp, 5 predicted proteins | sample 2041301 | NCBI WGS metagenome assembly RCNC01 (sample SAMN09708231, study PRJNA481090) | Marine sediment metagenome, whole genome shotgun sequencing project. | biome: marine sediment; feature: ocean; material: sediment; isolation source: Sewage treatment plant 13A marine sediment (STP13A) ... | reverse complement strand
TTTAATCCATGCAATGGCCAGTGGTAACCGTACCGGAAATCATAGATATGTTCATCAGCTGTTTCTAATAATCTGAATGTGCTTGCATACATATCCGGGGATGTTCCCATATCTGTGCCATAGACCAGCCGATCCTGGTATTTCACCATAAACGCTGCAGTTGCCCTTGGCGTAGCACAGATCTCCGCATACCGGGCACTGATATCAAGGTATAGATTTGGATAGGCATCCAACAAACCGGCAATAATGCCCAGGTCATACCCGCAATTCGCTACATGACAGGCAATAAAAGTTGTATTGGGATGGTTTTTAACCGCCCCCTTAAGAATGTCCATCATTCCCTGGTGGTCAACGATACCCGGCTGGTTGTCAAGCCTCCATTTAAAGGCATTCATCAGTCCATCATTGGTGGAGTCCATTTTTTCATACATCCATTTTGGTTCTGCCACATGAATATTAATCGGCATGCCCAGCTCGGCACATTTATCCCAAATTGGACCCATCCTGGGATCATCTGCATGCAGTCCCAATGCAGCTGGTTTTGAAAAGAAGAAACCCTTTCCTTTGTCTCCCAGTTCACCTACTCCTTTGGCTCCTTTTTTATGGCATCGTTCAAGTTCAGCAATGGCTGTAGCCGGGAAATCCGGACCTTCAAAATCTGTAAAGTCAATGCCACACCAGACCTCAAAGCGATCGGGATATTTAGCATAGGCATCAAATACAGAATCAAACTCCCGTCCATGGATTGGGGATAGAATAATGGTCTTTTCGATGCCCCGTTCATCCATGGTTTTCACCCATTGATCCATCTCGGCTTCACTGCGTGCATAGGTATGAGCGTGCATGTCAATTGCAGGATACCTGGCTTTTTCAACCAGGGTTACCGGAACATTGAATATTGATTCGGGCCTAAAATTGTCCAATAACAGGTTTCCTGCTCCACCTGATTCCGATGCTGGTTCAGGCTTGCTTTCATTTACACATGCTGTAGCTGAAAGCAACAGCATTGATAATGAGATGATGAATAATTTTTGCATATGATTTAAGTATTTATAAAAAAAAACGTAATATCCCATGGGCACAACAATCTTACAGCTACACCCAACGATGCAGCTACGATCAGACATTGTGACTTTCATTTCCATGTTATTGCTTACTCAATTCTTCTAGATGTTCCCGGGCCGCTAATTCAGTGCGGTCCAGGTAATCGATTAGCCTTTCCCACCGTTGGATACCTTCATCATTGGCTACGTCACGCGCGGATTCTGCAAGTGACCGAGCCTGAGTCAGTTTCGCTGGATCTTCACGTTCTTTACGTGTCCGGATCAGCGGTAAAATATCGAGTAGTTTCCTGGCCGGAGCGCTACCACCGTAAAGACGGCCAAGCCGTTCATCCACGAATCGATCAATTGTCATCTTTGGATCCCATAGAAACGCCTCCCATGCCAGGTAGAACAGTTCAACATTAGGGCGTTCCGGATGCAGTTCTCCATACGTTTCCAATCCTTCAATTCCTGCTTCAGCAGCGTTTCGGCAAATGTCACGGACCTCTTCAAGGTAGAAATCATCCTCTGTATGTGTTGACAGATTGCACCAGTGAAGGTATCCGAGATTATGATGTGCCATCGGCATTATCTGAGTAGGCCATTCATGGGCCATGCCGGTAAGGGTCCACTGACACAGTGCATCACCGGGGATCATCTCAAGAAACGCTGGTGGATCCTGCACCATCTCCAATGTGTACCCCGTATACGTTGCATAACTGAGCCAGGAGTCAGGATACAAGTTGTGTGCCGTTTCGATGGTGACACTGTGCGAGATGGCCATATCTTTATAATAATCAGGTTCGTCTGATTCGATGGCCTCCCGGGCATGCTTGCAATCATCGCAGTAGCAAACCAGAAAATCACCCATCTCGAGATTGATCCCGCCAATTTCGAAGGTTTCAAACATCCACTGTACGCCATCATCCAACCATTTCTGGTTGGCCTTATTGGATGGGCAAAGGGCATTGTAGAACTCTCCATCCTTGTCGACAGCACGTAGTTCCGGATGTGCATTCAGCCATGTGTCGGTGTTGTATTTGTGTTCACCCTCAAAGTAGTAGCCACCATATCCACTCGTGCCGACGCCAGGCAAGATGCGCACACCCCTCTGTTCAGCATACAAACACAGTTCCTGACTGGCCTTGACCCCACCGTGTATATCACGGAGAAATCCCCACAAAATCATTCCGTTAAACTTGTGGTCGGCCATGTAATCCACGCAGCGCTTTGCATCTTCAAGAAAGGCCTCCGGCATTTTGCTGTAGGCTGCTCCACCTCTCACACTAGCCATCGTATTAGCAATATTTCCTTCTCCTCCCCAATCCATGCGATTATCCCAATTCCAAAACCAACGGTATTTGAAATCAGGGATTTCTCTGTTATCCACAGGAGCAAGTGAAACGCTCTTCCCCGATTGTTCAAGCTGCCAGTTCATTAGGTCACAAACAGCATAGATGGCTCCGATACGCCCGCCACCAGCTAAAAGGAGCCAATTTCGGTCTTCATGACGCACTATGCGCTCAACATATCCTTGATTAGTCAGTCCGGCTGGATCGATGTTTATCACCAGGCCTTCGGAAATACGTCGCAATAGTGGGTTAGACTCTGCACTACCAATTAAAACCACAGAAGTGGTTTTTGGAGGAAGTTTGTCTTCAGAGACAATGGGCACATCGGTTTCAGCCACCTCGGCAAACCAGCGTTGAAGCCTTTTCCCAGCGTATTCATCTCCTCTACCACAAACGATAGCACATTGAGCCTGCCCTTCATGGACAAGGATCAGAGGCTCCTGCATCATCACCTCCCCAAATAAGGACAGTGGGAGCCATATGATACCAATGATGATTGAAATAAAAACCAGGTTTCTCAATGTCTTTACTGAACTTATCTTAATGATTATCAATCTATTATGATTTAGCTCCTTATGCCGTGGCATTTTTTAATTCAGTGTTATGTTGAAGTAGGTAGGTTATTCAGCTGCCCTGAACCTGATAGTTTCACCAGGAACCGTCTGGAATATCAGGATGTTCCCATCGGACTGGTACTCCTTACCCACTTCAAATTTCTGTCCCCCGAAGGGATCAAGGATTGAAACTTTACCCCCTTTTTCCGAGCTGACCTCAAGTTCAATAACCTTTCCTCCTTCCATCCTGGCAGAAATCAAGAATGCTCCTACGGTCCTCAACTTTTCAAACCTGGCATTTTTCCAGCTGTCTGGAATGGCAGGGAATACATTGATCACACCGGTATGGCTCTGAAGCAACATTTCCTGTATACCGGAAGCAAATGCGAAGTTCCCTTCCAGTGTAAATGGGCGGTAGATGAAATTTGAATGTCCCGCCTTGCACTGGTCGCCATTCACATGAAAAGAGTTTTTCAGGCAGAAACATTCCGCGAAAAGCCTTAATACTTCGGCAGCTTTCTCACCCTGCCCGGCACGGGCATACAGGTTTCCCTGCCAGCTGAAGGAATAACCGGTCCACTCAAGGGTGCCCTGTTTCTCAAGATTATCCAGCGTCTTTTTAATAATTTGCCTGTCGGCATCGCCATTGGAAATATCAAATAATCCCATTGGATGATAGGACATCAGGTGTGAAAAATGCCTGTGCGATTCATTGTAAGGGAAGCCCGGTGCAAACATCAATCCGGTTTCAGTATCCACAGCCAGTTCAGGCCATTCCGAGAGGATCTTCTTCCACTCGTCGGCCTCCTCTTCCAGTCCCAGTTCCAGGGCCAATTCGGCTGCTTTTTCGAAGGTCCAGTGTATGAGTGTCAGGTCAAAATTCGTAGTTTCTTCGAACCAGGCTTCTTTGGAGTTGTTGTATATCTCGGGACTCGAACTCATCAGGAGTTTTCGTTTACCATCTGCTGATTCAACTGATACCTGGTCAAGGAATATAGCAACCTCTTTCAGCCAGGGATATGCCCTCTGTTCCAGGAAATCCCTATCCATGGTATACTGCCAGTGGAGGTAGAAATGATGCGCCAGCCAGGCACTCACGGTTTGTCCCATGGAATACTGTATCCATCCACCCATGGGTTCACCCTCCAGGGTGGTAACACCTGGCACATTCATGCCTTCCACCCCAAAATAATCCATGGTGTATTGGCGGAATGCGGGACGGTATTTCCAGAGCCAGTTGAGGAATCCTTCCTCCAGCTGAAGTTGATTACCAGCATAAGAAGGCCAGTAACTGAGCTGAGTGTTCAGGTCATGGTGAAAATCTCCCTTCCAGGGTGGAAGCTTCCCATTGTCAGCCGTCCATACAGATTGCAGGGCAATGGGTGGCGCATGGTTCCTCGCCGCTGAACCGAACTTGTACATCTCCAGGTAATATTGCTTCTCAAGCAGGGGATCCGGTATCTCAAGCTGTGAACGTCCCCAGTATCCTTTCCACCATTGCAGGTGTTCATCAAAAGATCCACCATACCCCCGGGCCATCTCCTTTGATACGACTTCAACGGCAGGTAGACTTTCTTCCCATCTCGGGTTCTTTGAGGATATTGACCAGCATCCCTCCAGGGTATTTTTCCCTGCCTCCCAGCTTGTGTGAATCTGGTAGGAGAAATCAGCCCATCCCTGCTGATCATAGGTAATGGAATTTTCCTCTGCCAGGATCTCTCCCTGCTGGTAACCCAGTTCGTCGAGGTCACTCATGGCCTGGTCCACACGCTGGCGGTTGCCTTCTGTATTGTATGCCGGTGGTATTAGTTCGATACTAAGGCCTTCCGGGATATTCTCAAATTTATACCAGCCCACCGGTTTTTCAGCATGGATAAAAGTGGTCAGCCTGCTTCCGTTTTCCCATTCAACAAGGCAGGTGGCGGAGCGAAGGTCCAGGCTCACGGAACTGATCTTTCCCAGTGCGGATATATCAAACTCAAGGGCCCCAGCCGGGATCTTTGAAGGGGCGGCCAGTGCATTATAAGGCACATCAAAGGCAGCCTGTACTATGTCATACTGGTCTGTCTTCCAATGATCATAGACATCTTTGAATTTCCATTTATCATAGTTTATGTTCTTCATAGGCCGCAGGTCCCATAAGTCGGACCGATCAAGCGAGAACCTTAGCCGGCCATCTTTCTCCCAGACCAGGTTACCCAATACCGCATTCCCCAGGGGAACAGCTTCATCCCAGGTCTGGGCCAGTTCATTGAATACCAGGTTATGGTCGGAAGAAACAACAAGTGTATCCTTACTGGAGCAGCCTGAAAGGACAATGAGGATGATCACATTCAGAGAGACGATACGACAGTTCTTTAGCTTCATATTATTTGTTATTAAATTTCAAAACATAGCTGGCAGTACTTTTCTTACCGAAAAAATGGTAGCCGGAAGGTGCATACAGATACGCGGGTACCCCATTGAGCATCAAAACCTGCGGCCTTTCAAACTTTATGATATCTCCGCCATAATGTTTGCTGGCATTCTTCAGCTTATCCTTGCCCAGGTATTTGACAGCTGGATAAAATCCCTGTTCCACTTCATCAAAGCGCATCCCGTCATCAGACTTCCACAGCAGGCCTCCTCCTTTTTCAATCAATCCATGATTATCAGTAGTGAGCAGGCAAACTTTCCCCTGATAGAGAAAAGCATATCCATCTTCTACGGCCTGCTTATTGGAAGTAACGGGGAAAGGCAATTGTACATAAGGGCCCTCGATCTGCCTGGCAATGGCCAGTCCCATTTTCCCACCCTCAGATTTGAAATATAAAAAAAAACCACCACCGGGATGCTGGAGAAGGGCAGGATTGTTCACACCATTGGAGGCCTGGTAGTTCCAGTATTTATCATCCCCGGGAGGGGCCAGGACCAATCCATCTTCATTTACCTTCTGCCAGGGCCCATATAAGGATTTTGAAATGGCCATCCCAATGTTTTGATTGGCAGGATGCGGGGGTTGGGCAGGGTTATCGTTCCCTATATAAAGTAAAACGTACCTGTCCCCTACCTTGTGTATGGCAGGATTATGAGCCCCGAACCTATCCCAGGTCTCAAGCCCGGACCCTTTCAAAGCTATATCCGAAAAATGGAAAGGCCCTTCCGGAGATGTTCCGACATAATGGGCAATCTCGCTGTGGGAACGCCAGCCGGGATCTACCTTTAGTTCTGCAGGCCATCTGGCCACGAAAAGATGGATCTTACCGTCATCATCCACTATGGGGGATGTCCCCCAAACCGTATAACCAGGTTCCTCAACGGCTATCCCTATATACTGCCATTTATCTGCGAATTTTTCCTTTTGCTCAGCAATTTCTGTTGGGTACGAAAAATTCAGCCGGACAATTATCAGCAGGAAAATATTCAATAATAACAGGTTCACCATAACATATTACGCCAACCGGAAGATAATTAAAAAAACTAAATTTGGAGAGGCATGGAAAGCATAAGATAGACCTCAAAAAAAAATGTATGAAAACAGGCATTTTACTCATCTGCATGCTCCTTTTCCTGGGACTGGAGAATTATTCAATTGACATCTATGTTGCCCCGGGACAGGGCGGAAAGGAACTGGGTACGGCAGCAGATCCATACCATTCTATCGGAACTGCCCTTGAGGCCGCTAAAAAATATGCCGGACATGAGCCGGTATTCATTCTGCTGAAGGACGGGATATATTACCTGGAAAATACACTTGTACTGGGACCAGAGATCAGTGGCACAGCCGACAACTCGGTCAGCATTAAGGCCCTGAATGAGGGGCAAGCCGTCTTAAGCGGTGGAAAGCAACTGGAACTAACCTGGAAGGGATATAAAAACGGGGTCCATGTCAGCCAGGTAGGTAGTAAGCAACTCATTGACCAGCTTTTTATTGACGGCAAAAGGGAAGAGATGGCCCGGTATCCGAATGCCCGCCCCGGCAAAAATGTATATGATTGCTGGGACCTCAGTCATGATCCCAAGCCGGACCCGGACAATGATCCGCTGTCGAATGAACGCATCGCAGGCTGGAGCAGTCCGGAGGGAGCCTACCTGCATGCCATGCATCGTGCTCTCTGGGGTGACATGCACTGGCTGGTGAAGGGTAAGGATGGTAAGGGAGAACTGATCCTGGAAGGGGGCTGGCAGAATAACCGTCCCTCCCCCATGCACGTAAGGTACCGTTATATCGAAAATGTTTTTGAGGAACTGGATGCACCTGGGGAATGGTTTTATGATGAAAAGGATTCCCGCCTGTATTATTATCCGCGTCCCGGGATAGACCTGCCAGCAGCAAAGGTTGAGATCGTCAGGCTCCCCCACCTTATCGAGTTGAATGGGACCATAAAAAAGCCCGTTCAGCATGTTCATTTTGAGGGTATTGTTTTCAGGCATACAGCCCGCGTGTTTATGGACAATAAGGAACCCCTGCTGCGGTCAGACTGGACAGTTTACCGTGGAGGGGCTATTACCTTCAATGGTGCCGAGCATTGTACCATAAGTAAATGCGAATTCGACCAGTTGGGAGGGAACAGCATATTTGTCAATAATTACAACCGCCATATAAGCATTACCGGGTGTTATATCCATGATGGGGGGGCCAATGGGATTGCCTTTGTAGGCGACCCGGATGCCGTCCGTAGTCCCATTTTCAGATACGGCCCGCAAAATTACAGTGAACTGGACCTGGTCCCCGGTCCAAAAACAGAAAATTACCCCGCCAACTGTACAGTCTCGGACTGCATAATTGCCAGGACAGGACGGACCGAGAAACAAACCTCGCCGGTCCAGATCTCCATGTCCTTCAGGATCACCATATCCCATTGTTCCATTTATGATGTCCCCCGTGCCGGGGTGAATATTAGTGAAGGGACTTTTGGGGGACATATACTGGAACACTGTGATATATTTAATACGGTCCTTGAAACGGGTGACCATGGGAGTTTTAATTCCTGGGGCAGGGACCGTTTCTGGGATCCAGACGTAAAATTGATGAATCAGCAGGTGGCTAAAAATCCGGACCTGCCCTTTCTGGATATGGTTAAACCCAGCATCATTCGCCATAACAGGGTCCGTTGTGACCATGGATGGGATATTGACCTGGATGACGGTTCGAGTGATTACCGGATCTACAATAACCTTTTGCTGAACGGGGGGATAAAACTGAGGGAAGGATACCGGCGGATCGTAAGCAATAATATAGTCCTGAACAATGGTTTGCATCCACATGTATGGCCCAGTGAGAACGGGGATGTCTTCAGGCACAACATTGTTTTTGCCGCCCACCGTCCCGCGCTCATGACACGTGATATTGAACCGAACGGTAAATGGGGGAAGGAGATCGATTATAATATTTATGCATCCAGTAATACAGACCGTACTAAATTTGCATCTAACAAATGCGACCTGAACTCCATTGTTGTGGATCCGGGGTTTGTCGATCCGGTGAACGGGGACTTCACCCTGGTCGGGGGAAGTGAGGCCCTGGCCATTGGTTTCAGGAACTTTGACATGCACTCATTCGGCGTTGAGAGTCCAGCGCTACAGGCCATTGCAAAAACACCCGATCTGCCAATTATCTACATCAATCCGGATGACATGATCTCTGATGCCCGGAAAGAAGGAAAAGTCCTGTGGATGGGTGCCAGGCTCTACGAGCCCCGGGGGAAAGAAATGTCAGCCTACGGACTGGATTTCGACCACAAAGGTGTGGCCTTGATCGGGGTGCCAGAACATTCAGTGGCCTGGCAGAAAGGGTTCCGATCCGGGGACTTCATCACCGGTGTTGACGATCAGGAGGTAGAGGGGATAGAAAACTTCCTCAAGATCGTGGATGGGAAGTATGCCCCTGGATCGAGCAATTTTCACATTTACCGGAACCAGGGAGAAAAACAACTGAAGATAAACTGGTAAAGGTCAAGGTGCATCTCCGAGCCAGAGCCACTGAAAATCTATGGTTTCATTTTTTGCGGGGTCTATCTCCAGCGTAATATCATAATAGCCTGACTGCGAAAACTCGAGCTTCCCGATCCGGTGGGAATTAAAGCTGTCTATCTGCCATTCCTTTTGGGGTTCCCCTACATACCTGCCGGTTGGTTGAACAGGTTCTGAATGCACTACTCCCGCTGATTTCACCTTGACACTCCCCTCCCCCAACTTGCCCTGGTAGCTGTAGGAAACATCGGTAAAAACCGACATGGGTCTGTCAATATAGATTCGCCAGCCATAAGTGCTTTTTTTCGATACTTTAATATGTGACGGGACTGAACCAAAGCGTTCTGCAGGCTCAACATTTGTATTACCATCCATGCTGCTGGTATTAGATGGTATCAGGGAAAATCCTCCATAAACAGACCTGGCTGCCAGGCCATCTTCAGTTCCGGGATAGAATTCATACTCTAAAACAACAACAGAGACATATGGATCTGGTTGTTTCTCCGGCAGCTCCAAGGTGGTAAAGACTTCATTCTTTGAAAAAGGGATTTCTGATTTTTGTTTGTCGGCCAGCAGATAGGCTCTGAGGGGCCTCCCCTTTATCCCTGTAACAGGCAGCTTTTTATTTAAAGGCCAGTTATAGACGTGCAGGTACAACTTGGTCTTGCCATCCGGATACTTTTTATATGTAATCTTTCCCCAATCATGTTGATCTTTTACAAGGTCAAAAGCATGGCTGCCATATATGGACTCTCCATTAACTGCCAGCCAGTCCCCCATCTCCCTGAGCCTTTGGGAAATTTCAAAAGGTACATCGCCATTGGCACGGGGACCGATATTCAGCATGAAGTTGCCATTGAGGCTGACATTGTTAATCAATGAATGCAGGAGGGTCGTAGTTGATTTCCACTGGTCTTCCAATGCATGAAATCCCCAGGAATGTGCGACGGTAGCGGGGGACTGCCATGGGAATTCTTCCTTTTTTCTGCCCAGCTGGTTATCTCCAAGTGTTTTAAAATCGATGTCACTGTCCTCCTCAATGGATAGCCCCAGTCTTGAGTTAACAAGGCAATCCGGCTGGAGTTCCCGGATCAGCCCTTTCAGCTGCAGGAGTTGCTCTTTTGTAACAACGGTATTTGAATGGTGGATCCACATATCGAACCAGATCAATCCTATCTCCCCATACCCAGTCAGCAGCTCCCTCATTTGTGGAATGACTTTTTCCTGCCAGTACTGGTTATACTGCTCATCTGTTATACCATAAATCTCTTTGGAATGATCCCAGCCGTTTGGATGCTCCCAATCAACCCAGTGAGAATAGTATAATCCTAACTTTAATCCATGCTTCTTACAGGCCTCAGATAATTCCTTGATGATGTCACGTTTTGGATGGGTGAATTCCGCCACATCATAATCGCTCACTTTACTGTCCCACAGTGCAAAACCATCATGGTGCTTGGCTGTAATGGTCACGTATTTCATCCCGGCTTCTTTCGCCAGCAAGACCCATTCTTCCGGATTGATCTCCTCCCAGTCAAAGCGGTCCAACAAACCGGTATATTCATTGCGGTCAATGCGGTTACGGTAAAATATCCATTCTGCGTAATCATTATCATACCGAAGTTTCTCTCCTTTCCAGATGCCTTCAGCACCACTGTAAACACCCCAGTGGATAAACATGCCGAACCTCGATTCTGTAAACCATTGGGCTCGCTCATTGGTATTTTTTTGCGCATTTCCAACATTTATAATGGCCAGGAATATAACTATCAGGAAAGCTAATTTTTTGAATTTATTTTTCATCGCAGTGTTTTATTATTTCCGGTATTGATATACTTTTTCA
>RCNC010003193.1_pt1 | contig 10746 bp, 10 predicted proteins | sample 2041301 | NCBI WGS metagenome assembly RCNC01 (sample SAMN09708231, study PRJNA481090) | Marine sediment metagenome, whole genome shotgun sequencing project. | biome: marine sediment; feature: ocean; material: sediment; isolation source: Sewage treatment plant 13A marine sediment (STP13A) ... | reverse complement strand
TCTCTGAACATCGAGCTGTATTCTGAAAAGAATGCAAACGCAGAGCGCTGGTCAAATTGATGTTGATGCTTCTGTTTTGGTGGAAAAATTCGGCGACCGCTCATTTGGCAGGAACTTTGACCTGATTCTGTTTGTGCAATCGATCTATTATTTGGATGATCCTAATGGTGCTATTGATGCTGCGTTGAAAGCTTTGAATCCGGGTGGAGTCCTGATAATTGTCGTTGCACCTGATGAGGCTCTAAACACAATTGCCAATCTGATCTGGCAGCGTCAAATGGGACAGAAGAGCTGGTTCTCCGATGATCTGAGACACCACTTCGACGCTCGAGGGATAGCTTATAGTGAAACCCGAATCTCTGCCAATCTAAATGCCACCGCCTGCTTCAACTCTATAAGCCAAGACGGCAGAAACATTATCGACTTCATTGTTCAAACACGAACAGATCGATTGCCCGAGACCTTACAACAAGATATTTCTGATTTTTTGCTATCAATCTCTGAAGTTGATGATGGCAATACGTGTCTTCCTCATCCTGTTGATATTTTCAGATGTAAAAACGGATAGAGGTCGAATGTGTCTGGCAAGACCTCGACCCACCGATTTAGAAGAAGAGGGGTTAATCTTCTTTTTATCCAACTTGCGAGAATGGATAGGTCATGACGGCACTGTTTTGATTGGCGTCGATCTACAAAAACCCGAACATCTGTTTAACGCCGCCTATAAAGATGCCCAAGGTGTTACAGCGGAGTTCAACCTGAACGTGCTGAATTCAATGAATAATCTGGTCAACGCCAACTTCGATCCCGGCGATTTTTCGCATCACGCATTTTACAACAACGACCTGAAGCGCATAGAAATGCACCTGGTCAGCAAGGATTCGCATCTTTTCATGCTACAGTTCTGCTTCCAGAAAGCAGGGTTTTAGATCGACGCAATATGAAACAGTGGATAGAGCTGGGTATAGCTGACATACCCAATAACGGCGGCACGCTTAAATTGTCGCAGCGCGAAGAAGAGTTTTCGATTCGATTGTCTGGCATCAGGGGAGACCTGATGAACAGTCGCATGCATGGCTCCGAAGATGCCCTCGCTGAACTCGGTTGCTCCAGGCTTAACCGTGTTGAAAATGCCCGTGTGCTGGTAGGCGGTCTGGGGATGGGTTTTACACTTGCCGCTGCGCTGAATGCGGTTACTTCGACATCTGAAGTCACTGTAGCGGAGTTAGTTCCCGAAGTTGTGGAGTGGAACCGGGGGCCGTTGGGCGAATGTGCTGGCCAGCCTTTGAATGATGCACGTACCCGAATTTCTATTGGTGATGTGGCGGACCTTATTGCAAATAAGGAGGTCGTATTTGATGCCATATTACTCGACGTGGATAATGGACCTGAAGGTCTTACCCATGCCGATAATAATTGGCTGTATAGCTCTAAGGGTATCGAGGCCCTATACCGGGCGCTCAGGCCCGAGGGTACTGTGGCAGTCTGGTCCGCTGGTCCGGACCCGCTGTTCCTCACACGCCTTAAAAAGGCAAAGTTTCATACCTCAGTACGCACCGTGAGAGCGCGCCCGGGAAAGGGCAGTCGGCACACGATTTTTCTGGCGGACAAGACCCCGAGAATATCCTGACCCGTGATGATTGGTCTGGTCATTGGTAAAACCAGAAAAAGCACCAAAGCCAAGCCAGACCAACCCCCGTACTTCAGTGATTGTAGTCAGATTTCCTAAAACCCCGCCTTCTCCTTTCCGTCAGACCGTTTCCGTGTCTTACAGCGGTTTGGACATTTCCACCCAGTCGATAGCGCCGTCATCGGGAAGGTGTTCATATTCCAGCAAACCCAGTTCTTCAAATTTTGGCCGGATAGCATCGGTCAGCAGACCAATACGTTTCAGGTTGGGCACTACCCGGGAGAACACCAGGTTGCGAAACTCCTGCCGTGCCTTACCCCCGAGAGAAATTTCGCGGGTTTCTGAGGTGTCCCAGCCAAAGCGTGCGTGGACGTCGACAGGGATCATGCGCTCGCGCATCACGACGCAGGCCTCCAGCGCAAATTGCGCACGTTCTTCTTTTTCTTCCTGGCTTAGCGTTTTCACATGTTCTTCCAGGTAATTGACGCCGAAGGTGACATGGCGAGCCTCATCGCGGGTCACCAGGTGCAATAGTTGTGCGAACACCGGGTCTTTGGTGATCATCTTGGCCACATTGAAGGCCGCGAGTGCCAGGCCCTCAATGATGATTTGCATGCCGATAAATTTGAGGTCCCATCGCGGGTCGGTCAGTATCTTATCCAGCAGCGCCTTGAGGCTGCCGTTGATGGGATACATCAGTCCCACCTTGGTCTGGATGAACTTGTTGAACACCTCGACATGCCGCGCTTCATCGAAGGTCTGTGAAGCGGCGTACAGCTTGGCGTTATAGGTCGGTGCACACGAGGCTAGTTGCGAGGCGACCAGCAGTGCACCCTGTTCGCCGTGCAGGAACTGGCACACGAACCAGCTATTCAAGTGGCGGTGTAGTTCCAGTGCGGTGTCGTCATCCATGGCTTCGTAAGGGCCATAACCGACAAAGGGAAATCCTTCCCGAAACTGCGCCAGGGCCGCTGCTTTCTCCTCGTCTGTGCGGGGAGCGAGTTCATCCACATTGGGCGTCTGCGACCAGTCCACATCGATCTCCGCATCCCAGTTCAATTGTTTACCCAGGTCGTAGAGTTTCTTGATGCGGTCGTCCTGGATTTTGTAATCCCAGTTGTAGGCGCCGGTCAACGGTGTGCTGAATATCTCGGCGATATGCTGTACCTGTTCTTCCTGCAGGTCTTCAGGCTGGGGATAGGACACCAGTTCCTGGGGTTGTTGGTCGACGATGGTGAGTTTCATAGATAAGTCTCTTTATAGAACCACGGCACGACACTATAGCGATTTTTGGGCCGAATGGGAGTAATCGGAAGCAGCTGCCGAGGTTGGATATGTAAGGAGGCGTGGGACTCGGTGTAAACCAATTTTTAAAAGTGGTTAAAAAAGTATAAGACGGATAAACAGTGTGGGGACAAATTAGACCCATCCCTCACCCGAGATTTGCCGAGAGGTGGGCAGTGTGGGGTGGGGGAGATGCAGATGATCCGCTCTGTAGTTTGCTGGGGTGAAGGTCGGCTTTTCCCGAGAGCGGTCATTAGGTCTATGATGTCGAAATAGGCAGCTAACGACTCTGAAGGGTCATTCGCCAATCAGGTTTCGCAGGGTAGTTGCGCCTTGAAGCTACTGCCGTTTACACCTCATTTCTGCAGGTCGCAGATATACCAGGGTCTGGTTGTGACATCGAAGTCGGTATTTTCAGAGCGAGTCAGGCGAGTGATAAAACGGTGACACGCCGCGCTCGCACCAGGATGATTAACGTGCCCAAGGATGCGTAGCGCAATATGTTTGCTTGTAGTATTCTCATCTGCCAGAAAAAAATAACAATGGAAAGGTTTCTCAATGAGTTTTCTCAACGCGAACAATTCCACCCTCATTCTCGCGCTGCTTGTCGCTATATCCACTAGTTCTGCGGGTGCCGATACGGAGAGCGGGGCATCCCAGCCCCACCCCCCCGGTGTCGCTGCGCGAGGACGGATAGAGCCCAAGGACGGTTTGTTCGCCGTGTCCGGGCCATCGGGGCCAATCGCCGTTGTCGCTTCCCTGCGAGTTGAGTTGGGAGACCAGGTAAGCAAAGGCCAGGTCATCGCGCTTCTAGATGATGTAGGCCTGAGAGAGGCCGATGTCAAGCGGGCCAAGGCGCAGCGCGCCAATGTGGCAAATGAGCTGCGCCGCAACGTCGAGTTACAAAAACGCAAGATGATTTCCGCTGCTGAAATGGAATCACTGGAACTCCGTGTTGCCATCGCTGACGCGGAACTTGCCCAAGCCAATGCGGCGATGGATAGAACCCAGGTCAAATCACCTATCGATGGCCGGGTGATAGCCATCCACACGCGCGAGGGCGAGCGAGTAGGCATCAATGGCATCGTGGAGCTTGGAAAGACCCAGGAAATGTATGTTATCGCCGAGGTCTATGAGACCGATATTGGCCGCATTCGCATGGGTCAGAAAGCCAGGGCGTTCAGCCCAGCACTGAAACAGCCGCTCACAGGACACGTAGAGCGCATTGGCCTCAAAGTAGGAAAAATGGAAGCGCTCGCTACCGACCCTGTATCTCGGGTTGATGCCCGGGTTGTGGAGGTTCAGATAAAGCTGGATGACAGTTCCCTGGCTGCGGACCTCACCAATCTTCAGGTGGAAGTGGTACTGGAGGGTTAGACTAATGTCTGACATCTTTCTGGGCTGGCTACAGCTCAAAAAAGAAAAGGTGCGCTTTACCGTCGCAGTCCTCGGTGTGGGCTTTGCGGTCGCGCTCATTCTGATGCAAATCGGTTTTCGCGAGGCTATGTTTGACAGTGGTGTTCGAATGCACCGCAGCTGGGTTTTTGACCTCGTGTTGATCAGTCCGGAAACAGTTTCCGTTATTGGGTCCAAGTCCTTTACCTCCCGTCGTTTATACCAGGCACTGTCGCTTGAGGATGTTGAGTCAGTTCAGGCCGTCTATCTGCAGCACGGTTTGTGGAAAGACATCGAGACAGGCGACACCCGCGACCTGTTTGTCATGGGGTTTGATCCCGCTGTCAGCATCTTCAACATACCGGAAATCGGGGATCAGTTGGACAAGCTGAAAATGGAGGATTACGTGTTGTTTGATTCCAGCGCCAGGCCTGAGTTTGGTCCAGTGCAGGCGCGACTCGCTGAAAATGGTGTACAGAAGGTGGAGATTAACGGGCATGAGGCGCAAATAAGAGGGCTTTTTCCCTTGGGCCCATCCTTCGGCATTAACGGCACTGTTATCGCCGGTTCTGACAATTTCCTGAGAATATTTCCTGGGCGTGCCCGGGGTGTGATCGATGTCGGATTGCTGAGACTCCGCGATGGCGCGGATTTGGAGGCGGCCAAAACCCTGTTGCGTGGCTATCTGCCACCAGACGTTCGGGTTTACGACCGAAAGGAGTTTATCGACAAGGAAATAAACTACTGGACCTCTAACACGCCGATTGGCTATGTATTCGGATTCGGCATCCTCATTGGCCTCGTGGTCGGTTGTATTATTGTTTACCAGATACTGTTTGCCGATGTCAGTGACCACCTTCCCGAGTATGCGACGCTAAAGGCGATGGGTTATTCCAACTTCTTTCTCAGTACAGTCGTTATCCAGCAGGCAGTTGTTCTTGCGGTGATTGGCTTTGTGCCGGGTTTCATTCTTTCCACCTACTTGTACGGCTTAGCCAGTGAGGCTCTGATGATCGAACTTGTGATGAATGGTAGTAGAGCTGTTACGGTGCTGGGCGTAACTCTGGGTATGTGCGTGTTTTCTGCACTTTTGGCCCTGCGAAAAATTCGCTCAGCGGAACCGGCATCGATTTTCTAATGAGTACACAGGCTCCCGACACAATCATCTCAATTGATCGCCTTGAGCACTCCTATGGTCTGGGAAAACTGCGAAAGAAAATTCTTTCCGACATCAATGTCAGTATAAAACCGGGCGAAATAGTCATACTGACCGGCCCATCAGGGTCCGGGAAAACGACGCTTCTTACGCTAATGGGAGCACTGCGCTCCGCCCAGGCAGGCAGTCTCAATATTTTGGGTACCGAATTGCGTGGGGCTGGCAAGGGACTGATGCAATCGGTGCGGCGCCAGATCGGTTATATTTTCCAGGCACACAATCTACTCGATGCATTGACTGCCAGCCAGAATGTCGCTATGTCACTTCACCTGCACCCGGAAATAACTCGCAAACAGGCATCGGAAAGAGCAGATGCGATGCTGGAATCGGTAGGCCTGGGGGAACATAAACACAGGTACCCTGACGAACTGTCCGGGGGGCAGAAGCAGCGCGTGGGAATCGCCAGGGCTTTGGTGGCTAAGCCGAAAATAGTGCTGGCAGATGAACCCACGGCCTCCCTGGATCGCCACTCTGGGCGCGACGTGGTTGATTTGATGCGTGTCCTGGCCAAGGAGCAGGGCGTTACAGTCATTATTGTTACCCATGACAATCGTATTCTGGATGTCGCTGACCGCATACTGCATCTGGAAGATGGAAAGATGCAGTCACTTAGTGGTGCCATTGCAGAAAATGCCAGCCAGCTACTCACCTTGCTGGAGCGACACGATCCCGAACGATCGCGATTTATATCTGCGTTCTCCCACGCACTTGCCCGGGTCGCCTACGCCGACAAATCCGTTGCCGAAGAGGAGCGGACGGTCATGCGAGATGTATTGCGCGATGGGTCGGGCCTGTCTGAACCCGAAGTTGATCTGGTCGTAGAGTTGGCGATGGCACAAATTCGTATGTCTTCCGACTCATTAGAGGTGGAGGAGCCAAAGCCATTCACAGAAATACAACGGGATCAGTTCATCGATTCGCTCTACGCGGTCGGCAATGCAGATGGTGTGCTAACCGAAGAAGAACGTACCGAAATACAAAATATTGCTTTGGAACTGGGCTTTCCTGGTCAGGATGAAACTGGCTAGTATTACCTAATCAGGCGAACCTACGTTTAATGTTTTTCGGATATTGCAAGCTTTCAAAATTCAAATGGAGACTTTCTTAATGCCCGCAGCGACCAAACTGGTCGCATCAGCTTTCATACTATTTTTTATCGGCTGCGCCAGTGTTTTGCCTGACGTAGATCCGCCCAAAGTAAGCATTGAAATTGTCTAGAGTATTCCCTCCCAGAATGCTGGCTCCAGGTTCTGCAGCTTGTGGCCAGCATGGGCAAATAGTCAGCACAGTAGGGCTTTCCCTCCAAAGCGCCCGATTATGAGGCGGATGGTCTAGTGGGAAAGTTGGCAGTAAGTTGAAGAAAGCTAACGGGATTTCCTGATGGGGAAGGGCAGGGCGGTTGCTTGAGATCGGAGGCTAGATTCCTCTGATCTCAAAAGCTTAACTTGTCAGTATCCAACTGAGGTTTCGGTAGAAATTCATGTGGCTATGCATGCCTCAATCATGACAAATTAGCATTTTTCCTTTGCTTCGTTTCTGATCTGTTTTACTCCCCAGATCGACTAGGCGATAAGCACTAGTCCAAGGCCAAAGAGCGCTAATTGATATTCCCAAAGCCCAAACCAAGACGGGACCCAAACCTTGCTGAAATCATCAGGGTAGTAACCGATAGAAACAACCGCCCCGCCGATATAGCCCATAATCCGCGTCGCTTGAATGCGTTGTGCGATAGTGGGTGGGGCGATTTCTTTTCTGTCTTTGGCGTGCTCTGTTTCGCTATTCGTAGGTTCTCTATTACGAATTGACATATTCGACATTCCTCACCCTAATTTTAAAATCAACTGACCCGCAGCGGAAATTCTGCTGTCGTCTTGAAAATACAGAACCAACGCGACTTGGCTGTCACCCGTACAAACATCGAGGCTGAGTTACTTGTAGTCGTTGAACGCAGTCCCGTCCTCTAGCGGGAAGCTGACGTCTAAAAGGGCGATTACGAATTGCCTGTTATCTCGAATGCCGCAAAGCACTGGTTCAAATACTAAAACACTGCCGCAAAAGTAATGGTTACGCTGGTTTCATCTAACGAAGACTTTCCATTGGCACTAGAAAGGTTTACCCAATAGGCGGGTTCGGCCAGGAACCGACATAAATAATCCATCGATAAACGGGCCGTCTGGAATACTTATTCTTTACCACCAAGGCTCATGAACATCACCATTTTGGATTTTTCGTCAGGCATGGAATCAAACCCTTGAAGCATGCTCGCTCTTGCAGGAGCATTGGCTGAGCCAGGTTGTAGCTGCTCTAGCAAGACTATGAATTTATCTCGCAGGTTCGTTGGCGTTTTGACCGCGTTATTCTCAAACCTGGCTATGGTTTCCTGATCCAAATTCATCAGCTTTTCGCTGTCTTTGAGGGTATAGTTCTCGCTCGCTTCTTGCAACTCTGGCGACAGATCAATTTTATTGATTGCTGTTTCGCGGACGGGTGATGTGTATCTTTCTCCCTGGCAAACATCAAATGCTGCGCGGCAAGTCGTTTGACATTTAGGGGCCGTACTTTGCGTGAAATTACAACTACAATTACAGTCGCCATATACATTTGAACTTGAGGATGGGCCGCGTGCATTCCGCTGAGCGTTGGCTTCGACCGCCTCGAATTCCTTATCAATATCAACGTCAATACCGTACTTCGCTGCAAGACGTTTGATATCATTTTTCATGGGGTCGACAATAGCAAGTGGGCTTTCAATGCCGTCATTCATGCGCGCGTCACCTTTCCAGGGGCTGAGAATGTTGAACTCTCCATTCACAGATCCCGTGGCACTAATCTTAATCTGTTTTTCGCGTTTGGATGGGAGGGGGCCACGATAAGGGGCGTTCGTTCCAACGTAACTATAAAGCTCACCCGAATAGGACCCTTTCATGACATAAGGGGAATATTCTTCGATGGTTATTGTCCCTGTGAAGCCAGTATGGCCTTCGCTAAATTCATCTTTCTTTGCGGTTTTCAATTTCAAGCCGGACGAGGATGTTGTGATCAGAATATTGTTGAATGTGCCCGAGTACCCATAATCAATCATGGGAAAGACAATTTTTATTTTTGGAGCATTATGGGCTGCGCGGGATTTCTCAATTTTTTCGGTCATGGACAGCGCATCAAAATTTTTGTACTCCTCTCCGCGCTGCATCATTTGCTCAAACGTTCCTTTCTCGCCCATATTGTAGTTGAACGCATCTTGATCTGAGGCATGCATAGACAGCGTTACGGTGCTCGTTGGGCCGCAATAATAGAGTCTTGAACACCCTTTGCCCTTCTGTCTATTTGGGTCTCGCTCTACTTCACCACCAAATGCAGAATAGTTTTCAAAGGGCTCGGCATAGGCTTGATTCTCTGCGTAGAGACCGGATAGCAATAGAGCGAATGTGAGAACGGTTGAGCGTAATAATGAGGACATTGAGTTTTGCATGTTATGTCCCTGTCTTTGAGATATTTAATGTGCCTTTTGAGACGGAGTACACGACTAAAAACGAAACATTTTTAAGCGTATCCGTTTTGGCGGCGTCGCATGCAACGTTCGATATGATGAAAATATTTGACCGTGTGTTTTTGGGGGCGCGCTTTACGAAAGACATGTTTGGAAATAGCCACCATGAGGGGTGTTTACTATCAGGTTTTTTACACTTCCGAGCAAAGGGGAGCATGATCTCAGAGATATCCTCTGTGAGCTGATTTTTTACGCCAATTACATGTAATGAATTCAACGTTTTTGCATTGTAGTTTTGTAAAGCAATCCCAACACCAACTCGATCGCTCTTTCCTGTATAAAAAACCTCGATACAACGCGCCGAAACCTTCGCGAATGACAAGGTGACATTATCGGATGTTTGCGATTCGGTTAAAGTGACCTTCTCACATTTTTCGAATACGGCTTCTTCCCATTTGCGGATGCTAGCAGCTGTCTTAAACTTTTTATGGGGTAGGTAAGTGTGTGATCGATCCGGGACATAGTGAGCCAAATCAGTAACATGCCTGGCGTAGATTACTGAGAGGGGTTGCTTGATTTTTGGGTGTTGTTTCAAATTTTCATCAAGCCATTTCAATTCTTTTTCTTCCCGTGTTCCGCTTATCGGTAGAGGGCGAGAGAAGAAATCTGCTAAGTAACTATAGTCTGGGCTTTCGGGTGGCTCGAAGGTTGGAAAGCCACCTGTTCGGATGTGTTCATCAATATATCGCCATAAGGAGGAGGTTTGATACCCGTCATTTTTCATGGCTTCACGTTCATCTTCTTTCGGCAAAATACTTATTTCATCACTGTATTTTGTCCTTAGTGGAGTAGCATAGTTTCTGCCACCCCAGCGCCTCGTTGGGACAAAGTAAGGATCACTCGTTTTGATCAGGTCAATCGCGTCAGGAACATGAGTAAAAAAAAAGTCCATTCCTACTGCTTGTGCGGTGCCCTCTATGATCCACCCTCCCAAGTCGTTTTCTTGTTTAATGGGATAGCCATTTTGAATGGAGTGAAACAACTCATGGCCCAGTACCGCATATCCCCTCGGAGCCAGATCTACGGCGTCCTCTCCATATATTCGCGAAGAGTCGAAAATCATAAGCGCCTGCTCCCCCTTGTTCACAGGGTTATAAGTTGTCGCGATTGTAGAAGAATCAGGCCAATCCGAGAAATTTACTACATAGAACATTTTTCCATCTATGCGTTTGGTTGGTAATATGGGCGGGGTGAATCCTTTCTTTTGATATGTGCCCCCAATTTTTTCTAAATAGAGCTCAGCTCTCCGGTCTTTTTTTGAATCGATCTTACCATTTGACTGTTTTTTTACTCTCGGGTCATGTTGGATAACCTTGAATTTGGTTATCGGCCATTTTACTGGCTCCTTGGCGAAGGCAGGGCTTGTCAAGCCTGCTAAAACCCCGGCGACGATTAAGCCGATCATGACCTGTGCTTTACGATTTTTGTTGCTGATACGAATGGTATATTTTCTGACTATCTTCATATCTTGGTTCACTATAATTAATTGTACTTTGAAGGGAAGTAGGCCGGTACTAACAGGTTAAACTCACGCGGGACGATTACAGACCACTTCTCTGGATTCTGCGTATCTTCTGGCACCACTAACCCCTTCGCTATGGCATGTTTTCGCCAATCATACACGGTTACCCTGGAGATGCCTGTTTCCTCAGCCAGTAGGGGCACGGGGGAATT
>RCNC010003192.1_pt1 | contig 10752 bp, 14 predicted proteins | sample 2041301 | NCBI WGS metagenome assembly RCNC01 (sample SAMN09708231, study PRJNA481090) | Marine sediment metagenome, whole genome shotgun sequencing project. | biome: marine sediment; feature: ocean; material: sediment; isolation source: Sewage treatment plant 13A marine sediment (STP13A) ... | reverse complement strand
ATAAAAGCAAAATGGTTTGTGCTGATTTATGCTGCCTTTGAGCTCTGGGCAGGGGTTACCGGCAGCGTGGCTGGCGTGGCACATTTTGCTCATCTGGGTGGCATGCTGTTCGGTTTGCTACTTATCCTGTATTGGCGCAACCGCCCTCCGAGGTTTAGATAATGATCCATCAGTACGAGTGGAGTGCTAGTGGGACGCATACGCTCTTTTCGGAAAGTGTATGTCCCTAAAGACCCTACGCAACCAGTTGTTGCGCATCGAACAGCAACTGGGTAGAGCGGCCACCTATGCCGGGCGGGCCGCCTATGTGCGCAAACCGCAGCAGCAAAACCCGTGAGCAGGTTGTTCCTGGTCAGGCACGGCCAGTCGGTGTGGAACCAGCAAAACCGCTTCACCGGATGGGTGGATGTTTCTCTCAGCCGGCAGGGTGTGCTAGAAGCACAGCAGGCGGCAGTATTGCTGGCCGACGAATCTTTTGATATCGCCTTCTCCTCCACCCTGCTGCGGGCACAGGACAGCCTGTATGAGATTCTCAGGCAGAACCGCCACTGTGCACAATACGTACGCGTGCATGAACAGAGCAGCGAGTGGTACGATCATTTTACCTCGGCCGATGATGTCACAAATGAACTGAAAATTTATATCTCTGAAAAACTCAACGAGCGCTACTACGGTGATCTGCAAGGCCTTAATAAGGATTGGGCCAGTCGGCACTACGGCATCGAACAGGTGCATCTCTGGCGCCGCAGTTATGACATCCCCCCGCCCAATGGCGAGAGCCTGCAAATGACGGCGGCAAGAACTCTGCCTTATTACCGTGAGCGTATTCTTCCACATCTCCAGGACGGCGAGAGTGTGCTGATTTCCGCCCACGGCAATTCCCTGCGATCCATCATCATGCACATCGAGCAGCTGACACCACAGCAGATTATTGACTACGAGCTGGCGACCGGCGCGCCTCACCTGTATACATTCGATGACGATTTGCGTCTCACAGACAAGCGGATTATTGTTAATCCCGTTAAGGAATAATAACCATGAATAGACCCTCCGATCATTTTGTTGGCGCCGTATTTAACGACCTTGATGATGCTCACGCCGTGGTCGAGGACATGATCAAACATGATTTCCCGATGGATCAGATATCGGTCCTGCACAAGGCAGGTGGGCACGGTGACGATTTTCTCGGCATCGCCTACACCAATGAAAAGGAGCGGTTCAAGGTCTGGGGTACCGAAGGTGCGCTATGGGGTTCGCTGGGAGGGCTGTTGGCGGGCGCGGCCGGTCTGTTTGTATTGCCTGGTATAGGGGCTGTACTCATCGCCGGGCCATTGATCAATGCCCTCGTCGGTGGCGCTGTCGGCGCCGGCCTGATGACCACCGGAGCGGCGGCAACCCATCTGAGCATTGCATTGCGTCGCCTGGGAATTCCGGCAGATAAACTGGAAATACTTCATCAGGCCATTATGGACGGCAAGACGGTGCTGCTGATGCACTGTGGCAATGAAGACCCCGCTTTCTGGCGTCAGCGGCTGGCCTGGACGGGAGCGGACCCTGTTATCACCATGCAATGACCCTGGAAACCGCACTTGACCGCTCCGTTTAGATTTTGGGTCTTCCCCTGATCAGGTGAGTGGACCCAAAGAAGTAAAAGTAGCAAGTGGGTCAAATATCGTTGATCGATCAAGCTGGTGGGAATCCCAGTTTCAAGTTTCCAGGGTCAACTTGACGACAAGCATCAATAAGAGCCCCGATATGAACGCGAGGAAGTTCTTGATATTAACGCGAAGATTATCGTGCTCTTTCACTTCTGGCACGAGGTCGGAAGCGCCGATGTAGAGGAAATTTCCAGCAGCAAACGGGATGAGGAATGAAACGTCGAAACTGGAAGACGCTACATACGTGAGCAAGCCGCCCGCAAGAAACGTCAGGGCTGACAGAACGTTAAACATCAGTGCTTTGCGCTTCTCCCAACCACCATGGATCAGAACACCGAAATCCCCCAGTTCCTGCGGTATCTCGTGTGCGGCAGCCGCCAGCCACGCCATGATGCCCAGACGAATATCCGCGATGAAAATACTGGCGATAGCCAAACCGCCGATAAAATTATGTAGCCCGTCTCCAATTAGTATCAAGTAGGTCAACGGTCTTTTACAGCTAGCCGAAGCGCGGTGGCAGTGGTGCCAATGGAGGAATTGCTCCAGGGCAAAGAAGACGCTGAAACCGGCGAGTATCCATACGTAGAAGCTGGTCGTATTGCCAAACTTCGTAATCCCGGCGGGAATCATGTGAAGAAAAGCGCCCCCGATCATCGAGCCCGCGGCAAAAGCGACCAGCGGCAACAGGATTCGATCGAGAGTTTCTTTCTTGAGTAAAAGAGTAACGCTTCCGACCAGCGCGATAGCGCTCATCGCCAGGCTACTTACGATGATCCAGGCCAGAGTACTCATTTCTCAGTCAGGTTCCTTGATTAAGAATCGGTTCATGGTGCTGCCCATTTTCGTAATCATCTGCTTCCACGACAGCGGCATTGTGCATTGCTTCGCCCAGGTATTTTGATAAATCACTGTTTCAGGTTCGCAGATCCCGGGTAACTCGGTTGCTGCAGCGATTGAATTGACACAGCACAACAAAAATCCGGTTCACCCGTTTTATACTGATATCGAAAATTAAGCTTAACTGTTTATTGTTTTTACTAATTGATTGAGGACAAAGGAATCGACCAAATGAAGATTGCAGTTGCCAGCAAGACGTCGGACATAGATGCTTCGGTTAATAAACATGGGGCTCGGGCGCCTTTCTATTTGTTATTTAATGAGCAAGGAGAGGCACTGGAGGCGGTATCAAACCCGTATGTCGGGATTGACCGAGGCGCTGCGCCAAGGGTGGCGGGCTTGCTTGCTGACAAAGGTGTCACTTTGCTGGCAGCGGGCGATTTCGGAACCAGGTTTATCTCCGAACTCAAGGCAAGAGGGATCGAAACTGCCCGGCAGTCCGGGCAAGCATCCGATATTGCACGCCAGTTGACTGCCTGAAGATACGCTAATGCCAGGATATCCCGTTTAGCCTTTGGGGATAAATTACCAGATGTCCGACAAGGATGACTCGCTAGATCTCGACGAGGCCTTGCTCGATCCCGGATCGGTATTCTCTGGCCCGAGGAAGTACCTGATCATCGTGAATTGACGCGCGAGCAGAAGATCGAGATGTTGCGTTGCTGGGCGTACGATGCCAGTGAACTTGCCGTTGCGGAAGAAGAAGGTATGTTGGGTGGTGAACCTTCGCGCCTCGCTCAGGTCCTTTCCGTACTCGATGTTCTGACTGATGGTTTCGATGTGGAGCACAGTCCCCCAACAAAGTAAGGAGGCCTGTGAATAGATACGTACATAGTATTCGTGGCCAGGTCTGTCACCGGTCTTGATGACTACTTGCCATTGATAGGCGAGGAGTACTTCACATTAAATTTGATGATTTCAGGCTTAATCCCAACCATTTTCAAAATGTCTGGGCATTTATATTAAGTCTATTGATAAGTTACTTATTACACAATTCAGTCACAATTGGAGGCATCAATGGAAGGCTACCAGAACATCCTATGTGTAACAGATTTTTCAGACTATTGTCGGTTAGCGGCCGAACGCGCCGTTGATATAGCCAGCTATTATGATGCGGAGCTTACCTTGCTGCATGTCGTGGAGCATTTTCCGGAAGACAGATCCAATGTTGAAATCGCGCCGGAAGATGAAGACCCGATGGCTTTTCGTGAAGAAAGGGCACGCGCATCGCTGGTTGAACTCGGCAAACACTTAGGATATGACCGCTTGGTACAGGAGGTCCGCTTCAGTACGCATTCAGCAAAGCATGAGATCCTGCGTTTCGCAGAGCAACAGAATACTGATTTGATAGTCGTCGCCAGTCACGGTCACCACGGAATAACCCCTATCCTGGGGTCCACCGCCTATGGTGTGACGCACGGTGCCTCATGTGACGTGTTGACAGTGCGGGCCAAAGAATGAGCCGACACCGTATATTCAGGCATCCGCGGTTTAGGCAGAACCCGACCATCACAAGGAACGATACTGACAAGTTAACTGAAGTTAAGCGACAATTGCTGGATGAATGAATCAAATATTTATAAACGATATAGATTTCCCTCTGAAATCATTCAATACGCGGTATGGCTTTATCATCGATTTAATCTCAGTCTATAAATTCATTGGAGCGACAGTCCTGGAAATTACGACTGGTGGCGGATTGCTGTTATCGTCCGTTGATCCAGCTCACTCGTGCGACGGGTGCCGACACCGATAGCCAGGCCCAGACCGCGCCAGAGCAGCAAGGCGAGGACGGCAAGTAACTCCGACTGTAGGCCGTCGGATGGCGCGTGAACCAGTCATCGCATAGAGAATAAATGAGTACCAAAAACCCATGCAAAAAGAACACTTGCAAGCCAGTTTAAGGAAGACGACCAGGACATTCATCAACCTGTTACCCATTATCATTGGCATGCTGTTGTTGACCAGTCTCGTAGTTACCATGTTCCCAGAAAAACTATCGGCAGGTCTGTTCGGAAGTAGTGACGTGTTGGATGCCCTGATCGGGACATTCATCGGAAGTGTTGCGGCAGGACACCCATTGACGAGTTATCTTTTAGGCGGGGAGTTTTTGAAAAGTGGGGTGAGCCTGTTTGCCGTGACCGCCTTCATTGTGAGTTGGGTTACCGTTGGCGTCGTTCAGCTTCCCGTCGAGATTTTAATGCTGGGCGCTCGCTTTGCTATTTATCGCAATGTGATCTGCTTTTTCAGTGCGATCGCGGTCGCCTTTCTCTCGGCGTATACGCTGAAACTCATCGGCTAGGGCGGGAAATGGAACGGCAGCGAAAAAAAACGGGTCTCGGCGGATGGGTATTCTTGCTATTGGTGCTCGCAGTTTACGGTGTGACTGGAGCCGTTAATCCCGAGACCGTCAGTCAGGCGTTCAGCTTTTTCGCAAAAGTGATGCAGAACGTATTGCCGGCTCTTGTTATTGTATTTTTCCTGCTGCTGACAGCAGACCTGCTACTCAAGCCAAAATGGATCAAGCGTAATCTTGGCAGGGAAGCGGGCGTCAGGGGCTGGTTGATAGCCGCTCTGGGTGGGGTAATGGCTACTGGCCCCATTTATGCCTGGTATGCGCTATTGCAAGAGCTGCGTGAGAAAGGCATGCGTGCGTCGCTGGCCGCCGTTTTTCTCTACAGTCGCGCGCTCAAACTGCCCTTGTTACCGCTCATGGTTCACTACTTTGGTATTGCCTATACCCTGGTGCTTTGTTTCTATCTGCTCGGATTTTCCATCATCAACGGTATATTGATGATGAAACTTGACGATCGCGAGACAGTCTAGGAATTTTCGAGCATGATTGACATGCTCCAGCTGGATTAATCCTCAAACTGACAAATCAACTGAAGTTCGGTGACAATTGCCGAATGAAAAAAAATATCTATAAACGATACCAATTTCCGTCAGAAATTATCCAATATGCGGTATGGCTCTACTACAGATTCAATCTCAGTCCTCGCCGATGTGTCGGACCACTCATTGAAGATTTATTAGCTGAGCGCGGGATAAATGTTACCTACGAGACGATCCGATTGTGGTGAAATAAGTTTGGCCCAAAAGATGCCAATAGGCTGAAGAGAAAACACCGAGGATATGGCGATACATTTTTCATCGACGAAGCTTTCATCAAGATCGATGGTTAACAACATTATCTTTGGCGAGCAGTTGATCAGGAAAACTTGCCCCATGAGCGGAGCCCAGCCCATGAGCGAAGCGAATGCTTTGGCTGAAGCGAGTGCTGTGGGTAAAGCTTGCCCCATGAGCAGAGCGAGTGCTGTGGGTATGGAGAAGTCATTGATGTGTATCTCCAGAAACGCAGATATGGTGCGGAAGCCAGGCGGTTCTTGAAAAATTTATCGCTTGCTTAGACTGCGCGCATTTACGTCCTGGGAAGTGCAGTGGCCGAATGTAGTGGCACTCCTGGGAATTTACGTTGACAAAAAAGTTAACTTGTCAGCACCCTTAAAGATGCTGCGCCTCATAAGCACAATCGTTCATTTTTCTTCAATAAACGCGCTGAGAATGTCAAATTGAGTCCGGATTTGTTTTTTAAGTGCGTCTTCGGCGGCAGATAAGCTCGGTTGTGCTTCCTCATGCTCAACGGTGGCGCATAAACGTGCCATGCGGCAATGGTTCGCTACGTTGGTGGCCAGGTGTCGGGCAGAAATTTCACGATGTGACGGAGTCAGGCTCTCAGAACATGCCTTCGCAACGAATTGTGCAGTTTGCTTGTGCCAGTCAATAAGCTCCATACCGCTGTGCAAGGATAATTCCGCAGCGGCATGCGTGGCTGAATGATACGCTGACATTAAGGCTTCAGGCCCTGCGCCAGGGTCTGCAGCAATCTTTTGTGCCTGCTTTACGGTGACATCTTCGGTTAAATCAAGAACGTCTTCAACAAAGCGGGATGCCACAACTCGCTGCGAGTCAAGCGGCAGCTGCTCAAGAGCCGCCTTGAATTCTTGCATTGTGTTAATCTTAGCCATGGATATTTACCTTCTTGAATTGATTGTATATTCAATAATTTATATTTTTGATAATTTGGATTAGTGCAGCGTAACTCAATGTCAACACGGTCTTTGCAGCCTGGACCGTTTATGGAAACGCCGGAATAGTTGGCTCCGTCCCCTCTATTTCGGCTTCGGGATGATGCTTTTTCACCAAATCATCGATCTCGTCTACACGATCCTTTGGCACATCAACCATCATAAGAAGTTCACCCTTGTCGATAGCATCCTGAAACTTTTGAATTCGACTGTTTGGGACATCCACGCCAATCATACTGGACATGAGCGCACCAACGCCCACACCGGCTAAGCCAATTGCCAGGATCGCACCGCCCCCCAGAAGCAATCCTGCAGGCGGAAACGTGACGGCAATAATTCCGGCCGCAATGCCCGTTGCACCACCAATAGCAGCGCCACGCTCCAGTGCCGGTATCAGATCGCTTCTCTGAGCCAGTTTGGATTCAGGTAGATCTTCCATCGGTGTGCCTTGCCTGGCTATCACATGGATGTGTCTTTCCTCAACACGAGCCAATAATAATTCATCATTGATCTTTCGCGCACTGTCGACATTCGGTACCAGAAAATAAAGACGCCTCATGCGATTTCTCCTGTTTTTAAAAAATAAATTATATACGCACTGGGATTTATAAAATTAGTCTGTTTGGGTTTAGATTGATTCAAATCAATGCCTGTACTCAATTAGTGCCGGGGTCGGCCCGAGCAGCGAGAAGGCCGCGGAGCGCAAACGCGCGAGGAGTGGCGCTACTGATAGCGCTCGTTAACGGTTTTGCGCCGCTAGCCATGTCCCTCTTGATTCTGACACCATTGATTGCAGCCAATACCGGATTTGTGTTGCTGGTGTTGTCACTTTACGAAGCGGTGGTGATCGCGCTGCTGCTGACATTTCTGCTCGGTGTTTTTCCTGGCAACATCGCGGGCGTATTGTGGCTGCGTAGCAGGATCGAGACCCTGCTTGTCGCAATCTTGACAGTCGCTCTCATGTACCTTTATGCCAGCTATTGACAATGCATGTCATTAGGAAACTGACCTCGTATCGAATTATAAATAATCCTTAGAAGTCCAAGTTGCAAGCATCTCGCTTTCATGGACATTGATTGTTGATGTGGGTCAATCGCTGCGTAGCTAGAGAAAGGTAGGCTTTATATTTAAATCTCAGGTTCGTTTAAAGGGAGGCAAATATCAATGAGTGATGTATCAAAAGCTCGATCGAATATGGTCGAACGGCAGATTGCCGGGCGCGGCGTACGCTCAAAATTGGTATTGGATGCGATGAACCGGATTCCGCGTGAAATGTTCCTGCCTCAACGCCTTCACGAATTTGCATATGATGATAGGCCATTACCGATTGACGCGGATCAAACTATCTCGCAGCCCTATATTGTTGCACTTATGATTGAGGCGCTTAATTTGGAAGGTGGTGAAAAAGTTTTAGAAGTGGGGACAGGATCGGGATATGCAGCAGCGGTTCTGGCTGATATTGCAGGCGAAGTCTATAGCATCGAACGTATAGATCAGCTGGCGCAAAAAGCACGAGTTTCATTAAGGGAAATCGGTTGTGAAAATGTGCAGGTTATTCACGCAGATGGAACGCTTGGTTGGCCAGATCAGGCACCCTATGATGCCATCGTAGTCACTGCGGGAGGTCCCCGGGTACCTGGGACGTTGAGAAACCAGTTGAAGGTAGGTGGTCGTCTAGTGATACCCGTCGGCATCGAACCTCGCTCGCAGGAGTTGGTCAGAGTGACCCGTTTATCGGAGAGTGAATTTGGCACCGAAGATCTGGCGGATGTTCGTTTCGTTCCTTTGATTGGTGAGCAGGGCTGGACCGAAAGTGGCGAATCGACTATCGCGACGAATTCAGGCGTAGACAGACCAATGGTAACTGAAAAATCGCTGGCCGAAAAAATTCACAACGTTTGTGAACCATTTGAATCCATCGAAGACGCTGATCTTGGCCCTCTACTGGATCGAATTGGTGATGCCCGAATTGTGTTACTGGGGGAAGCATCACATGGCACCTCTGAGTTTTACCAGATGCGCGAAAAAATCACCCGCGAATTGATTATCCGTAAAGGTTTTTCTTTTGTCGGTATTGAGGCTGATTGGCCGGATGCAGCACGAATCGATCACTACGTACGACATTTTGAATATCCTGCTTCAGAATGGACCGCATTTGCGCGTTTTCCCACCTGGATGTGGCGCAATAATGACGTACGCCAGTTCGTTGACTGGCTGCGTGAGTGGAATGTGGATCGAGATGTGAAGCAACGTGTGGCTTTCCACGGTCTGGATCTTTACAGCTTGTATGTTTCGATACGTTCTGTCCTGGACTACCTGGACCGGGTTGACCCGCAATCTGCTGACGTAGCACGTCAACGTTATGGCTGCCTCAGTCCCTGGCAATCTGACCCCGCCGCCTATGGTCAAGCGGCGCTCACAAATCAATATCATAGTTGCGAAAAGGACGTTACACGCATGTTAAGCGACTTGCTAACCAAGCAGGCGACCTACGCTGAGCATGACGGTGAACGCTTTATGGATGCAGTGCAAAACGCACGACTGGTAGCCAACGCCGAGCAGTATTATCGCATCATGTACTATGGGTCAAGGGCATCCTGGAATCTTCGCGATTCCCATATGTTTGAAACCCTGAAAATGCAGATCTCATTTCACGGTGAACAAAGTAAGGCCATTGTCTGGGCGCATAATTCTCATGTTGGTAATGCGGCGGCAACCGAGATGTCGGCGCGTGGTGAAACCAATATTGGAGAGTTATGCCGCAACGAATTTGGTGACGATGTGTACAGCATCGGATTTGGAACCCATACCGGAACGGTTGCTGCCGCCTCCAACTGGGATGGCCCGATGGAGATAAAAAGAGTACAACCGTCGATGCCGGATAGCTACGAACGACTCTGCCATGATACCGGTTGCCCGAGATTCCTACTGGATCTGAAAGGTCTGGATAGTGACCTTAGACAAGCACTTTCCAGACCACGCCTGGAAAGCGCCATCGGTGTTATTTACCGGCCGGAATCCGAATTAGCGAGCCACTATTTTCAGTCGATTCTGCCTCGCCAGTTCGATGAGTTTATCTGGTTTGACGAAACTCATGCAGTAACTCCGATTAAAACCAGCAGAGACAAAGGATTGCCCGATACCTATCCATTCGGCTTATAACTAAGGTGAATAAAGACTATAAAATCAACTTTGTTCTCGCCAGGCTAGAGTGGATGCGGAATTACCGAATTTGGCCTAACGGATTGAGTTTGAAAGCGTCTGTCCCCTTTGAAAGTGGAAGCTACTTAACCGCAATGCAAGTGCAGGGAGCGCGGTTTGCTACCTTGTGCGACACGCTGCCAAGAAACAGACCCTTTAAATCGTTCAATCCACGTGAGCCCATAATCACGCAGTCAATGTTTTCCTCGTCGATACATTTCAGGATTCTATCGGCCGGATCACCGCCTTCGAGATGGGCGTCGATATTTTCCAGCCCATTTCGTTCTGCACGGCCCTTGGCTACCTCAATAATATGCTGGCCTATCTCGATCAGTAAGCGCGGTGATATCTCTGAATTCTCGAATGCGGAATCCGTAACCGAAATCCCGTAGTCCATCGGGCTCAGGCGATTTGTTTCCGTGTTGACGTGCTTTGAAAGCCCCTCTATTTCGGCAAATCGCTGCAAAGCATCAATATTTTCGGAACGATGAGGCACATGCATTATGACAAGCGCTGCTTTATATTTTTTCGCCATATCAATTGCGAGATCAAGCGCCTTGCTGGCATGATCTGAACCGTCGGTGGGACATAGTATCTTGTTGAACATGGCAGGACTCCATAGCTTTTTTCAACCCGTGAGAGATCACCGTACCCTGATATTGATCGGACATATTGACACAGCTCAACCGGGATAAAATTGCACGCCAGTGTCCGTTTGGTGCCGTTCTCCACCGCTCACGATACGCTTTTCAATGTCTCCTATTGGGGAGAACAACCGCTCAGATTCCGTTGGCCAGAGTCGGCTTCGTGCCCGGGCTGTGTGAAAACTCGGCACGAAATCTCGTTCTTAAAATTCGATCGCGCAGAATGTGCTGTAAGCCACGATCGCCTATCGGGTAAGGGTCGAG
>RCNC010003494.1_pt1 | contig 10753 bp, 5 predicted proteins | sample 2041301 | NCBI WGS metagenome assembly RCNC01 (sample SAMN09708231, study PRJNA481090) | Marine sediment metagenome, whole genome shotgun sequencing project. | biome: marine sediment; feature: ocean; material: sediment; isolation source: Sewage treatment plant 13A marine sediment (STP13A) ... | reverse complement strand
TTGATGGGAAATGGAGGGTTTTCAGCGCCCTGTAGGGGCGCCACGTTGATTATTTAATCCTCTTTAAAGCACCCAATCGTTTCAGCAATGGTGGGTGCGAAAAATAAAAGAAAACATAGGCCGGATGGGGCCGGAGGTTGCTAAGGTTATTCACTGATAATTTCTTGAGTGCGTCGGAGAGTGCAACAGCAGAATACAGCGTTCCGGCATAGCGATCTGCTGCATATTCATTCTTTCGTGAGATGGTGTTGCTTAGCATTCCCAGGATTAGGGAGATGGGCGAATATAATAATCCGAAAGTGATCAATCCCATATGAAAGCTTGGCTGCTCAGCACCCAGCACTTCCGACATCACCGGTTTGTTTATGAAAAGTGAAAGCACAAATAGCATCAGACCCGTCGAAAGGATTGACTGTATAACCCCTCCCACAGTATGTTTTTTCTTGTAATGTCCAATCTCATGAGCCAATACTGCTACCAGTTCCTCATTGCTGTGATCTTTGATCAGGGTATCATACAGTACGATTCTCTTCTTAGGTCCCAGCCCGGTAAAATAGGCATTGGCCTTGCTGCTTCTCTTTGATCCATCGATCACATAAATGTTCTTCAGTTTGAAATCTACCTTATTGGCAAAAGTTTCAATGGCATCCCTGAGGTCACCTTCTTCCAGGGGTTTCTGCTTATTAAACAGGGGCACGATCAGGTTCGAATAAAACATGAACATGAAAAGCGTAAAAGCAGTAATCACTCCCCAGGCGATCAGCCAGAACCATGTTCCAGTCACCATATAGATATACACCACCAGGGAGAGTATCCCGCCACCTATGACGGCGGCAAGAGCCAGGCCCTTCAGCTTATCCAGGATATAGGTTTTTACCGTTGTACGGTTAAATCCGAACTTTTCTTCGATCACAAAGGTGCCATAGATTGAGAATGGTAGTCCGAGCAGATCGGAGGCTGCCGATAATGCGCCAAAGAACATCAGGGACATCAGAATTGGATTCTCGGATACCGACCACACTATCCTGTCAAGAAAAGCAAAACCTCCAAGTAGCAGCATCAGCATCATGGCCACGATAGAAACGGTATCGGAATAGATCGAGAACTTTGTGTTTACTTTTGTATAGTCCTGGGAAAGCTTGTATTTCTCAGCGTCGTATATTCCTTCCAGCTCCTGCGGCAATGCATTGCTCCACAGCCTGCTGTTCAGATAATCGAGCAAGCGCTCAAGGATATAGTCAAACACCAGTATGGCAATAATAATATAAAAGATCATTTCAGTCATTAGTAACTTCCTCCCCATTTTCTAAGGAACCATTCCAGGCTCAGCAATCCAAGGATGATTATAAGCATCCACCAGATATCAACAAATTCAATGTACTTACGTTCGGCATGAAGCATAGGCTTTACATCACCGCGCTCTTTTAAAATAGCCGGAAGGCTGTCTATCTGTTCCGGATCTATCATTCGTCCTCCCTGCATCTCTGCCAGTTCTGACAGCATATCATGTGCAGCCCGTAAGCGGGTCTGCTCGGCAACCACCGGTGTCACAGCAAAGCCGCCCTGCTCAGTCAAAGCCTTATCGCCGGCATGGGTACTCGCCTTATAGGTGTAATTCCCTACCTCCAGTCCGGCAGCATCCAGGATATACCCATTGCCTGTCCGGCTGAAAACATATTCGTATGCATTTCCTTTTTCATCGATGATCTCCATGTTCACATCGGGCTCATTGAAGGACTCATAGCTTTCATTATACAGTTCGGCCCCAATGCTGACCGGGGTATTCTCGGGATAACGTTGCCGGGTATTCACCCTGAACTGCCGCTTATCGTCTTTTACCGCCAGGTACTGTACATTTTTGGTGATGAGCTCATTAAATAGATCGTGGCTGCCTGTAACAAGCCAGCTTTTCATGCGCCATTTCCATAAACCTGTACCTGCAATCACACCGGACTTGATTTTCAATCCGCTTTGCAGTAGCCATAGTGGGGCCCCGCTTTCAATATCCCCTATCTTCTGTGTAAATAACACCCTCGCCGAATTCGAAGCGGTATACCTTGAAAAAGGTGTGTTAAGGGGTGGAAGGAAGGGCATCAGATCAGCCAGTCCTTCACTTACATGGAAGGTATTAAAAGACTCATTCAAGACAGCTTGTACCTCATTCAGCCCACCGCTGCTAAATACGTTGATCTGCAGGCCAGCATTCAGCCTGTTAAACATCTGCAGGTCGCTTTGCCCCCCCAGGATAAACAAGAGGGGTGTCTCTGTACGTGCCAGCCTGCTCATAAGCCCTGATGACAGAGGGGAAAATGAAGGTAGCTGATGCAGGATCACCAGGCTATAAGCCTCAAGCGGACCGCGTAAATCCACAAGAAGGACATCATCCACCTCGTAATTGATATTGCTTTGGATCGCATCTTTTATTGCGCTGATATCAGGATGCGGTGCGTTGGCCAGAATCAGTATTTTTTGCTTCGACTTCATCACATCCACAAACATGTCGTAGCGGTTGTTCTCCAGGGTGACTTCATCCCTGTTCGAAATCAGCGTGATCACATAGTGATGCATGCCCTCTTTATCTGCTGGGATGTTCATCCTGATGGTTTCGGAAAAATTGTTTCCCTCGACCGGGATCTGCCGGCTTTCTATATTTCTTCCAGCTTCCGCGATATTCAGTTTCAATACCGTGCCCGGCATCTTGCGGGCATTCACTATCATCTCGACGGGAAAATCATTGCCTTCAAAAGCGATACGGTTATATAAAACGCGTTCAAAGAATGCATCCCTCCTCTCTGCCGTATCACCCATTGCCAGAGTATATACAGGATAGTCGATGCCGGCAGCATGATAAAGTGGGTTGAAACCCCGGTTGTAGATGCCATCACTTGCAATCAGGAGAGCACCAATATTCCGGTTAACAAATCTTACATCTACCATATCGAATAATGACGATAGCTCCGTTTGCCTTTCTTCAAAGTTTAGCGTATCAAACAATGGTGATGTGACCGGAACAACTTTCTCGCCAAAGGTGAACATCCTGACCTCATAATCGCCTTGAAGTTCTTCGATAAGGCCATTAAGCCGGGTGATATATTCACCCCGATAAAAGGCAGAATCCTTATTCAGCACCACCGACATGCTGTTGTCCTGCGCGATAATGATCACAGGCTTTTCAACTTGATGGCTGGTCAATTTTAGCAGCGGGGAAAGGAGTAAAAATGCAATGAAGGAGATCAACAAGAACCTGATCACACCTAATACACGCTTTAACCAGGCAGGGAATTCGCTTTTATTTTCGCGGAAGTAAAGGATCATTGAGCCCAGAATACCAGCCAGGATACACAATAAAATGTACCAGTCTGGATATCCGGTGATAATAGTAAGATCCAAATGTCAGTGAATTTTCAGGATAAGATAATAAAATATAATGGCTATAATGATATTGTGAGGTCCACAAATGAGTCCGGCAAATTTACAGGTTCAGTCCGCCACATACGTTCACAACCTGTCCGGTAATGTATGAAGAGAGGTCGGAACCCAGGAATACACAAAGATCGGCAACATCATCCGGCGTACCACCCCTTTTCAAGGGAATGTCTTTGATCCAGGTAGCACGAACTTCGTCATCCAGCGCAGCTGTCATTTCTGTTTCTATAAATCCCGGAGCAATGGCATTGCAGCGAATACTTCTTGAACCCAGTTCCTTGGCAATGGATTTTGTGAAGCCAATGATCCCGGCCTTGGAAGCAGAATAGTTCGACTGTCCGGCATTTCCACTCACACCAACAACAGAACTCATATTAATGATGGAACCACTCCTTTGCTTCAGCATGGAGCGCTGTACAGCCTTGGTCAGGTTAAATACCGACTTGAGGTTTACTGCCATAATGATGTCCCAGTCTTTCTCTTCCATGCGCATCAGCAGACCATCGCGTGTGATCCCGGCATTGTTCACCAGGATGTCGATGCTGCCAAAATCCACCAGAACATCCTCCACCAGCTTTTCACTGTCGGTAAGAGATGACGCATCAGAAGCATAGCCTTTTGCTTTAACACTCAATGCAGCAACCTCTTTTTCAACCAATTCCATATTCTCGTCCTTCTTCAGGTCAGAGAAAGCGATATCGGCTCCCTGCCTGGCAAATGCCAGTGCAATGGCTTTTCCTATTCCACGAGAGGCTCCGGTTATAAGTGCAGTTTTTCCTTCAAGAAGTTTCATAGCTGTTCCGTTATTTAATAACTCTGGTGATCAAAGATAACAAAAGATGTTATTTATACCCGCTAAAAATAATAATTATAGCAGGAACTATCATATTAGATATACCTCAGCAAACCCATTTCCTGGCTGTAGGATAATTTAGGATTATTCGGAAACATCCTGATCGCATAGTCGAGCAAGCCTGCATGTTCAATAGCAAACTCACAACTGAAAGTGGCTGTTCCTTTTGTTTCTCCGCTAAGTTCAAGGGCTTTGCTAAAAAGTACATCATTCTTAAAACCATCTTCCTTCAGGGCGAAGATCACCTCCATCCCGATATCTTTAGCTGAAAGGGGGCCGCATTCCAGTTCGACTTCTGCCTTAAAGGATTCACCAAACCTCAATGCCCTCTTAGTGGAATCGGGTACTTTAACCGACTTCACTTCTACCTCGCCCCAGTGTTGCCTAACCTTTGTTTTCCAATCGGCAATGCTTTTCGCCATGCTACAATTATCAGCCTTGATCTCGATAGCACGTACGGCGAGCTTAGAATAAAACTTCTCCCGGTATTCATCGAGCATGCGCTTCATGGTGAACTCGTGACAGATATTGGCTGTTGAGTTTTTGATATATTTCACCCACCTGGCCGGAACGCCATCTTTGTTAAGCTTGTAGAAAGCGGGGACAATATCATCTTCGAAAATATTATATATGGTTTCAGCATCCAGTTCATCCTGGAATTGCTGATTTTCGTAGGTACGTTTCTCAGCCATGGCCCATCCGGCTTCGGGTTTGTAGCCCTCTGCCCACCAGCCATCCAGCACGCTGAAGTTCAGCACACCATTCATTACCGCTTTCATGCCGCTTGTTCCCGATGCTTCGAGTGGACGTGTAGGAGTATTCAGCCATACATCGACACCCTGTACCAGTTTTCGGGCAACATTCATATCATAGTTTTCGATAAATACGATCCTGCCACGGAATTCAGGCTTCCTGGAAATGTCAATTATGTGGCTGATCAGGTCCTGTCCGGCTTTATCATTGGGATGTGCCTTACCGGCAAAAAGAAACTGTACAGGCCGGTCCGGATTGTTGATGATAGCAGCAAGCTTTTCTTCGTTCATGAAGAGCAGCTGTGCACGCTTATATGTTGCAAACCTTCGCGCAAAACCAATGGTGAGCACATTTTCATCCATCCTTTCCAGGGTGCTCACAATATGCTGTGGTGCTTCCTGGCGACGGGTCATCTCTGCTGTCAGCCTGCCTTTAAGGAAATCAAAGAGCTCTTTCTTCAACTCCTTGCGGATGCCCCAGATCACATGATCAGGGACCTCCCTGATCATCTCCCAGTACGACTGATCCGATTGATTATCATAAAATTCTTCACCGAATGTCTGTCTGAAAAGGTTTCTCCACAGGCGTGATGCCCATGTACCATAATGCACCCCGTTGGTTACATGGCCGATATTTATTTCAGAAGGAAAGTAACCCGGAAACTTGCCTGAAAACATTTTCCTCGACTCTTCACCATGTATCTTGCTCACCCCGTTAACTTCCTGCGACAGGTTCAGGGCAAGTACACTCATTGAGAAGTTTTCATGCGAATCCTGTGCGTTCATTCTGCCCAGCCCCATAAATTCTTCCCAACCGATGTTCAGCCTTCCGGCATAATGCGGGATATAGGTCCTGAGCAGGTCTTCACTGAATGAATCATGCCCTGCTGGGACGGGTGTATGGGTCGTGAAGAGTGTCGATGACCTGACGATCTCACTGGCCATGGGGAAGTTGATGATACGGCCCTGGATGAGCTTGCGTATGCGTTCAACACCAATAAATGCGGCATGGCCCTCATTGCAATGATATATTTCCGGTTTGATGCCAATGTCGTCCAGCATCCTGATCCCGCCAACACCCAGCAGGAGCTCCTGTTTCAGTCGATGTTCATTATCACCCCCATATAATTGATGAGTGATGGCCCTGTCCTTTTCCTGGTTATCACGAATGTCGGTATCCAGTAAATAGAGTGGTATGCGTCCGATATCCAGGCGCCAAACCTTGGCATAAACGGTACGGCCAGGTAAGGCAAGGCTAATCTTTACCCACTCGCCATTCTCATCCAATACCTTTTTAATAGGAAGGAAGGAAAATCGCTGGCGATGATAATGTGAGATCTGCTCTCCGTGTGGAGCCAATTGCTGATGAAAGTAGCCATAACGGTACATCAGGCCTACCCCGATCATATTCATGTTGGAGTCGCTGGCCTGCTTCATATAGTCGCCGGCCAGGATGCCCAGGCCACCGGAATAGATCTTTACCGACTCATGCAAGCCATATTCCATGCTGAAATAGGAGATCAGCGGGGCATCTTCTGCCGGCTTCACTGCCATATAATCATGGAATTTCTTCACCACCACCTTGAGAGAACTTAAAAAGCTCTTATCCTGTTCCAGTTCTTTATAGCGTTCAAGTGTCAGCATTTCCAGCAAGGCAACAGGGTTATGGTCTGTTTCTTCCCAGATCTCAGGGTCCAGGCTTCTGAATACAGCCTCGGCATCACAATTCCATGTCCACCAGAGGTTTCTCGAAAGCTCAAACAGTCCCTTCATCTTAGCAGGGATCTCTGCCTTCACATTTACTTTTTTCCACTTGGGATTACTGTCGCTGCCTGCTGCAGGAATGTATTCCCTGAGTTTAAACTGTTGTTGTTTGCTCCTGAAGAGATCAGAGCGCAGGCCTACTTTTTCCAGGGCTATCGACCATGCACTTCTGTAGTTTTCGACAAAAGATTCCCAGAGAGCACTCATGGAAATATTTCTGGCCTCATCACAGGCAGCCTGATAAGCTTTTTTATCCATCCCGAGAAAGTCATGCAGGCTGGCACGAATATCTTCAACGACAGCTGCATCATTGTCATCAGTTCTTTCGGAAACCAGTACGCCATGATGCTTCACTTTGAATCCTTCATTTACCCATGCGCCAAATCCGGCCAATGAGGTGGTAATGGTAGGTATGCTGAAGGCGATACTCTCGAGCGGTGTGTAACCCCAGGGCTCATAATATGAGGGGAACACCGATACATCAAAGCCGATCAGAGTATCATAGTAGGGCAGGTTAAAGATCCCGTCTCTGCCATCGAGGTATGCCGGCACAAAAATGATGGTGACCTTATCTGCAGCAGTATTATTTAATCCTTTATCCCTGAAACGCTGAATGCTTGGATCCTGATCCTGATCAAAGAGGTAATGTGAAAGATAGGGCTGCTCTACGGGGCCGAAACTATGATTTTTGAGCCTTTCGATAACATCCTGGCGTGCACCGGCCTGGTTGGCAGGCACTGTAATAAATGCCACCAGGTTTTTCGGAAGTTCCTGCTTATTCAATTCTGCCAGGGCATCGATGAATATATCCATCCCTTTGTTCTTGAACTCATATCGTCCGCTGTTGATCACCAGCAGGCTGTCGGATGCCATCTCCCTTCCCGTCACGGCTTCGGCCACAGCGAGTATCTTTTTACGGGCGGCATCCCTTTTCTTTTCAAAGTCTTTCCCCTTCGGGACAAAAGTATCTTCAAAACCATTGACTGTGATCACGTCCGGGTCTTTGCCCAGGAAATGACGACATTCGGCTGCCGTGATCTTGCTCACAGTGGTAAAGCTATCTGATTCGTTCGCCGATATCGATTCCAGCGACTGCTTTGCTGTCACCCCAAAATCCGCTGCGGTACTTGCCGGATCATAGCTGTCCAGTTTTCCGTACAATGGCAGGCCATTACCGGCCACCGACCTTCCCAGTACTGTAGCATGGCTTGTAAATACCGTTCCAACCTGTGGCACATGCTGTTTCAGGTAAAGCCCGCCTGTTCCGGTCATCCACTCATGAAACTGCGCCACGATCTTATCGGTGGCAGAAAGGTTGAACTCATAAAAGCTCTCGATCACCTTTGCTGCGGCATAGCCAAACATAGCAGGTTCGATATAATCCCACTGTCCGCTCAATGAATCCAGTCTGAACTGTTCCCAGAGGTCGAAGAATATCTTGTCTTTCTCTCCGAAAAGGGGTTTAAAATCTACCAGGATAACTACAGGGAATCCGCTTACATTCCATCGGCCAGTTCGGATATTGAGCCCCTCGGAAGAAGCTTTTTCCCGCCAGGAAGCGAATATATTGTTGTCTTCAATAAAATCGGGATGCTCGCTGGTCTCCATCCATACGTCAGGGCCGATAAGGATATACTTGTCGCCATAGTCTTCGACGATGGTCCTGGCCTTGGTTGACAATACGGTATAGATGCCGCCGACCTTGTTACAGATCTCCCAGCTGGTCTCGAATATATAATCGGGTTTTAAGATTTGGTCACTCATAGTTCTATTTAAAATTCCTGCAAAAATATACTAATTCATAGACGGCATGAAAATTATTTTTTTCACGCCCGAATGCCTCTTAGCATTCAATTCTTTAACAATTTTTTGATTAGCCCAGGGAGTATCGCGTGCTTCCACCATCCAGTGAATACACCTGTCCTGTCACGAATGATGACAGGGGCGATAACAACCAGGCTGCCAGTGACGCGAATTCGTCCGGATCACCGATTTTCCCTGCCGGGATGCCGGCAATGGTCTGCTCTCTTGCTTGTTCGAATGTGATTCCCTGCAGCTCGCTCGTCTTCTTAAAAAGACGGTCTACAGCAGCAGTTTCGTGGTATCCGGGTCCGATCAGGTTCACTGTGATTCCTTCTTCCGCCACTTCCAGGGCGAGGGTCTTGGCAGCTCCCGCTACGGCCATCCGCAGCGAATTACTCAGTACCAGGTTTTCGATGGGCTGCTTCACTGTTGAGCTCTCACTGAACAATATACGTCCATACTTTTGTTTCCTGAAGGCAGGCAGCAGTCTTTTTACCAGGTCTATCTTCCAGCGTAAGATCAGCCGGTAGGCTTCATCCCAGTATTCCATCTGCGTTTCTTCAAACGACATGGCAGGCGGTCCACCTGCATTCACAAATACCCCTGAAAGCTCACGGTCACCCAGAAGATCAAGGATACGTTCCATGCTCTCCTCCTCAGTAACATTTCCACAAAGCATTTCTGCCCTGCCGGGATATTGATTGAGCAGCTCCTGCAGCTTATCTTCCCTCCTGGCTACCGCAATTACTCCGGCACCCTGCTCCAGCAGAGTACGGGCAACCGCATTTCCCAGGCCGGAACTGGCTCCGGTCACAATAAATAATTGTCCTCCTATTTTAAGATCCATCCCCGCTATTTAAAGAGTTTCCTGAGCTCTTTTTCAACATTATCTGTATACTTGAGCAAATCAGATTTCTTCACCTTTTTAATCTCATCCTGAAGTTGCTCATACTTTTTCTTTGCACGAACACCCAGGTTGGGGATGACGCGTTCCCTAACATCATCAGTGGTATTCTGTAAAACCAGTACCAGTTCGTCCATATCTACTTTGCTTATCAATTCCTTGATCTTCGCATTCGACATGTCGGCCACATTTTTCAAGGTTTGTTCAGCCTGCTTCTGGAAGCTTGGCTCCTTGTAATTCTCATCCACCCTGATCATGAAGTCGGAAAGCACATTCATGTAGTTGATAAATGCTTCGTATGGGGTTCCGTAAGGGTTGAAATACTTATGTACATCGCCGTCGGAAAACCACTTGGTACACATATAGTAGAAGTGATCGGATGTTTGCAGGTAGATCCAGTCGCGTTTGATATCAGGATCATCACAATGTTCTACCTTTTCTTTTATAGAGTATAGCTTATCGAAGGCCTCATCCTGGAGCTCATTTCCAAGCCATGCCGTGAGGTCTCTTTCCTCATCAGCCCAGGAGATGGGATAAGGAACATGCACCGATGATACCGGCTGCAGCTTTTTACCCAGTTCTGAAGGGGTGTTGAAGGTAAAGTTTGAATGTGAGAACACCCATTCAAAAATGCCTGTTTCCGGCCATTGGTGTTCACCAAAGGTCTCATAATCCATGAAGAGGTTCACCACTTCTTCATCTGGGTCGATATCGTTCAGCCAACCAACAAATTTCTCTGTTGTCATGGGCCACTCAGGCCAGCTTTGTTGTGAGAACCTGAAAGCAATGTCATCGCTCAGCCGGAAGTTCTTCAGCAGCAACTTCAGCTTAGGGTTGATGGCATTGGAATACATGTAGTTCGGGCTTTTCCATCCCAGCACATGCTTAGCTCCTTCGGTAAGCATGAGGTCAAAACCCATCTCGGCCACCATCTCCCCTATCCCGTCTGAATATATCAGCTCGGTATTTCTGAAAGTTGTTGGTGTTTGTCCGAAGTGTTTTTCCACCTTTTTCTTCTGCATCTCCACCTGCTCAAAAAACTCTTCTTTGCTCTTTAGTGCTACTAGGGCATGTCCGTGGGTTTCAGCTATAAACTCCACATTGCCTGTTGCTGCCAGGGCCTTAAAGCTATCCAGCACATCGGGTGCATAGGCTTCGAACTGGTCGATAGCCGTTCCTGAGATAGAGAAGCTCACCTTAAAGGCAGAGCCATATTCATTGATCAGGTCCAGCAGCACCTTGTTCATTGGG
>RCNC010003191.1_pt1 | contig 10753 bp, 13 predicted proteins | sample 2041301 | NCBI WGS metagenome assembly RCNC01 (sample SAMN09708231, study PRJNA481090) | Marine sediment metagenome, whole genome shotgun sequencing project. | biome: marine sediment; feature: ocean; material: sediment; isolation source: Sewage treatment plant 13A marine sediment (STP13A) ... | reverse complement strand
AACTGGAAACCCTGGTGGATCTTCATCCGGTAAGCACCCTGGAAACAGATCCTTTTGTACAATTGGTGTATGAGGTGTGCGAGGTGGACAAAAAAAACGGATCCTGGCCAAAATCATTACCCTATGTCACCGACGGTTCGGTTTTACAGCCTTACTATGGTGGGATACCGACCATCATACTTGGTCCCGGTCAACCAGAAATGGCACACCAGACCGACGAGTATTGCTATATTGAGAATATCATTGAATCTGTATCAATCTATAAAAACATCATATTAAACAGGAGAAATTACAATGGAAAAATATCCAGATAAAATAGCCCACAAAGCAGCATTGGAAGATCTGTTATCCTTGCCCAGCGAAGCCTCTGTAAAACTGTTTTCAGAAATTGACGGGGACATCATGTTCCTGGGAATAGGTGGAAAAATAGGGCCTACCCTTGCCAGGATGGCCAAGAGGGCATGTGATCAGGCAGGTGTTAAAAAAACCATCTATGGAGTCTCGCTGTTCGAATCGGAAAAGCAGCGCAAGCAGATCGAGGAGTTGGGAATTGAAACCATACATGGAGATTTACTGGACACAGCCTTTATTAAGGGTTTGCCAAAAGCAAAGAACGTATTCTTTCTTGCCGGAATGAAGTTTGGATCTGAAGAGAATATTTCTCTGACCTGGGCAGTTAACTCATACATGCCGGCACTGGTTGCTGACCATTTTAAGGATTCCAGAATTGTGGCTTTTTCAACCGGATGTGTCTATCCCCTGGTCTCTGTGGATTCGGGCGGATCGCTGGAGTCTGATCCACCCACACCGGTTGGTGAGTATGCACAGTCCTGTTTGGGAAGAGAGAGAATGTTTGAATATGGTAGCAAGAAGTATCAGACGAAAGTATGCCTGATTCGCCTAAATTATTCTGTTGAGTTGCGATATGGTGTATTGGTCGATATTGCTACCAAAGTGAAAAACGAGGAGCCTATAGACCTCTCCATGGGATACTTTAATGTGATCTGGCAGGGTGATGTAAATGATGTGGTACTAAGATCTCTGGAAATATGTGAAAGTCCTGCAAAAATCTTAAACATTACCGGAGAGGATGTCTTATCTGTGCAAGAGGTAGCCCTGGAATTTGGAAAACTATTCAATGTAACACCCGAATTTGTCAGCGAGGAGGCAAAGACAGCCCTGCTTAATAACTCTGAACAGGCATTTCAACTATTTGGCCGCCCGAAAGTATCCACCCGGCAGATCATTAAATGGATTGCCGACTGGATTGGTGAAGAGAAGGAAACACTGGGAAAGCCAACCCATTATGAAGTCAGAGACGGCAAATATTAAAATCGTTTTTCAATGAATTACAAAGAATTACCAGAAGAGATCGTGAATTCCTTGCACAGGGGAGTGGTGATACCCGCCTTGCCCCTGGCCCTGGATAAAGATCGGAAGCTTGAAAAGAGAAGGCAAGGGGCACTGATGAGGTATTATCTGGATGCTGGTGCCGGTGGCGTAGCCGTGGCGGTCCATACCACCCAATTCGAAATCCGGCTTCCGGAGATAAATCTTTTTGAAGCGGTTTTGGGAATTGCCAGGGAAGAGTTTGATCGCTTTGAGGAGCAAACAGGCAAAGCAAAGATCAGGATTGCCGGAGTCATTGGACAAACAGAGCAGGCCACCAGAGAAGCCAGGCTGGCAAAGCGCCTGGGCTACCATGCCGTCCTTCTGAGCCTTGCAGCTTTTCCTGATGCTTCAAATGAGACCATCCTGAAGCATTGCAGGGCCATTGCAGATATTATCCCCCTCATTGGGTTCTACCTACAGCCTGCTGTGGGAGGGCGGGTTCTGGATGTGAACTTCTGGAGGGAATTTGCCGGCATCGAAAATGTGATCGCCATAAAAATGGCACCATTTAACCGCTACCAAACCTTTGATGTGGTCAGGGGTGTTGCCGAATCGGGTCGCTCTGATGAAATTGCACTCTATACCGGCAATGATGACAACATTCTTGTGGACCTGCTTACCGAATTCAAGATCAAGGTGGGTACGGAGCTTATATCCAAACGTATTGTTGGCGGACTATTGGGTCACTGGGCTGTCTGGACCCGTTCGGCTGTTGAATTGCTGGAAAAGATCCAGAGTGGAGGCCTAAGCGGGGATATTCAGCAACAACTTGGTCTGGGCATAGAGATCACAGACAGCAATGCTGCATTTTTTGATTCGGCCAACAAATTTAAAGGTTGTATAGTGGGCCTTCATGAGGTGCTTCGCCGCCAGGGATTGCTTGAAGGAATATGGACCCTGAACAAGGATGACCAATTGTCGCCCGGACAAATGGAAGAAATCAACCGGGTATATGACGCCTATCCGGAACTAAATGATGATGACTTTGTAGCTAAAAACCTCCAGAAGTGGCTATCCTGAAAGAGCATCCGGTCCCCACAAAGAGTTCTGTTCAAATCAGGAAAATGGAGCTGTCCGACATGGAAGGCCTTATGAGGATTAAGAAGGCTGAAGGCTGGAACCAGACTGAAAAAGACTGGGAATTGCTTATTCAATACCAGGGAAGTGTCAATCTTGTGGCGGTTTTGGAAAACCAGATCGTAGGAACTGTAACCGCGCTCAACTATGCACACACCGTGGCATGGATTGGCATGATGCTGGTTGGCAAAGAGTTCAGAGGCAGGGGAATAAGCAAGCTTTTGCTCAATGAAGTCATTCTTAAGCTGGGAAATTGTGCATCCATAAAACTGGATGCCACCCCTTCAGGCAGACCGGTCTATTTAAAATTTGGTTTTAAGGATGAATACACCCTTCACAGAATGATACATCCTTCGGTCTCAAATATCCCACTGAATAAAGGGTCTCTGGAAGCCATGCAGGTAATGCCTGAAGATCTCCCGGAATTAACCGGATTTGATCAATTGGTATTTGGGGCAGACAGAGCTTCACTGCTTGGCCAACTCTATGAAAATTATCCTGAATTGGCCTGGCTTTTAAGAGAAAATAACAAAGTTGTGGGCTACTGCCTTGGCCGAAGGGGAGAGAATTTTACACAAATCGGTCCGGTCTATGGAATGTCCGAAAAGATTGCACGATCACTGATCCGGTCAGCCATCAACGGCATTATTGGAGAAGCGGTGGTGGTAGATATACAGGAAGCTAAGTCAAGCACCATGAGATGGTTTAAAGGGTGTGGATTTACTTCACTTCGCCCTTTCGAAAGAATGTACCTCTCCAACAATCCGCACCCTGGCATTATTGAAAGTCAATACCTCATATGCGGACCAGAGCTGGGATAATGGTGATGCTACAGGAAATTAAACTAAATTTGCGTCACAATTTCAGACCATGAAGATTACCAAAGCAGAATTTATCACCAGTAGTTCGGAGGTTTCCCAGTGTCCCCCAGAGCAAATTCCCGAATATGCCTTTATTGGTCGTTCAAATGTGGGCAAATCCTCGCTGATCAATATGCTGGTGGATCGCAAGAAACTGGCCAAAACCTCCTCCACCCCTGGAAAGACCAGGCTTATCAACCATTTTAAGATCAATCATGAATGGTTCCTGTGCGACCTCCCGGGCTATGGTTATGCCAAGGTGTCAAAAAAAGATCGGGATACTTTTTCAAAAATGATTGAACAATATGCCACCAAGCGTACCAATCTGGTCTGTTTCTTTGTGCTGGTGGATGCCCGTCACAAACCCCAGCAACTGGACCTTGACTTTATCGAGTGGCTGGGCGACAGCAACCTGCCCTTTGTGATTGCACTTACCAAAATAGATAAGGTGAGTCAGACCTTAAAGTCGACCAACCTATTGTTGCTTAAGAATGAGCTGAGTAAAACCTGGGAGGAGTTGCCCGTGATCTTCGAAACCAGTGCCGAGAAAAAAACGGGTCGCAGTGAGGTTTTGGGGTTTATTGAGGATACCAACCAGAAGTTGGTATCCTAGTTAATGGGTTAATGGGTTAGTGGGTTAATAAGGTTAGTGGGTTAGTATAAAAAAAAGAGGGATCACTAAAAGGTTTTTGTAGATCCATCCAGAAAGGTAAGCTGCATTTGTGTTATATGATCAAAAACCACCCTGTGCTTTGGTCTTTCACCTCGCTCCACCTGGCTCTTTAGAATCACGACTTTTAGTGGTTTCTGGCGCACTTTTTTTACTGTACCAATCACCTTTCCTCCATTCTGGTAGGTGATTTCCACGCTCTCTATCTTGTCGGGTTCCGATCCAAAAAGGTTTGCTAATTCGGGTGTGATTTCCATGATTTTGGTTTAGGTCCCGATTAGTTCTCCAGGAAGTATTTTATGGTCTTCACCAGCAGTGCCGGTTGCTCGGCGTGTACCCAATGTCCGGCTCCCGGAATGGTGACAACTTCAGCCACCGGAAAGATGGAACGAATCAACAGGTGGTCTTTTGTTTGAATGTAGTCTGACTCTGCTCCGGAGATAAAGAGGACCGGAAATCCGGTGATCCCTCCTATGGGTATGTCTGATGCGTCTATTCCTTCAAAGATCTTGTCAAGGTTGTTGTTCAGAGCCTCCAGATTGATCCGCCAGCTGAATTTCCCCTCACTGTCCCGTCTTACATTCTTCAATAAAAAGCTTCGAATTCGGCTCGAACCAATCCTGGGTCTGAGGGCCAGATCCAGGTCTTCCCTGCTTTCCGCATTCTGAACATCCAGGGCCAGCAATGAATCAATCATGCCCGAATGGTTGGGTGCTTTTCGTGAGGCCAAGGCCAGGTTGCTATAGGTTTTGGGAGCAATATCCACCGATATCAACGAAGCTACACGCTCGGGCCATTCCACCGCAAAGCTCATGATGGTTTTACCTCCCATGGAGTGCCCGATAAACACAGCCCTTTCAATGCCCTGGTCGTCCATAAACTCCCTGAGGTCCTCCCGCATGGCTGGATAATCATGAGTTTCAGAATGGGGCGACTGACCATGATTTCGCTGGTCAACCACAAACACCTCAAATTTTTCAGCCAGCTCCCGGGCAATGGTAACCCAGTTATCGCCCGAACCATACAATCCGTGTACAATGATGAGAGGGGGACCCGAATCCCCATATTTCCTAAAGAAGAGTTTCATATTGATTCCTGCCTATGCTTATTTCGCTCGCTCCATATACCTGGAGGAGAGTTCTGCCACCAACTCCCTGATGGTGTCAAATGCTTTTGAGGTCTCTTCGGTGATGGGAGTCTTTTTTAACTTGAGGATCAGCAGTCCATAAAGTCCGTTAAACGCCACCTGAATATCGCTTTCTCTGGCATGACCAGAACGCATCCCCAGGGCTTCAAGATGTGGCTTTGCCTTGGTGTGTGCCTGCTTATACCCTGTATCCACACCCTCATCCAGAATCTGATGGTGTAGTTCACTGAGCTGCTCCACGGTGCTTGTCAGTATATTCAGATGCCCCGACACCTCCTTTTTTTCATCATGCATCATGGCGATCAGGGTCTTATACCATTCCCGCATCTCGCGCTTCACATCATATTCCACCTCAAATTGATTGATCAGGGTCTGTTCAATGCCATCCAGGTCCAGCTTATTGGCACGGATCATATCTTCTACTTGATACATGTACAGCAAATACTCGGCTATATTTTCTTTCTGCTTTTGTTGCGCTATTATCATAAACTAATCTGTAAAGTCCGTAAAGTCGAATGTCGTAAAGTTTAGTCCCGAAGTTGGCGAAGGTACATCTGGATGGTATTCTGGAGTCCGTAATAGAGGGCATCTGCGATAAGGGCGTGACCGATGGAGACCTCTTTGAGCCAGGGAATCTGCAATTTCATATAGCGCAGGTTTTCCAGGCTTAGATCATGACCGGCATTAAGTTCAAGTCCAAGGTCCCTGGCCACCACAGCCGCTTCGAAAAAAGGTTTGATGGCTGCTGCGGCATCTATGGGATAATGGCTTGCATAGGGTTCGGTGTATAACTCTACCCTGTTGGTACCTGTTTTCGCTGCTCCCTCAATCAATCTGGCTTCAGTACCAATAAAAATAGAGGTGCGGATTCCGTGTCTCTGGAACTCTCCAATTACCTTCTTTAGGAAATTTTGATGTTTCAGGGTATCCCAACCTGCTGAAGAGGTCAGGGCTTCGGGAGGATCGGGGACCAGGGTTACCTGATTGGGTTTCACCCTGGTTACCAGTTCCATAAACGATTCAGAAGGATATCCTTCAATATTGAATTCGGTGGTCACCAGTGACTTGAGCAACTCCACATCGCTGATCCGTATGTGCCTTTCATCGGGACGGGGATGAACAGTGATCCCCTGAGCCCCGAATTGCTCACAATCCATGGCCACCTTCTGCACATCCGGGATGTTGCCTCCACGCGCATTCCGCAGGGTAGCTATCTTATTAATATTTACGCTTAATCTGGTCAATTTGTGTAATTCCTTTAAAAGAAGAACAAAGGTAAGTAATTCAATTCATAAGAAATGCTCATTTCCCTAAAGTTCAATCTCTAATAGTTCCTGCCCTAAGCGATGCAAAGCATTTTCAATTTTCCGGGTTTGTTTTGAACTTGGCCTCTTAATACCTGAAGCATACTGGCTGATTAAGCTCTGATTCATCCCTGTTAATCTCGAAATTCCTGATTTGGTAAGAACTCCGGAAAACCAATCAAACAAGGCTGGGATATCTATTTTGTAGATTAACTCATAGTCCTTTTGAAATGCCTCCGGAATTTCAAGATACTCCTCTTTCATACCTTCAATATGAAACATAACAGCATCCTGAATCGATTCTTTGATGTCTGAAAGTGAATTCCCGGTAGAAATACAACCAGGCAAATTGGGTAGGTAAGCTGAATACCCTTCCTCACTTGTTTTCTCTAAAATCACTAAAACCTTATTCATAAACCATATATTATACAATTACTTCAATCCTGCCTGTCTAATAATGCTCCCCAAAGTCCCCTTCTTTATCTCACTGGAAGGTAAGCCACTAACCGTAACAATTCCTTTTTTCGTTGGATGTTTAAATTGCCTATGACTTCCTTTTGTTCTTGATAATTTCCATCCATCATCATATAGACGTTTCAAGACCTCAACTACTTTCATATTCTTCGATTTTGGAACTAATCTCATCAAAGAACATCAGGACAGTACAAATTAAAAGTAATGCTTTTGTTACTTATTTCAAAAATAAGTAACAGTAATAGTACTTTATAGGGATTAACAACAAATCAAACCGATGCTCTTTTCAGAGTTAATGGAATGAAAAGTCAAATGATCAGCCAATAATCAACTCATCCAGGCTTCTTTTGGGAACATGGTGAACACCCTGCTCATCTCGCCAGTATTTGATATCGTCGTTTGAGACTTTATCAATCACCACCTCTTCGGCTGGTTTCCCCAGGGCAAATACCTGGATAATCTTATAGCGCTCGGGAATACTGAGTATGGAGCGTAATTTCTCGCGCTGCACTGAACCAATGATGCATCCGCCAAATCCCTGTTCCACAGCTGTTAGCAGCATGCTTTGTGCGGCAATGCCATCGTCACACCACCAATCATCAGTAAGTTCCAGGTCTCCCAGCTGAACAATATAGGCTGTGGGCCTCTCCCCCTCTTCTGGTCCTGGCCAGTCTTTCATATATCCTGCCCACGCCAGCGTAGGAAAGATCGGGGCACAATCAGCCGGATCATTAAATAGCATGTACCTTAATGGCTGCATATTCCTGGCAGATCCAGACAGCCGTGCTGCATCCACCATTTCGCGCAGTAAATCCATTGAGATAGATACACTCTGATCAAATCGGCGGTAGGAGCGGTTTTTTAGGATTAAATTTTTAATCATAAAAAATTAGGTTAGTGGGCTATTTATTGTTATAAAAATTCATCGTGCGCTGCAGTCCGATTACACCAAAGGATTTGATGATATCCCCGGCCATTTCGATGCGCTCGGGAAGGGCCTTCTTCTGCTCAGGGGTCCATGCCCCCAATACATAATCCACCTGCTGGCCCGGAAAAAAATCATCTCCAATTCCAAAACGCAATCTGGCATATCCTGTGGTTCCCAGAATGGTTTGGATATGGGCCAAACCGTTGTGACCAGCATCTCCTCCCTTTGCCCGAAGGCGCAGGGTCCCATAAGGCAGAGCGATGTCGTCCACCACTACCAATAAATTCTCCAGGGGTAATTTTAGCTTAGTTAGCCAGTATCGAACAGCATTGCCGCTCAGGTTCACATAGGTGGAGGGTTTAAGGAGCCAATAGCTGCGGGCGCGGTACTTCATCTCCGTCACATTCCCGTAACGTTTGTCCTTAAACGAAATATTGGACGCCCCGGCAAGGGCATCCAATATATCAAATCCTATGTTGTGACGAGTATGTGCATATTCGTCACCTATATTTCCTAGTCCAACTACAAGGTATTTCATACCCTGCAAGAATTAAGCGTCGGCTTCGGTATCTTCAGCAGGTGCGGCTCCTTCAGCTACATCAGCTGCTTCTGCTGCTTCTGCTGCTTCTGCTTCTGCAGTAGCTTCTTCTTCACCCATCTCCATACCCTTACTAATCCGTGAGGATACTACGGCAAATATCATGGAACGTGATGGATCCAGAATCTCCAGGTTATCATAAGTGAGGTCACCGATCTTGATTACCTCACCAATATCAATGTCATTGATGTCAATTTCCAGCACATCGGGGAGATTGGCTATAAGACCGCGAACCTTAAGTACGCGCCTTCTCTGACGGGCCTTACCACCATTCTTAATACCAATGGCTGCACCGATCAGGGTTATAGGCAATTCTACTGTAACAGGTTTGTCATCAAACACCTCTACAAAATCGATGTGGAAGAGTTTGTCAGTTACAGGATGGAACTGCAGTTCCTGCATAACGGCTTTATGTACTTCGCCACCCAGATTCAACTCCACCACAAATGCAGTGGGAGTATAAACAATGTGTCTGAAGTCATTTTCGTGTGCCTGGAAGTGAAGGACTTCGGCACCTCCGTACATAACGCAGGGAACGTGGTCTGCTTTTCTTAAATCACGGGTACTTTTTTTACCCAGCTCGGTGCGCTTCTCTGCGCTGATTTGAATTGTTTTCATTTTGTTGTGCTACTCAGAATTAAAGTTTGAATTAACTCCCCATCACACTGTGGGAAAATTTTGCCTTTGCGGCATCTTGCCGCAAAGAACATTTATTCTGAGTGGCAAAACGGCTGCAAATGTAGTTAATTAATTTATAAATGTATCGCTGATGGATCTATAATTGTAGACCTTGTCGATGACGTCTGCAAAATGCTCAGCCACAGAGAGTACCTTGATCTTATCTCCCTCCCGTTTGAGAGGAATGGTATCGGTGACAATGAGCTCGTCGATGGGCGACTGTTCGATCCGTTCGTAGGCTGGTCCGGAAAGCACAGGGTGTGTAGCCACAACCCTTACACTGCGCGCTCCTTCACTCTTCATCATTCCGGCAGCAAAGGAGATTGTTCCCGCTGTATCTACCATGTCGTCCACAATCACAATATTCTTTCCTTCAATATCCCCGATGGCTTTGATCTCATCCACCACATTGGGCTTCTTGCGAAGCTTATAACAGATGACCATGCTTGCATTCAAAAATCGGGAATAGGCGTTGGCCCGCTTGGTACCCCCCATATCGGGAGCAGCAATGGCCAGGTTATCGAGGTTTAAGGCTTTTACATAGGGGACAAAAAGAGCCGATGCGTAGAGATGGTCTACAGGTACATCGAAGAAACCCTGCAACTGATCGGCATGCAAGTCCATGGTCATAATACGGTCCACTCCTGCTGCTGTTAAAAGGTTTGCCACCAATTTTGCTCCAATGGCAGAACGAGGCCGGTCCTTGCGATCCTGGCGCGCATATCCAAAATAGGGAATCACAGCAACCACCTTATCGGCCGATGCTCGCTTGGCGGCATCTACCATCATCAACAGCTCCATCAGGTTATCACCTGGAGGAAATGTGGACTGGATAATAAATACAGTGCAACCACGTACGCTTTCGTCATAAGATGGCTGGAACTCTCCGTCGCTGAACTGGAAAACACTGGTCCTGCCCAGTTCGGTTCCGAAACTCGTTGCAATCTGCTCGGCCAGATAGGTTGAGGCTCTTCCTGAAAAGAACTTAATAGGTCTGTTTTGCGTCATCCCGGTAACTCAGCTTTAAGTATTTAATTGCTTTTACTCCCTGGCAGCAAAAGTAAGAATATTTATCTTGAACGAACCGACTCTCTTTACAAATTTTTAATAGGGCTTGAAAGTGAACAAAATGTTAAAATAGGTGTTATTTAGATTGAGACAAAATAACCTTATTGCAATTGGTATCATGGCAGAAAAAAAACCCACTGTACTGTTGATTGAAGACGATCATCAACTGGGCCCATTGTTAAAGGACTCCCTGGAATTAAAGAATTACAGGGTTGACCTTGAAACAAGGGGCGAGAGGGCACTTCAATTATTCAAGGCTGCTCAATACGATATAATCATTGTGGATATTGTACTTCCAGGTATGAATGGACTCGACCTGGCCAAAGAGGTCCGCAAATCCAACTATACCACTCCCATTTTATTTATGTCGGCCAAGGACGATGACAAGGATAAAATTCTTGCTTATTGTTCTGGAGGAGACGATTATATTGTGAAGCCTTTTAGTGTAACAGAGCTTGCCCTTAGAATTTACTCATTGTTAAAGCGGGTTCAACCAGCACTTGTTGGAGATGAGATGCCCGAAATGATCAAATTCGGCAAATTTGTATTCGACTATC
>RCNC010003190.1_pt1 | contig 10753 bp, 8 predicted proteins | sample 2041301 | NCBI WGS metagenome assembly RCNC01 (sample SAMN09708231, study PRJNA481090) | Marine sediment metagenome, whole genome shotgun sequencing project. | biome: marine sediment; feature: ocean; material: sediment; isolation source: Sewage treatment plant 13A marine sediment (STP13A) ... | reverse complement strand
GTATGTTCATTTCACACGAATTCATGAAAATAAAGATCGTATTTGTTTTACAATAAATTGTCGGTAGAGACTACGTAAATGAAACTGCGAATACTAAAGGCGGACAATACGGTTTTCTCAAGATATGCATCATTATTTTAATTATTGACACTAGAAACACGCATCAGGACGGATGGTTTTAAAGATCCCAGGTTTTAGAACAGGAATATTGTTCTCAAATGCGGCTGACTGTTTCTAATGGAGAGGATGGATCATGAAAGAACTCGATAAACTACTGGACCGGATTATTCAACGCGTCAACATCAATCTGCGCGAGCTTGAGTATGATGTCAACCCATTGGTTCGAAAATTGATTCCGCCCAACCAGATGACCAAATTCTACGCGTTTTATGGCATCACGCCACACCATCCATTGAATCTACAGTTCAGGAACTCAAATTTGTCGGGCAGCTATTTCCTGGGAAAATGCAGCGTGACCAACTCCCTGCTTTATAAAAGCGATATCCGGGGGGACGAGCTCAAGCAGAAGGCGGATGTCTTCAAATACCGGGAATATGAAATCCCTGTGGATGAGGATGAAGAGATCAAGATTGAGGACTGTTTCCTGATCAAAACGCTGGTGCACAATTTTTCCCACGACCCGGAGACACTGGAAAAATTTTTTATCAAGGACACCATCGCCACCCATTACGCCAATATCCACGGGTCCCCCGCGGATGGATGCTTTCTAGGGCCGTTTTCAACCGTCGATCTCACTACCATACGGGACTGCCTCGTGGGGACATTTTCATACATACAGGCCGGGGAGGTGAGTCATCTCAATATCGAACCTGGCACGGTGTGGGTACGCGTTCCGGGCACGTTCAATTTCATGTACCGGTTTCCCCTGCAACGCCTGAACAACTATATCTATTTTACTGCCGGCACTTTCCCCCAGGGTGTTTTCATCGACTTCGTGGAAGATCGCAAAGAGGCTTTTCAGCGGGTTTTCAACGTGGTCAATCTGGAGCCTTCCGTATCGGTTCCCAGCAGTGCCTCCCTCGACCGTTTTGCCGTGATCAAACCCAAAACGCACATCAGCGAAAATGTGCTGGTCTCCCAGCGGGCCTATCTCCAGAATGCCTGGCTGGGCAAGGGCGTCAGTGCCCAGGAGCAGAGCTATATCATCAACTCACGGCTGGAGGGCAATGACATCACCGCCCACGGGGCCAAGATCATCGAGGCCGACCTGGGCAAGGATGTTTTTGTGGGCTTCAACTGTTTTCTGCGCGGACGGCCGGAATCACGGCTGACCATCGGCAAGGAGAGCATCATCATGCCGCACACGATTATCGATACCCGCAAACCATTGTCGATTCCCGCCGGCCATCTGGTTTGGGGGCTCATTACGGACGAGAAAGACCTGGAGCGCAACAGCATGCCCCTGAAAGACTTTGCCAAAATTGACACCCGTTTTTCAAAAGGGGACATGGTTTTCGAGGGCAGCGGCTCCGAGTTTGTAACGGCTTTCAAAGAGCGCATTCACCATATTCTGGAAGTCAACGGCGCATTTTTCAACGGCCATTCCAACAAGGGGCACGCCCAGCAGAACCAGAACATTTCTTTCAACACAATCCAGCCCTACCCCCAGGGGGAAAAAGAGGGTCTTTACCCGACTATCATTATCAGACCATAATAAAAACGGTTCCCGGGTTTGAAAGCCCGGGAACCGTTTTTATTATTTGAAAAAAGTCAATAATGCGTGCAGGTTGGTCAAGGGGTGGGGCGGGCATCCCGGAATATAAAGATCCACGGGCAGGAGGCTGTCCAGGCCTTCGGTGATTTCAGGGCTGCCCCTGAAGGGTCCGCCGGTGAGGGTACAGCTGCCCACCGCTATGACAACCTTGGGATCGGGCACGGCTGTATAGGTCTGCAAGAGCGCTGTCTTCATGTTGCGGGAGATGGGGCCGGTTACGACGATACCGTCGGCATGGCGCGGTGAAGCCACGAAATTGATCCCGAACCGGGCCAGGTCGAAAAAGGGTGTTGCCAGAACATTGAGATCTGCTTCGCAGGCATTGCAGCCGGCAGCCGATACCTGGCGCAGCTGCAGGGAACGTCCAAAGAGCTTTTTGAAATGCTGTCGGGCATGGGCAGCCAGGTCAGGAAGTGACCCGTCCGTGACGAGGTGTTCCTTTTCGGATACGGAAATCTCGAAATCCTGCGTAAAGGAGACATACTTTCCTTTTGAGAGGCGCTCGCAGGTCCCGCAGAACACGCAGCGTCCCATATCGATCACGTGCTTTTGGGCATCGATGGCATCCTGGGGGCAGGCCGCAGCGCAAGCCCGGGCCTGGTCAGGCTGGGCGTCTTTGTGAATCTGCGGGCGTCCGCGGTAGCGTTTCCACAGTTCGATTTTTTCCTGCGGATATTTTGTAGTTCTGTAGCCCTGTTCGAATCTATTCTTGAGCGTATTCAGCATAGTGATTTCCTATAGATCAAATCCGCAATACGACAGGTTGTAGCTTTTGTTGTTGAGCGGAAAATCTGAAATTTCGGTATCCCGCAGGGACATGGACAGACCGTTCCAGTTGTGAAAGGAAGGGTCCTTGATTTTATACCGCAGGATGCTGCCCTCCGCATCTGTCAGCACACAATGGGCAACCTCGCCCCGCCACGCTTCATTGAGGGTTACGGCAAAGGCGTCGGGGGCCATGGACAGTTCATCCGGATCCACGCAGTCGGTTTCCACAGGCGCGGTCAAAAGGGACTGGATGAGGTCGATGGACTGCAGAACCTCGTCCGCCCTGACCTTGGCACGGGCATAAACATCGCCGCTTTTTTCTGCATTTTCCGGAATATCGAGTTCGCCGTAACCTTCGGTGGGAAAGCAGCGTCGGACATCGTAGGGAATACCGCAAGCCCGGCCGGCAGGGCCCACCAGGCCCAGGTGTTCGGCGTCTTCCTGGCTGACCTTGCCGCAGTCTTCAAAACGAGACATGACGCTGGATGTCCCGAAGAGCAGCTCGATCACATGTTTTACCTGGGGTGTGATTTCAGTGATACGCTCCACCAGGGTTGTCCGGACTTCGTCATCCAGGGTGAACAGCACACCCCCCGGGCGAATGAGCCCCTTACTGAAGCGATTGCCGCAGAGCAATAGAGACATGTTTAAAAAGTCGCCGCGCATGCGGCCGCAGTAGTTCATGGGCGGCAGAAAAGCGACGTCGCCGCTCAAGGCGCCCAGGTCGCCCACATGATTTTGAATGCGTTCCAGCTCCAGGGCAATGGTTCGGATAATGCGTGTCCCTTTGTCCGGCTCGGTCTTGGAGAGCGCCTCCACAGCCTGCGCCATGCAAAGGCTGTGGCCCACCGTGGTGTCCCCGGCAATGCTTTCAACAATAAGGGGCAGACGCTTTGTCTCCACCCCGGGGATAAGCGTTTCAATGCCGCGGTGCTGGTAGCCCAGTTGAATTTCCAGGTTCAGCACACGCTCACCGATACAGTTGAACCGAAAATGTCCCGGTTCGATGACGCCGGCATGTACAGGGCCGACAGCCACCTCGTGGATCTCCGGGCCTTCCACGCTGTAGTAGTCATAATTGCCGGGAATGTCATCCGCGTAGTTGTTGCCGAAGATGTCAGGCCTGTCCGTGAAATTGGGATGATAGCGCACCATCTTCAGCCAGGGGTGCCCCTCGGGCCGGATGCCGAACTGCTCGGCGATTTCCCGTTCAAACATGTGAAACGGTTCACATTGGCCGCTCAAGGCCGCGTAAGCATCAGGGGCGTCACAGTCGGCCGCCAGCAGCTTGTCGTTGCGCAGGATTGCCATGAGTTTGAGGGCATCACCTTCCTGATAGGCAAAGAAGTGGACGATCTTTCCCCCGTTGTTCACAATATCGAGGGCTTCCCGGCGAAACTGGTCAAATGCCAGGTGGGGGATCCGTTCCCTGGGAACAGCGACACCGTTAGAAATTTCTAAGAAGGCTGTGCTCATCAAAATCCTCCCCCGACGGAAGTTACCGCATCCATGATGGTGCGGTAAAGGGTGTCCGGAATCCAGAAGCACAGAACCAGAGATGTCGATAACAGCGCGTACTGGGGCCAGACCAGATTGGCTTTTTCCGTCAGATTCACCGTCGCTTCTGAGGTGTTAAAAGAAATTTTCATTGCGTGGTTGGCAAAACCGGCGAAGATGACACACAAGCTGATTACCAGAATGGTCACAGCGGCATAGTGGCCGGCTTTAAAAGCCCCCATAACGACGAACATCTCACCGATGAATATCCCAAAGGGCGGGAGCCCGGAAATGGCGACAAACCCGCTGAAAAAAGCCACGAAGGTTTTGGGCATCTTGTTAACCAGATTGCCGGTCTTTTCAATCAGTCGGCTGCCGTAGCCCAGCAGAATATTGCCGGAGGTCAGGAAGAGCGAAGATTTGATCAGGCTGTGGTGGATGAGGCAAAGCATGGCACCGTAGGCGCCCAGACCACCGACACCGGTTCCAAAGGCGATGATGCCCATATTTTCAATGCTGGAATAGGCCAAAAGTCGCTTGTATTCGGTTTGTTTGAGAATAAAAGTACCCGCCGCCAGAATCGAGACCAGGCCGAAACCCATGAGGGCTGGACCGGAAAAATCCTCCAGGCCCGCGGCCACCATGATCTTGTTGGTTTTGAAGATGCCCAGGTAGGCGCAGTTGAGCAGCACACCGGACAATAGCGCCGAGGCCGGGCTGGGCGCTTCACTGTGGGCGTCAGGCAGCCAGGTATGCATGGGCGCCAGGCCCATTTTCGTGCCATATCCCACCAGGATAAAGGCAAAACCCGCTTTCAGCCACAGGGGATCCAGGCGGGTTGCCACGCTCGTCAGCGCGGAAAAGGATACCGGCGCATCCACCTTGCCTACATCCATGGCAATGGTGATCAGTACTGATCCCAGAAGCGCCAGGGCAATGCCCACTGAACATATCAGGACATATTTCCAGGTGGCCTCGAGAGAAACGCCTGTCCGATGAGTATAGATCAGGGGAGCACTGGCCAGGGTCGTCGCCTCGATGGCGATCCACATGACCATGATGTGGTCGGAAAGGGTCACCATGGTCATGGTAGACAAAAACAGCAGCATGGAACCGGTGAAGATGTTTTCGGCTTTGATATCGGATGCTTTGAGATAACCAACCGTGTAGATGGATATCAGGAAAAACAACAGCGATATTACCAGAAGCGACAACATCCCTTCGGGCGTGATGGCAAAATAGGCCTCGAACAACGGATCGGGCTTCCGCAGCCACAACAGAATGGAGAGCAACAGGTGCAGCGCCCCGGTAAAGACCAGCAACGGGCGTCCTATGTTGCGGGGCAGAAAAAAAGCGGCAACGCCGGTAATAAACGGGGCCAGAAATACGATTTCAACCATGAATCAAGCACCTATTCCTTTAAGGTTCTGAGCAGAGCGGTGTCTACATCGTCAAATGTCTGCTTGATGTTCTGTAGGATAATGGCCATGATCATGACACCGGCCAGCACATCCAGTAGAATGCCGAATTCCACGATGTGCAGGGCGCGCACCGAGAATGTGGTACCCACCAAATATATGCCGTTTTCCATCATGATGTAGCCCAGCACCATGGCAATGGCGTTGCGGCGGGCCATCAGGAGGAACATCCCCGCCACAAGAAGGGCAATGGCGGTGGGTAATAACAGCACACTGGCACTGGTGGCGGGGGCATTGAACCTGTGACTGACAACCACGGCCGTAACGATCAAGACCAGTCCCGCAAAAATCGATGCATGGTAGCCGACGATGGGTTCCACTTCCCTGCGGATGGCAACCCTTTTTATGGCCATATAAATGCACAGGGGGATGACGATGCCGCGAATGGTCAGGGTTGCCAGGGTAAACAGGATGCCGCCGGCGGTGAGGTCGTGCCCGATGACCAGCGGAACGATGGATACAACAACTCCCTGAAAGGCAAGGACCTTGATCAACCCGGGCAAACGGCTGGAACCGAATGAGAACAGGATCGAAAGCAGAGCCAGGGACAGTATCGTGTCGACCGGTATGTTCATTTGATAAACTCCAGGGTGATGACGGTTGCAAAAAAGGCCAGGGCAAAGGATGTCAGGAGGAATTTGGGAACCCTGTCCATCCGGTAGCGCGCCATGACCGATTCCATGACGCCCACGGCCATGTACACCACGATCAAGCCGGCTGTGAACAGGCAGAGGTTAAGTGCCAGATAACCTGTTTCAAAGGGCACGATCAACCTGGCGACAATGGATGCGTAGAAAAACAATTTGCAGAAAGACCCCAGTTCTATAAAGCCGAGGTCCGGACCGCTGTGGTCCAGCACCATGACTTCGTGAATCATGGTCAATTCCAGATGGGTGGCCGGATCATCCACGGGAACCCGGGAGTTTTCCGCCAGCAGAATGATGAAAAGGGCGATTACCACAAACAGCATGGGCGACCCCGCCACCTGCCACAGTCCAAACGGCTGACTGCCCGAAAAATATGCTGCCAGGCTTAATTCTCCGGTAAGGACGTAGAACAGTATCAGGATCATGAACAGGGTCGCTTCACAAATAATCGGGAAATAGGCTTCACGGGCTGCGCCCATTCCCTCGAAGGGCGAGGCGGTGTCCATAGCTGCAGCGATGGTGAAAAACCGGCCTAGGCCCAGCAGGTATAAAATAAAAAGAAGGTCGCCGTTGAACGAAAAGACCGGGGTGTGGCCGGCAAAGGGAAGGAACAGCAGGACCGTGACCGCCGAGCCCAGCGAAATCATAGGGCCGAGTTTGAAGATGAAGGTTGTGCTGGTGCTGTAGACCGAGCCCTTTTTGAATAGTTTGACCAAGGTGTAGTAGTTGATCAAGAGGGGCGGGCCCTTTTTGCCACCAAAAAAAGCCTTCACCTTGAGGATCAGTGCCGAAAAAAACGGTGCCAAAAACACGGCCAGCGCCCAGAAAAGAAGGGATTTAATCATATTATCATCTCATTCATCACTAACATTTGCCCCAATCAAGGGGTTTAGATGAAGAACAGAAGAACCACTATTGCCAGCAATATATAGCCGATATACAAATGAATGTCGCCGTGCTGTATCCAGCGCAACCTGTCGAACAACCACAGCACGGGACTCACCACCACTCGCATCATGTGAAGTTCGGCGATGTCATCCACATGGCTGTGATAGTGGGTTTTTGCAGGGAACCGTCCCGAAATGGCAGGATGATCCTCCTGAAGGGGGGCCGCCGGCCTGAAAAACGCGAGAATCGAAGCCGCGTAGGAAGTTCCGGTATACTGCATTTTAGCGGTGGGCTGGGTAAAGCCACACCCCCATGTTCCGGCACTCCCGATGGTTTTGTCCTTGTAGAGCACCAGACGGAGGGCGAAAATACCCGCCAGAATCACGAAGAAGACCGTAGCTGCCAGGGTGATGTTGGCTGTCATCGTCATAAACGGTTCCATGGGGACGTGGCCGTATCCCAACCCGGATATCGGGATGGCCTTCAATGCCAGATAGATGAATAGCCGGGGGAACACCCCTATGATGAAACAGAGGCCGGCCAAGACCAGCATGGGTATCAGCATTGTCGGCCCTTTTTCATCCCCGGCAATGGCATTCGCGTGTCGCGGCTCCCCTTGGAATACCACGCCGAACACTTTGGTGAAGCAGGCCAGGGCCAGGCCGCCGATAAGAGCAAGACTGACGATGGCCATAATGCTCATTACAAAGGCGGTTCGATCGAGAGCAGCGCCCCTGAACCCGCCCAGATAAATGAAAAACTCGCTCACAAATCCATTAAAGGGGGGCAAGCCGGATATGGCCAGGGACCCGACCAGAAAGGTGATGCCGGTGATTTTCATGTTTTTGAGCACCCCCCCAAGCACATCGATGGTGCGTGTTCCTGTTTTCTGGATCACTACCCCGGCCCCCATGAACAGCAGTGATTTGAAAATCGAATGGTTAAGCACATGCAAAAGACCTCCGGCAAATCCCAGGACAGCCATGATAGGGTTGCCAAAGGAGACGCCGAGCATGCCGATACCGATGCCGATCAGAATGATGCCGATGTTTTCGACACTGTGGTAGGCCAGCAGTCGTTTGATGTCATGTTGACCCAGTGCGTAGACAACCCCCAGGATACCGGATATCATCCCGGCTGCCAGCACGATTTCACCAAACAGCGGTGTGTGCAGGCCTAGCGAGGCATACAGTCTGACAATGCCGTATATCCCGGTTTTTATCATTACCCCGGACATTACGGCGGAGATGTGGCTGGGGGCGGCCGGGTGGGCATGGGGCAGCCAGACATGGAACGGGAATACGCCGGCTTTTGAACCGAAGCCGACAAAGGCCAGGATCAGGATCGCAAGCTTGGCCGAATCAGGCATGGTGCTGCCGGAGGTGAACAGGAAACTGCCGGTGTTCCCGTAAAAAATACCAAAAGCAACCAGGATGAACATGGCACCGACATGCGAAAAAACAAAATAGAGATAGCCGGCCCTACGGTTTTCGGCAGATTCGTAGTCATAGATCACCAGAAAAAAGGACGAGAGGGACATGATTTCCCAGGAAAGCATGAAGGTGATCAGGTTCGCCGCCGTGACCACCAGCGCCATGGAAGCGATCAACAGGGCGAAAAACAGATAACTGACTGCCGAGCGCAGGGCCTTCTGGGCGTCGTTCAGGTAGTGAAAGCTATAGATCGCAGCCAGGAGAGAGACGGTATAAATAGATACCAGGAAAAATGCAGACAGTCCGTCAATTTGAAATGAGAGGGAAAACTGATTCAGGTATTTCAGCGATACGGCATACGGTCCCGGCTGCAGCAACTTGGTCAGGGCGTCAATCAGTCCCAGGGCGCATCCGATGCTGATAAAGCCGACGGCTATGGTCTTCATGAAAAGGAATTGCCGCCAGAAAACAAGGGCGGCCAAGCCGCCGCAGCAAATGAGCGCCATCGACAGAATAAAGCTGTTCATAGGGCTTCCTTTAATAATCTCGTTTGGACAGGTTTCATCTGGAACGGCCCGTCTCTTTGCCGCCGCCCAAATGGTGCTCCAGGCACTGACCAAAACGAAATTGAGTACTGAAAATTGTTTCTAATGCGATTCTTCGGCTGATAATGAAAAACTACGAAAAACATGAAAACGACCAAATGTCAATCTCCATTTCACGTGTTGCAAATTCAGCCAGTTGGGTTATATTGGGATATATGATTCACCATGCAACTAGGGGGGAAATATAGGGTGCAGCGGTGATAGACTAATATAAGGAGGGGGGAAACGATGACAAATCCTGTGGGCAATGGCGACAACGAGGGGTTGGATTTATATTGCGGCCAGATACTGGAAGGGGATTACAGCCCGGCATTGAAGGAGCGGCTGAAAAAAGAGCTGGGCATCATGTCGGCCTTTGATGGACTCGGCAGTCCGGCCATTCCTTACATTTCTGCGTGGAAAGAAGAGCAGAAAAACATGTGGTACGAATTCGCCAGCGACAACCTTCTGGAGATCATGGATTGCTCATGCCGTGAATTGCCCGTGAGATTTCGTGCGAGTGTTGTTGATCGTCACATATACAAGTACCAGGAGAATGATGAAAAAATTCAGAAGGAAGTCGTAAGCGGGCAGGAGTTGACCCGCCAGCGGGAAAGCATTCGCGACGAGGGAACCCGGTCGGAGTATGTGGAGGCTGTTTACAAGATTTCTCTGGGCGAGAAAAACGTCTTCTGGCTCAAGGACGAGGCCGTTATCGAGGAATTCAAGGCGGATAAAATATTTATTTCCAGAGGGTGCCTCACCATCGTGACCAAGGAAATGGAAGCGGCAGCGGCCCATGAGATAGAGGAGGGGGAGTGCCTCCAGCGGGGCAAACTGCAGGGAGTCCTGGAGATGGCCGGCGCTGTGTGCCACGAGCTGAACCAGCCGGTCATGGCCATTACCGGCTATGCGGATATCATTGCCATGCAGATTTCAGAGGATGATCCCTTGAATGAAAAATTGACAAAGCTGAAGGATCAGGCTTTGCGCGTTGGCGCGATTACTAAAAAACTGATGCAGGTCGTGAACTACAAGACCAAAGCCTATGCCAAAGGGGAAAAAATTATCGACATCGATGCGGCGGTTGAGCCTGAAAATAAATAAAAGCTGTCTCAGGAACGCCAGCCAACCAATGGGGGGGCCACCATGGCAGATAAAAAATCATCCACATCCGATCTATTCGGGTTTGACATGAATGAGCTTTCGGGCATTCTCACGGATGTAAACGAGAAAAGCCAGAAGCTGGTCCAGGCGTTCGTGGATAAGCAGCGCCAGTCGAGCAATATCGATCAGGCAGAGGCTGCGGCGGTGGGCAAAAGCTTTCAGGAACTGGCCACGCAGTTGATGGCGGACCCGAACAAACTGTTTGATTCCCAGATGAACTACTGGAAGGACTACTGGGGCCTTTTGCAGAAAAGCTCTTTGCAGCTTCTGGGCGGCGCCCCTGCGCAAGAGCAGGAAGAGCGACCCGACAAACGCTTCCGCCATGAAGCGTGGAACGCCAACCCCATGTTCAATTTCATCAAGGAAAGCTATTTGCTTACGTCCAAGGCCATCCGTACGGCGGTTCAGGATATTCAGGGGCTGGATGACAAGACTCGCCAGAAGGTCGAATTTTACACCAACCAGTATTTGGATGCCATCTCCCCCTCCAATTTTTTGGGGACTAATCCCGAGGTCCTGCAGCTGACCAGGGCCGGAGATGCCGCGGCAGCCAGCG
>RCNC010003189.1_pt1 | contig 10754 bp, 4 predicted proteins | sample 2041301 | NCBI WGS metagenome assembly RCNC01 (sample SAMN09708231, study PRJNA481090) | Marine sediment metagenome, whole genome shotgun sequencing project. | biome: marine sediment; feature: ocean; material: sediment; isolation source: Sewage treatment plant 13A marine sediment (STP13A) ... | reverse complement strand
GAGGACCCTCTGTGTGCACCGGAAGGGAGCGACCCGGGCATTCCCGCCGGGGCACCCGGACCTGGGCCCGGAATACAGGGATCTGGGTCAGCCCGTCTTCATTCCCGGTGACATGGGCCGGTATTCCTTCGTGCTCCTCGGGACCCAAGGCGCGTACAATGAGACCTTTGGCTCCACCTGCCATGGTGCCGGTCGAAGAATGAGTCGGAGAAAAGCAAAGAAGAGCGCAAGATCGAGGGACCTCAGGGCTGAGTTCGAGGCCATGGGAATCCAGGTCCGGGCCTCCTCGTTCTCGACCGTCGCAGAGGAAGTTCCGGAGGCCTACAAGGACGTAGCGGAGGTGGTCGAGGTCGTGGATCGGGCCGGTATCGGTCGGAAAGTGGTCCGGCTCAAGCCCATGGGTGTGCTGAAAGGATGACCAACCAAGATGGAGACTCCATGATCCAACCCCTACTCGGGTTTTCGTCGGAAACCTTCCAAAGGCGCCGGGACCGCGTTCTCGGCGACCTCGGGGGCGGTGTCATGATTCTGCCCTCGGCGCCCGTCACGGTCCGGTCACGGGACACACAGTATCGCTACCGTCCCGACTCGGATCTCTTCTACCTCACGGGTTGTGTGGAGCCCGGGGTTGTGGGGATCCTGAGAGATTCGGAAGAGGGAGCCCGCTTTGTTCTCTTCGTTCCTGAAAAGGACCCTGAATCGGAGCGGTGGTCGGGACCCCGGTTGGGCCCGGACAAAGCTCTGGAGCGATATGGAGCTGACGAAACTCATTCAATCCAGGAGTTGAGTCTTGTGGTGCCCGGCCTTCTGGAGAACTCCTCCAGGATCTTCTTCAGGCTCGGAACCCATGGGGAACTCGACGCAATGGTCCTGGCGGCCCTTCGAAGGGCTCGGACCAAAGGGCCTCGAAAGGGAAACAACCCACGCGCCCTCATCGACCCTGGAGAAGTGTTGGATGAGCTCCGACTCATCAAGGGTCCGGAGGAAATAGCGCGGATTCGACGAGCCACCGCGGTCACCGTTCAGGGTTTTCGGGAGGCCATGGAATCCGCCCACCCCGGCATGGGCGAATGGGAAGTGGAAAGCCTCCTGGAATCGGCTTTTCGGAGGAAGGGAGCTCTGGGCCCTGCCTTTCCCACCATCGTGGGTTCCGGTCCCAACGGATGCATCCTCCACCATGTCTCCAATGAGCGAACCATCGGTGAGAATGAGTTGGTCTTGCTGGACGGTGGGGCCGAGGTCGATCTCTACGCCGGAGACGTGACCCGTACCTTCCCTTCAGGTGGACGGTTCTCAGCCGACCAGCGGCTTGTCTACGACCTGGTCCTGGCTGCCCACGAGGCTGCCGTCATGGCGGTGCGTCCTGGCGCTACGGTGGCGGAGGTGCACGGTGCCGCCGTCCTGGTACTCACCCGGGGGTTGCTTGACCTGGGTCTCCTCTCCGGGGAGGCATCGGAGCTGGTGGGGGAAGAAGCATACCGTCCCTTCTTCCCCCACCAGACCTCTCACTGGCTCGGGCTGGACGTCCATGACGTGGGGGACTTTGCGAGGGCGGGGGCTTCGAGGGCTCTAGAGCCCGGGATGGTCCTCACGGTGGAGCCCGGGCTCTACTTTCCTTCCGCGCCCGATATCCCGGACTCTCGGTTTTCCGGTATTGGGGTGAGGCTCGAGGATGATGTGTTGGTGACAGACAAGGAAGCGGAGAATCTTACGGAGGCTCTGCCCATCGATCCGGAGGAGGTGGAGGCTTTGGTGGGAGGCAGCCTGTGAATCACCCGATTTCGCTGGCACGGGAGTTCTTCAAGGCTCACGGACATGGAAACGACTACCTCGTTTTCCAGGAGGGGGATGACTGGCGGCTTTCTGAAAAAGCCGTTCAGGCCGTGTGTCATCGCCATCGAGGGGTCGGAGGAGATGGGATCGTGGTCCTTCTATCTCCAGGGACCGGAGAACATCCCGGGTTGGGCGCACGACCTCCGGGCCCGGGGCCCCGGTTCCTCCTCCGGATGTTCAATCCCGACGGCTCCGAGTTCGAGCGGAGTGGGAATGGCCTACGGATCTTGGGTGCGTACCTCTATGCCAGGGGATGGGTGGGACAGGGAGAGCCCATTCCGGTGTCGGTTGGCGGAGGCCACGTGGAGCTGGAGATCCTGGGCGAAGAACCTTCCGGAGCGGTCCAGGTCTCTGCCGATATGGGTACCGCCTCATTCGGAATGGGCGCAGTAGGAGGGGTGGAGGAGAAGGGAGGCTTCGAGGAGGGGCTGGAGGGACCTGACGGTGAGATCCTCAAAGTTCATCCCGTTTCGGTGGGCAACCCCCATTGCGTCGTCTTTCGTGAAGATCTCCCTATCCGGGATCTTCTGGAACTCGGGCCTTTCCTCACCTCCCATCCTGCTTTCCCCGCCGGTGTCAACGTGCAGTTGGCAAGGGCTATCGGGAGTCAAACGGTGGAGATCCTCATCTGGGAGCGGGGGGTCGGCAGGACCTCCTCCTCAGGCACCAGCGCCTGTGCTGTGGCCGCAGCCTCGGTACAGGAAGGGCTCGTATCACCGGGGAAGATCACCGTGGAGATGGAAGGTGGGAGTTTTTCGGTCAACGTCTCCCCGGAACGGGCTGTCCGGCTCGAAGGCCCGGTGGAGCTGGTCTGTACCGGAGCGTTGACGGAGGGGTTTTTGAAGCAACTCGGCTAGAGGCAGCGGCCCTTGGCTTCAGGTCCGCACCCGCACCAGGAGAAAGAGGCCAACCACAAGGAAACAGAAGTTCGGCAGCCAAGCGGCCGTGAAGGGTTCCATGGCCCCCGTTTCTCCCAATCCCGTCGACAGACGGAATAAGAGTAGATAGAGAATGGTGGATAGGAGGGCCATCCCAATTCCGTATGCGGTTCCGCCCCGCTTTGTGCTGGTGGCGAGGGGTGCGCCGAAAAGGACAATGACGAAGGTGAGAAGCGGTACTGCCAGCTTCTCCTCCCGATCGGTGAGGAGTTTGGTGGGCCGCCCGCCGGAGCGCAGCTGGATGTCTGCCAAACGGCCCATCTCGATATAGGTCATCTCCTCGGGTTTGCGCGGATTATCGAGAAGGTCTGGAGGCCTCTCAGTGAATCCTCTGGTCCGGAGCGAACCGAATTGAAAAGCGAGCTCTTTTCCGCCCTCGGGGAACAGCCGATAGAACCCCATTTCGAAGGTCCAGCCGATCTCAGGCTCGTATCGGGCCACCTCGGCGATGAGATGATCAGCGGCCCGGTTTGATCCAGGTTCGATCCTCTCCATCGACACACCCGTAATCGTCCCCGAGGAAACCGTGAGATTCCGGATGGAGAAATTTCGCCCATCCTCCCCTTGGAAGACGAAGAACGACCTGTTCTCCCTCAGTGGGTTGACCTGCTCCAGGATCTCGGAGGCCCGACGGTATGACCGAGGCACCACTCCTTCCAAGCCCAGGGCCACCCCGGCCAGGAGTGCTCCCATGAGAAAGAGGGGCAGGACGAGCCGGTGGAACGAAATCCCGCCAGCTTTGGCGGCCACGATCTCCCGATGCTGGGTCATGGTCAGGACGGTGAAGACGGTAGCCACCATGGCCGCGACGGGGAAAGACCACTGGAAATACTGGGGAATCCTGAAGAAGTAGGCGTGCAGTACTTCCCGAACAGAAAGGCCCCGGTCCAGAAATCTCTTCAGGTTGTCGGTGAGGTCCCCGAGTATGAAGAGGATGGGAGCTCCTACAATGAAGGTCAGGAAGACCTTGAGGAACGATCCCGCCACGAGGCGATCCAGAATCCGGATCATGGAAGGTTCCTCACCCCCGCCGTCTTCGGGCGAGATTTCGGAATGGCTTTCGGATCCCGTTCGCCATGGTGAAGAAGAGGTCGTCCCACCCTCCGCCCCGGGCCGTGGCCACCTGCCGGGACATGCCCCGGACCATGTATAGGCCCAATGGTAAGAGGATCAGGTTCGGCCCCCACATGGCGATAGCCGGACCCACGTGTCCCCGATCGGCCAGGGCCTCACCCGCGATGAGGGAAATCCAGAATAGGGCGAAGACCGCTACCGAAGCAGTTATCACCATTCCAACCCCACCCCTGGGAAAGCGAATCGCCAGTGGGGCCCCGATGAGTACGAAAACGATACAGGTGAATGCGATGGCGTACTTCTTGTGGATCTCCACCCGCTTTTCGATTGCCGATTGCAGGAGTGTCCTCGCCGCCAGGGCGTTGGCCCGGGAACTCTGATGGACGGCCGCGGTCACGTCGTCCCTGGGGAGAAGCTCCCCCGGCCGACGAGGGGCGTTGGGTTCTGGCCTGGCCGAGGCCGCCGCCGCGTCGGGAGGGGCGAGGCTGTCCCCAGCGAGCTGCCACCCCAAGGCCCTGCGAACGGCGAAGAGAGCCTCCTCCTTCGTGATGGCCAGGTATTCCTCTCTGGCCTCCCGGGCTCCCTGGACGGAATCCGCCAACATGTCCGTGGACATCTCCCTGTCGGACCTGAAGTCGGTGGCCCCTCCACGCTCGAATAGGTCGTTGATGCCCCGGATGGGGTAGAACTGCTTCTCGAAAAACGCTCGCTGAAAGGAATCGGCATCCCTGTTCGGGACCTCCCGGAGTTCACCGTCGTACAGAGTCAGGAAGAGGTCGGTCTGGTTTTCGTTGAAAGCCATCGTTCCTGAGTCCGCATACGTTGTCCGTCTGGCCTGGGGATCGCTTACGTCGTAAATGACGATGTCCTGCATAAATGAAGTGACGGGATCGATGCGAACGGCCTGGAGATAGTAAGTTGGTTGCGAACCCGTGGTACTGGCCCGGATCTCATTAACGACATGCTCCCGGAGTTGGAGGGTCGGGGACTTGTTCGTCACGTCCACCAGGAGCTTTCTTAGCGAGTGGTTGGCTTCCGGGAGGACCCTGTCATCGAAAAGAAACATCAACTGGGCAAGGATGATTCCGATGCCCACCAGGGGAAGGAGGAGCCGGACAGGGTTTATGCCTCCCGCCGTCATGGCGGTGATCTCATTCTCGGCGGTAAGCTCACTGTAGGCAAAAAGGACCGCCACCAGCACAGCCATGGGAAAGGTCAACGCCACCGTGTGGGGGAGGGCCAGGCCGGCCACTTGGAGAAGAACGGACCAGGGGAGACCCTTTCCCACCAGGTCCTTCAACCGGATGGCGATAGTGTTAATGAAGAGGAGACTGGTTATCAGTAGGAAGGAAAAGAGAAACGGGCCAAGGTGGCTCCGAATCAGATAACGGGTAAGAATGGCCATCAAAGTCCTGTCCGGGCCTTCAGGGTCCGGGGCTGAGATCAGCGGAAGAACCTGAAGGAGTTTATCCGGTGTACGCATCTCCCTCAACCCAGAGGAATACCCACTAGGGGGACCTCCGGTCCCCTCATGTGACTTGTCATGGTTCCCTTTCGCCTCCTGATGTTTCTCGGCGGTGCTCTGGCCCAGGGCCTGGCTATTCTGCCCGCAGAACCGCAGGGGTGGGTGGGATCGAGGTTCCCGGTTCCCGGTGGCTCGGCCTTGGCTCGCGAGATCTCCCCCCATGATGAGCGGCCCCAGCAGGTGTCCAGGACTCGGCCGGATTCGGGCGGAACCTCGGTTCGCCTGGGTCTTCAGGTGATGCCGCTCCCGTTCCCCATCGACCTTGGGGAACTCCCACGACTCCTCTATCCGCTGGGGTTGCCTGGGGGTAGCCTGCCAGCGACCGCCGTTCTCCAGCAGGCGATAGGCTCGGATTCCCTTCTTCCCTCTGGAGATCCCGGCCAACAGGAAGCTCCCTCCCTGTTCCAATCCGAGTTCGGTGAGGTCGCGGTGAGTCTTCGGGGCCGTGGGGAATTCGGGGGGGATTGGACCCGTTTTGAGCCTTGCGAGGCCGGGATCCAGTCGACGTGCGACCCTGGCGTCTTCCCACAGCTGAATCCGGATATCCAGTTCGGCGTTCAGGTGGATGGGATCATTGCCGATCGGATCCATGTGAACGTGGATTATGACGAGATCCGGGAGTTCTCCGCGATCAACACCGTGAACGTCTTCTACCAGGGCCTGGCGGATGAGATCGTCCAGAGGGTGGAGGTTGGGGACGTCACCCTCAGATTTCCCGAGTCCCGCTTCCTGACTCAGGGCATCCCGGCGGGGAACTTCGGATTCCGTGCCCTCGCCAACCTGGGATCTCTGGAAGTGCAGACGGTCTGGGCCCAGCAAAACGGAGACATCTCGACACGAGAATTCCAACTGACCGGAGTGGGGGGCCGACAGGGATTCATTCAGGAAGACACTCTGGTTGTCGATGACGCGGATTATGTGACAGGTCAGTTCTTCTTCCTCCTGGACCCCAGGGAGCTCACCGACTACCCCCATGTGGACGTCCTCTCATTGGACCCAAGCATGGCACCGGATTCCCTGGCCCCCGGTGGAGCATCGGTTCAGCTCTACCGATTCGAGAACGATCCGGTTACACGCCAACAGGTAGAAGGGTACATCCAGGCCGACGCTGTGGCTGAAGCCGGGGGAACGGTGGTGAAGGAGTCCGGATGGTTCAGGTTCCTCCGCCAGGGGGAGGATTATGTCCTCCACCCCAGCGGCCTCTGGGTGGCCTTACGGCGTCCCGTCCGGGAGGATGAAATGTTGGCGGTTACCTATGTCACCGCCACCGGGGACACGGTCGGAGACTACAACCCGGAACGCATTCACAACGTAGGGGGCCGGCCGAGCCTGAGGCTTCTCAAGGGCTCGGGACCGAAGCATCAGCCGGGGAGCCCAACCTGGGAGTTGGAGATGCACAACGTCTACCGCATCTCGGGATCGGATGACGTTGAGCCCAGCTCGGTGGCCCTTACGCTCTCCTTGGGTGAGCTCTCCGCTGGCCGGACCTTCAAGAGGCAGCCGACTGGAGAGGAGATCACCCTGTTGAAACTCCTCGGCCTGGACGAGGAATCCCCCGTCGACGAGCTGGACCCCGCTCTCATTTTTCGTCCAGCCCAGGACTTTTTCGAGGAACGACCTCCCGTTTCCGGTACCTTCATCATCTTCCGGACTCTCATCCCGTTCCTGGAGCCACCTCCTCTTCCGTCGTTGGGTCTGACGGCTGCGGAGACCAAGGAGATTCTCGGGGCTGACGCAAACGGTACTATCTACGAGTCCGTGGACCCCGTGGAACGGGAGAACGGGGGGCTCTACCGCCTCACCATCCCGTTCAGGATCAGGAGCGAGGGAGTCATCTCGGCGTTCTCTCTGGGGGCTTTGGGAATCCGGGATGGTAGCGAGCGCATCTACTTCGGGGATCGTCTACTTCTTTCGGGCGAAGACTACGTAATCGATTACGATATCGGTCAGGTGATCCTCACAAACCCGGAGGCCCTCTTCGGGGCAGACCCACAGGGACGGGTCCGGGCGAGCTGGGAACAGAAGACGGTGTTCCAGATCGCTCCGACTTCCCTTTTCGGATTCAACGCCCAACACCCTCTCGGGGATCGGGGTCGCTTCAACGCGTTGGGCCTTTACCAGCAGGAAAGGACCATCCAGAACCGGCCCCAACTCGGGATGGAATCCGCATCGATCCTCATGGGAGGGGTGAACGGCGAAATGATGTTCGGTGCCGGGTGGCTGGATGCGATGATCGACCGTCTTCCAGGAGTGGGAGCCGACACCGCAGCGACACTACACATGAGAGGGGAATTGGCTGTCTCCCTCCCGGATCCAAACACAGAGGGGGACGTCTATCTGGACGATTTCGAGGCAGGGGACTACATGCCCCTCTCCCTCCTGGCTCACGACTGGCATTTGGGAAGCGCACCGATTGAGGAGGAAGGTGCTGTCGGGATCCTCCCACCTGTTAGGGATGCCGAGAGCGCAGAGGATCTGGTGTGGCAACACACCTGGGTTGTGGAGGCGCCCGGGGGTGACAGCCTCGGAGTGTTTGAGGGGTACTTTCCGAAACGGGACATCGACCAGCAGATCAATGTCGTGGGAGCCGAGACCCGGGAAACAGGATTGACGATCAATTTCGGCGCCGAGACGGAGGGAAGTGGAGCGGGGGTGGAGCCGGACTGGCGTTCCATCACGACCGTTCTCTCCAACACGGGGACAGATCTAACCCGAAGCGACTATTTGGAGTTTTATGCTGCGGGGGGGGAACCGCTCACGTTGGTTTTCGACCTCGGGCGGGTGAGTGAGGATGCCCTTTTCGTGGACGGGGAGGGGATGGTATCGGGGACTCAACCTGCTACCGGAGATACCTGGGGCGTGGGCGTCCTGGATCAGGAAGCCGATCCCAGGCAGGGTGAGATCTGGAATGACCTGCTGGACGAGAGGGGCGTCTGGGTGGAGACGTGCGTCGGAGGTAGGGGCAAGATCTACACTCTCGGCGATCCTGGTGCCAATTGCACACGGGGAAACGGACGGAACGACACGGAAGATATGGACGGTGACGGGAACCTGGCGACTGAGGATCGAGTGTATCGATACGTCGTCCGGTTGGACGGGAGTTCCCCGTATCTGGTCCGGACAAGCCAGGAGACCTTCAGCCCCTTTCAGTTGTACCGGATTCCACTACGGGGGCCCGACGCGGTGAACGTTGGGGGAACGGTCACGGAAGCGGATTGGCGGGCCGTAAAGCACCTGAGGATAACTGTGGCCGGGAACGAGCCCGAAGACCTGTCCCTGACCCGCTTACGGTTGGTCGGGTCCAGGTGGGTGAAACGGGGCCAGGAGGGAATTCTTGCGGGCCTCGCAGGAATCGAACCCGGATCAGGGGGCAGGTTGGAGGTTGGACCTGTGAGCGCCCTCTCCGAGGGCTCGGGGTATCAACCGCCACCGGGAGTCCTGGAGGAGTTGGATGATCCATCTCAGGCTTTCAGCGCAGGCGGGGTGGAGCTCAATGAGAAATCCCTCGCGATCCAGGCATGGGATCTTGGCCCCGGAGAGAGAGCGGAGGTGTACAGCCGTTTTCCCCAGCGTCCTCGGAACTTTCTGACCTACAGGGAAGTTCGGGTCTGGGCCGTTGGGAGGGATGGCGATTGGGGCCCCGAGGGAGCCGAGTTCCTCCTGAAGGTCGGAAGCGATCCCGACAACTTCTACCTCTTTCGGACCACCCGGCCTCAGTCCGCTTCCCCGGAAGCGGTGAGCTCGTCTGACTGGCTCCCCGAGATCGTGGTGGACTTCCAGCCCTGGCTGGCCCTGAGGCGCCAAGCGGAAGAGGAGTTGATTCTAAACCCGCCGGGACCGGGGGCTCCTCCTCTGGAAATCTGGAACGCCGATTCCACACATGCCGTGTTCATCAAGGACCGGGCCCGGGCTCCCAACCTGGCGGCAGTTCGAGAGATCACCCTGGGAATCTGGAACCCTACCAACGCCCCAATCCGAGGAACTCTATGGGTGAATGAACTCCGGCTTTCCAGAGCCATTCGGGATCCGGGTCTGGCCGGGTACCTGGACCTGGACCTGCATGCGCCCGAACTCCTTCGGACCTCTCTAAGCTACTCCGGGCAGGGACCCTTCTTTCGGCAACTCTCCGGAGACCCCACCTACCAGGACGATGGATTTTTCTCCGTCAATTCTACCCTCGAGCTGGGCCGGGTGGCCCCGGAGGGATGGGGGATCTCCATGCCTGTGACGGTGGCCTACTCCCGCCTCACCCAGGATCCGACCTTCCTGGCCCAAAGCGATGTCCGAGTGGACCAGGTTGCCGACCTACGAGATACAGGCGTGTCCGAAACGAGGGTGGAGGTGGGTCTGCGAAAGACGACCCCCATCGGGAACCGGTTCCTGGATCCGGTTCTGGATGGGTTGAGCCTTCGGGCCGGGTACAACAGGAGCCGGGCGACGACGACCACGCTGGAGTCCAAGGGGTCTGGAGTCGATGCGCGGGTCGAGTATTTCCATCTGGTGGGAACCCGGGACTTTCGTTTGATCCCCGGTTTCGCGGAGGGCTTCGTCCGAGCGCTGTTCCCAAGGAGGTGGGAGGAATCCCTGCTGGAAGCGCGATTCCGGTGGACACCGGAACGGATCCGTATGGGTACTCTCTATACTCGACGGGACCGGGAAGCCTACCGGTATGAGCAGATCCTGGCTCTTCCCCAGGACAGCCTCGTCACTCCCACACGCTCGCCGGGGGCGGCCCTGGAGTCTATCGCCGAGGTCAGCTTCAGACCCCTGGAGAGCGCAACTGCGGAGCTGACCTTCTTTTCGATCCGGGACCTTCTCTCCCCGGAGGAGGCCGTCCAGGATCCACGCATCCGTCCCCTCCTACAAGCAGAGAGGGGTGGCCCCGGATCCCTCGATCTCGGCTGGGAGATCAACCGGGCGGTCCGAACCCGTTTAGGTTTTGGGCCCTCCCTCGCTTCATGGCTCCGGACCGATTTCTCCGTTGCCACTGATTACATCTCCGACCGAAACGCTGCCCTGGTCGAGGAGACGGTCCAGGGTGCGGACACGATCCTCACTCTCCAGCGGAATGCCAACGGAGGTCGTACCACGAGGGCCACCGCCTCTCTGGAGTTGAGTGCCCTTTCCGAGGCTCTCTTTGGAGTCAGCGGGGCGGTTGGGGATTCAGTGGATCCCGGCGGGCAAGAGACGGAGAAGGGCCTTCCTAGCCGCGTGCTGAATGCGTTCGACCCCATTTACGCTTCCTACGTAGGGGGGCTCTCATCTCGGTTCTTTCGGGATCCCGTTTCCCCCGGAGCCTCCTATCAGCTCGGATGGGGGGACCTGGAGGACTTCCGGTTTTTGGCGGGGGACACGGCCTCGGTCGTCATCGGCCAGCGGGGCTG
>RCNC010007911.1_pt1 | contig 10755 bp, 6 predicted proteins | sample 2041301 | NCBI WGS metagenome assembly RCNC01 (sample SAMN09708231, study PRJNA481090) | Marine sediment metagenome, whole genome shotgun sequencing project. | biome: marine sediment; feature: ocean; material: sediment; isolation source: Sewage treatment plant 13A marine sediment (STP13A) ... | reverse complement strand
CCCTGGTTAGGTGGTGCAAGCATGACGACGCGCCCTAAATCCGGAATTGACGAGGATTGATGGGAGTAACGCAGCAGAATTCCGCCAATAGAATGGGTAACAAAATGGATTCGTTTGGCACCGGCGCTACGACATTCGGCGAGCCCGGTTTCGACAGCCATTGGCGCAAGAACCGCAATGGGTCCCGCTTGCGATGGGTAATCAACATTGGCGGTGGAATAGCCGGCTGAGCGCAAGGCCTCGGCCATTGGCTCCATCGCTCGCCAGCTTCGATTTAGGCCATGAATCAACACCACGCATTCTTCGCTAGCCGGGGCAGCCGAAAATGCGGTACGTGGCGTGGTTACGCATGCCTGCAAAGAAACAAGCAAGAATGCTGCGATGGCGCCGGTTCTAGCGATGTGTTGAATTTTCATGTTGTACATTCTGCCTATTAGTGCTGCCAACTGCTTGTCCCAATAGACCACATTGTTGTCAATAGGTGCCAAATTTCGATGCTGCGACCTGTGCATGTGTGTTCTGTTGGGGATTCTTCTAATATGTGGAAATGCGCCCATATATCCTTTCGTTATTAATCTTTGTCGCCTTCGGTAGCAGTGCCGAGGAGCTCCCTTTTTCAAGTTTCGGTCACTTGCCAATGGTTACGGAGCCGGAGGTGTCACCCGACGGCAAATATATCGCGCTGATCATCAACAGCGAGGAGGGGCCCAGTATTAATGTGGCTGAATTCGGCGGTCGTGAAATGACGCCGGTCGCCCGCCTGAAATATGGAGCAGACCGAATCGAATGGATCGAATGGGTGAATAATGATCGCCTGTTGATCGCATCCAGCAATTCGATATTGTCCTTCGGTGATCGAATTCGTGTAGGTCGTCTCTTTTCGGTGGACAAAGACGGCAAGGACTTGCAAGAAATACGTCGCAAAACGGCTAACGAACCGGCGGTTTGGACGCTTCAACTCGATACGACAAATGTCATTGATTGGCTAGTTGACGACCCGGAACATGTCCTCATGCAGCTCTATGACGAGTTAGACGAAGCGTGGGCTGTCTTCAAGGTCAATATATACAAGAACAGATTTGACAAGCTATTCACCAACTCCTACGACGTGCAGGATTGGAACACCGATGGACGTGGCAATGTCGTTTTCGGCATTGCTTACGAAGATAATATTGCGACCACCTGGTATCGACCTGACGCAGACTCGAAGTGGCAAAAACTGTATGAGCGACAGATGCTTGAGGACGAACGTTTTGATCCGATCATGATCAACGGTGATACGGCGATCGTATTTAGCGATCATGAGATCGGCCGTCTTGGAATTTGGAGCTACGATATTCCTAGCGGCGAATATGGCGAGGTGATGTTTTCCGCCGAAGTTTATGACGTTGAATCCGCCATATTATCAGTAGATAGAACAGAGGTTATTGGAGCCAGCTATTATGCAGATTATCGTGTCGATCATTATTTCGATGCGGCAAACTCAGCTACGGCAGAGCTAGTCGCCAAGAGTTTCCCTAAGTATCAGACGGCGATGGTCAGTCTAAGCGAAGACCGACAGAGAATGATTGTTCTCGCGACCAAGGATGACTCGCCGCCAAAGTACTTTTGGCTCGACTTGGCTGCGGGTAAAGGGGGCATTTGGTTTAGTCAATATCCTTATCTCGAGAATCAAGCGCTTGCGTCTAAGCAGGGATTTGAATTTGAAGCGCGTGACGGTACAAAACTGAATGGCTACCTGACCCTGCCGTTAGAGACGAATGGCAAAAAGCCAAAAACGATTGTATTTCCACATGGCGGTCCGCACTCACGTGACTACAAATATTTTGACCCTTATGTGCAGTTTCTTGCGAATCGGGGCTACGCGGTGTTGCAGGTAAATTTCAGAGGCTCTGAAGGATTCGGTAACAACTACGAAATCGCTGGCTATCGGGAATGGGGTCAGGCGATGCAGGACGATGTTTACGACGCGATCGATTGGCTCACGGAACAAGATCTGGCGGACACCGAACAAATGTGCCTGGTCGGAGCGAGCTATGGAGGATACGTAGCTTTGGTCGCCGCATACGAACGGCCAAAACAATTTGAATGTTTCGTTAGTATTTCGGGAGTTTCTGACCTGCATGAGATGGTGTCAATGAGGACGAAGTTCACTCGCGATAAGTCCGCAATCGGCGTCATGATTGGTAACCCGAACGACAGCGACGACAAGAAAATGATGAATGACAATTCGGCGATCAATCACATCGAGAAAATTCAAAGACCGATCCTTCTGGTGCACGGAACCTACGATACTCAGGTTCGGCCAAAACAGTCCCGAGATTTCTACAAAAAAGCGAAACGCGCTGGCGTCAAGGTTGAATACTTGGAATTGAATAAAGGTACGCACTATTTCGACGAGTACGACAACCGCCTGGCGCTCTTCGAAGCACTGGAGAAGTTTCTCGACAAGCACTTGTAGCGCTAAAAGCTGCTCTTCGCCTGAAGCAGTATCTGAACGCTGTCGATGCTCTCGTCTCCGTCCAAAGGAAAAGCAATATCGAGATGCAGGATTTTTCTTGTGCCTGTGCGGGTTGGTGCGAATCGGAACCCAAAGCCCACGTCGCGCAACCAGCCGAGGCTCTCGCCACCCACTGGATTGTCACCCCAGGTTCGACCCACGTCCGCAAAGATCGCGCCGCCAACTCTGAATAGGCGAAGTGGGTACCAATCCCAAAAAAATCGTTGCTCGACGGTAAACAAGAAGCTTGCATCCCCGGATTGATAACGCAGTGGGTAGCCTCTCAGGCCGGTATCGCCGCCGAGTTCCACCGGATTGTCCAGATCAAGATTGTGTCCGTGCACGCCCCGCGCGGTCGCGAAGAAAACACGTTTCCCCGACTGTTGGTTATAGTAACGGACGCTAGCCCCAAGCAAGGTGTTTGCGGAACCCGTACTTTCCTCGCGGCCGCTGGCCCAGGTCGAGACGAGTAGCGCCTTTTTGTCCATAGCGCCGAATCCGCGGCTATAACTGGCCGTATACAAGATCGCGTCGCGATCGGCCCCAATGCTTTCGTCGGCAAAGCCCAGCCTCGCCGAGAAGCGTGTGCCAGTAAAAAAATCCTCGGTTTCTCCGATCTGTTCGCGATTGCGTGTCGTTTCGAACTGGTCCTGAAGCAACTCAAGCGCAAGGAACGGGTATAGCAATTCGCGGTCTTCAGGAATGGCGGCCGCTAATGTCCCGCCGATGACATCACTAAAAAGGTTGTCATCAAGCACAACGCCTGCCGTGTAGCGGCGAACCCATCCGTTTTGCAAACCAGTGGACCAGCCGCCGAACGCCGTGAATTTTGTGCTTTCGTGTCGATATTCGGCGGCTGCATCGCCAAGATCGTACAGGGTGCTGCGCTGGTCATTGTCGAATACCGTTGCACCGGCCGACCAGAGAGTATTCAGAGCATAAAAGGGCCGAATTATGGACAGAATCTTAGTGTGGCCGTCCGAGTTGTCGGCGAGCTGTAGATCTGTCCGCACCCAGCTATCGCCAAATTGTTCATCGCGGAACTGGAAAGTATTCGAGACGCGATCAACGTCCTCAACTCGTTCGAGACGAATAGCTTGCCCGCGTCCAAACAGGTTGAGTTCGTGGACCCCCAATATGGTTTTGTCTTCCCCACCTTTTCGCGACAGAGACAGGCTTGGTTTTAGCGTCCACACATCCCGTGTTGAAACACTTAGATCTACGACGCCATCGCGCTTTGCGGTAGGCGTGATTGCCGCATAATAGAGGTAGCGATTGCCGCGCAGAATTCGTTCCGATTCGTCGCTCAATCGCTTTGAGTAAAGGTCGCCGGGTTTGAGGAGCAGCTGTTTCTCAATGACTCTATCTTTGGTGATGATGTGCAGCTTATTGACAAGCCGATACAGAAAACCATTCTCTCGTTCATCTGTAAGATCGAAAACGTCACCCTTAATGAGCACGATATTGCCGACGATGGTGCCATCGGCTTCCAGCTGCGCCACATCAATGGTCTTTTCTGTGGTCTTCGGTGGCGCTTGTTCAGTAGCGCTGTCATCGGCGGACGCGGCCACAGCCGAAGCACTAAGCAGCAGGCTGCCCAGCACTATTCTGAAACTGTTCTTTATTCTGTCCGTGTCAATTCCGTACCGTAGAGATCGCCAAAAAAGTCATCTTTATGCCACCGAGGTCGTTGCTCAGTATTTGCAATCTCCAAGGCAATCATGAAGTTCGCAGTTGCTACCCTGGCAGCGGACTCCGTATCGAAGCGCAGCTCCTGATCATCCGTTGCCCCGTGGTAGTGCGTTTGCATGAAGTAATTGTACAGAGCTTCCGGATCAACATCGGCTTCCTGTGTCTTGAAACCGGTCGCGAAAAATACGGCAGGGACGCCTTGTTGGACGAAAGGAAACTGATCACTACGCGTAAAATAGCCGCGTTCCGGGAATGGGTCAGGACTGAGCTCGATGCCAACTTTGTCGGTCGCCCGTTTGACGATTTCACCGAGCGTGGAATGGTCGGCGCCGAACGCTATGACGTCCTGAGTTTTCCATAGCAACATCACCATATCCATATTGACGTTGGCAACAATCGACTCAATCGGGACGGTCGGGTTAGCCGCAAAAAAGTCGGCGCCCAGTAGTCCTTTTTCTTCACCTACAGTCGCGACGAAAATAATTGATCGCTTAGGGCGAACATCTGAGTTGACCAGAGCTCTAGCGACTTCAAGCATTGTGCCTACGCCGGATGCATTGTCGTAAAAACCGTTGTAAATATTGTCGTCTGCTTCGTCGCCAAGACCCTTGCCATCGAGGTGCGCGGTGAGCACGACATATTCATCTTTCAGTATGGGGTCGCTGCCCGGCAGTACTGCGACAACATTGTCGCCGGTGATCGCACCCGTGCTGATGCGTTGCGAAAGTGACGCTGAAATCCCGAGATCCATTGGTGTGTATGTCTCATTCTCTATTGAGGCCGCCATTTCATCGAAAGATATCGGGCTTTCTGCAAATAATTCGCGGGCGCCTTTCTCAAGCATGAAGGCTTGGGCTTGCAGGCCTTCGAATGCATACTTGGCGCCAGTATGTTCGTCTATGGACCAGTACTTACCGGTTTTGGAGCCGCGTACAGCCGCTGCTTCCGACGAGATTTGTCGATGCTGCATATAGATTGCGCCAACCGCGCCGCGTTCTTCCAGTTCAATCGACTTGTGATATCGACCGCTGCGATAGAAGGCGCGGACTTCGCTGCCGAGCGCGGCGGGGGCGCCGGAGACAACGACGGCGATCTTGCCTTCCAGATCGACGTTCTCGTAATCGTTTCTTTCAATTGATGGCGCATTGACGCCGTAGCCGACGAAAACGAGGGGTGCTGTGATCGTGACGTCTTCCTCGCCCATCGATGGGCTGGACGTAAACTCCTCAAAGGTCTCGTAGCTACGCTCGCCGCTGGCGGAAGAAACAGTCAATGCGCGCGACCCTTCGATTACTATCGCAGTTGCAAAAGAAACTGTCTGGAAATAGCTGTCATCGTTGCCTGGTGCGAGACCCATTGTGGAGAACTGCGTGGCCACGTATTTAGCGGCGAGTTGATAACCACGTTTGCCCGCCTCGCGACCTTCATAGAGATCGTCGGCAAGCAACGCGACATGCGCGAAAACGGCGTCGCCACTGATAACGGGCATGGCGCTGACAGTATCTGCGGCTGGGGTAGGCGACTCAGAGCACGAGGCGAGCAGCGCACAGCAGGAGACGATCATGAACAAACTAGTAGCGGACATTCTCATTGTGTATTCCATTTCATCTGAAACGTAATTGTACCGGATAGTCACGCCTCCTCGCATTCGCGTATAATCTGCGCGCATGGAAACAGAGCTTTTTAATCAGGGACTGACGTTAATGCTGGCCGGTATGGGGACCGTGTTCGCATTTTTGACGACATTAGTTATCGTGATGACGCTTATGTCCAAAACATTGATACGATTTCAGCGCGAGTTGCCCGTTGAAGGCGCGACTGACGAAGAAATAGCTGCGATTAGCGCGGCTATATTTAGACACCGTAATAACTAGAAAGAGACTATGAGCGAAAAACAACCCCTCGGAATTACCGATGTAGTACTGCGCGATGGACACCAAAGCCTGCTTGCGACACGCATGCGAATCGACGACATGTTGCCGATCGCTGAGAAACTCGACCAGCTTGGATACTGGTCGCTGGAAACCTGGGGCGGCGCGACTTTCGACGCCTGTATCCGGTATTTGGGCGAAGATCCCTGGGAACGCATTCGACAGTTCAAAGCGGCGATGCCGAATACGCCGCAACAAATGTTGTTTCGCGGCCAGAATATTCTCGGCTACCGTCATTATGCAGACGATCTGGTTGAAAAATTTGTAGAGCGTGCCGTCGATGTGTTCCGTATTTTTGATGCATTGAATGACATGCGAAATCTTGAAACGGCGATCAAAGCGACGTTGGCCGTTGGCAAGCACGCGCAAGGCACCATTTCTTATACTGTTAGTCCGGTTCACACCATGCAGTTATGGATAGATATGGGCCGGCAAATCGAGGACATGGGCGCACATTCCGTTTGTATCAAGGACATGGCCGGTTTGCTGCGGCCGTATGTAGCATTCGAGTTGGTAAGCAAGCTGAAAAGCGCGCTCAATATTCCGGTGCATATGCATTGCCATGCGACCACTGGAATGTCCACGGCTACTCTCGTTAAAGCGGCAGAAGCGGGCATTGATAACATCGATACGTCAATTTCGTCGATGAGCATGACTTACGGTCATTCTCCTACGGAATCGCTGGTCGCCATTCTCGAAGGCACGGATCGGGATACAGGCCTCAATCTAATCTTGCTTGAGGAAATCGCGGCGTACTTCAGAGAAGTGCGCAAAAAGTACGCTCAGTTCGAGGGTAGTTTGCGTGGTATTGATTCTCGAATTTTGGTCGCTCAGGTTCCCGGCGGTATGCTGACAAATCTTGAAAGCCAGCTGCGCGAGCAAGGTGCGGGTGACAAACTCGATCAGGTTCTCGAAGAAATTCCGCGAGTGCGGGAGGATCTCGGCATGTTGCCGCTAGTCACGCCAACATCGCAAATCGTTGGCACTCAGTCAGTAATCAACGTCATGTCGGGTGATCGCTACAGCACGATTTCGAAAGAGACGGCCGGTATTCTTAAGGGCGAATACGGAGCGACCCCTGCAGCAGTAAACGCAGATCTGCAAGCTCAAGTATTGGACGGTGATGATCCGATTACCTGCCGACCGGCGGATTTGCTTGAACCAGAAGTAGAGAAGCAAACCGTGGAGTTCAGAAAACTCGCAGCAAAAAAAGGATTTCGAGTCGCCGACGAGGAAATTGATGACGTTCTGACTTACGCGCTGTTCCCGCAGATGGGAGTTCGTTTTCTCGAGAATCGTGATAACCCGGATGAATTCGAGCCATTGCCCAACGCGAATGCGGCAGCTCCGGCGGCGCCGGTTGCAGCATCGAGCCAGGCGGCATCGCTCTATTCCGTTCGGGTCAATGGCAAAAGCTTCCAGGTTGAAGTGGCTGAGGGTGTTCAGTTAAGCGATGTGCGCCCTGTTGCGACAACTGTCGTCCCAGCAGCTTCTGCGGCTAGCGCGGGTGATGCCGTCAAAGCGGTGTTAGCTGGAAACATATTCAAAGTACATGTATCGATAGGTGAGCAAGTCTCCGAAGGGCAGCCATTGTTGGTGGTTGAGGCAATGAAAATGGAGACTCCAATTAGTGCGCCGAAGTCCGGAACGGTGACCGCTGTGTATGTTGGCGAGGGCGATGTAGTCTCAGTTGGCGACCCGTTGGTTGCGATCGGCTAGGCCATGGACCTCGTTACAACAATTTGGCAAGAGTCAGGCCTGTACCAAATTACGGGCGGTCAGGTAATTATGCTCGGCGTCTGCCTCTTGCTCCTGTATCTCGGTATTGTTCGTAAGTTCGAACCTTTGCTACTGGTGACGATCGGGTTCGGTGGTTTGATGTCCAATATTCCGGGCGTAGAGATAGCGACGGGCGATGGTCTGCTGCATCTTACCTATGAGGTTGGCATCGAGAATGGAGTGTTCCCGCTCATAATCTTTATGGGTGTGGGCGCGATGACCGACTTCGGCCCGTTGCTCGCCAATCCACGCACATTGTTTCTCGGAGCCGCAGCGCAGTTCGGTATTTTTGCGACTTTGCTGGGTGCGTTAGGCCTGACGTCATTGGGTGTCATGGATTTCTCAGTGCGCGAAGCAGCGGCGATCGGAATTATAGGCGGCGCCGATGGTCCGACGGCGATTTACGTTGCAGGGCAGCTGGCACCACATTTATTGGGCGCAATCGCCGTAGCCGCCTACTCATACATGGCGTTGGTGCCACTTATTCAACCGCCGATTATGAAGGCTCTAACCACCGAAGCTGAGCGCAAGATTGAGATGGTGCAATTGCGCGAAGTGTCTAAAGCAGAGCGCGTCATTTTCCCGATCTTGTTGCTGCTTTTGGTTGCCTTGCTCCTGCCATCGGCTGCACCACTGCTCGGCATGCTTTGTTTCGGTAACCTGATGCGCGAGTGCGGTGTCGTCGATCGCCTATCCGATACCACACAAAATGCGCTAATCAATATCGTGACTATTTTCCTCGGTCTTGCGGTTGGCTCAAAGCTCAGCGCTGAGCAGTTTCTCGTACCAAGTACGCTCGGCATCTTGCTTCTGGGAATGGTCGCATTTGCGATTGGAACCGCGAGCGGCGTACTGATGGGCAAGTTTCTGAATAAGATTTCGAAACATCCGATCAACCCCTTAATTGGTGCGGCAGGTGTGTCGGCCGTGCCGATGGCTGCACGAGTTGCGAACAAAGTCGGTCTTGACGCAAATCCACAAAATATCTTGCTAATGCATGCAATGGGTCCAAACGTGGCGGGCGTAATCGGCTCTGCCATCGCCGCTGGCGTCATGATCATGCTGACCTCGTGATCCAGAGGCTGTTTACAGAAAACCGTGTTGCCCTCGCTGCATTTGTTCTGGCCCTCGCGCTGGCCTGGACCTGTTATCAACCGGCGTTAAGTGGCGCTTTTCAACTTGATGATTCTTCCAATCTGGCCGGGCTATCCCGCGTCAGTGATTTCGACAGTGGACTGACCTTCACTTTGTCCGGCGATGCTGGGCCGCTGGGCAGACCGATCGCGCTGGCGACATTCGCATTGCAGGCTGAAAATTGGGAGCAGGGCGCCGCCGCGTTTTTGCAGACGAATATCCTGATTCATTTGTTGAATGCGATCTTGCTTGCGATATGCGTGTTCCGGTTATCGCTATGTATGTCGCTTGATCGCTCCAGGTCGATGACGAATGCGGTGACGGCAGCAAGTATTTGGGTATTGTTGCCATTGCTGGCGACGTCATCGTTGTTGGTTGTGCAAAGAATGACCACCTTGAGCGCGACCTTCGCATTGCTCGGCCTGATTGGATATTTGCTGGCAAGAAGCCGAATAAATGCAGCGCCGCAGCGCGCGCTGCTGTGGATGACAGCAAGTCTCGTTGTGGGCACGACACTTGCGATGTTGTGCAAAGAATCCGGCGTTCTATTGCCCGCTTATGTCCTGGTGCTCGAAGCGACTGTGCTTGAACGGCCAGATAAGCTTGAGAATCGAATATGGCGTACTTGGCAGGCCGTATTCCTGGCTGCGCCACTGCTCATAATCGTTGCGTATCTGGCGATGAACATGTCCTACCCGGAGGCTCTGCTACAGCGACGCGGGTTTAGCGCGGCCGAACGTGTGATGACCGAAGCCAAATTGTTATGGGTCTATTTGTTTAAAGCCATTCTTGGCAGGCCCGATACCCTCGGTATATTTCAAGATCCGCCGACGGTGGCACGTAGCTTGTTGCAACCGACTACTTTTCTGGCCTGTATCTCATGGCTGGCGCTGGCGGCAGGCGCGATAGTCTGGCGGCGCCGACACCCGTTGCTTGCGTTGGCGGTGCTTTGGTATTTGGCCGGGCATCTGATCGAATCGACGAATTTGGCGTTGGAGCCATACTTCGAACATAGGAACTATTTGCCGATCATCGGGCCGATACTGGCGCTGAGTACTTTTCTGGCGCTCTCTAATCGGAAAAACCTGCGCTTCGGCCTTACTGCTGTGACGGTATTTGTCACCATCAACGCTTACTTCCTTATCGTATTCGCGTCGCTTTGGGGCGAACCGTCCATGGCTTCACGCCATTGGGCAATGCGCTATCCGGATTCGGTTCGTGCCGTGACAACCATGGCGACATTTCAATTGTCCGAAGAAGGACCGCTACGAACAGTCCAGACGATTGACGAATTCGCCACCCGTCATCCGCAACATGCCTATCTACGTATTTTGCAGCTGAATCTGCTGTGCCGCTATCCCGGAATTGCGAATCATGAACAGGTTCTGAGTCAATTGCGCAGAGAGTTGCCGTCAGTAACGTTTACGTACTCGGCCGGTACGATGTTGTCGCAACTTTTCGATGCGTCAGTTGCTGCTGATTGTCCGGCAATAAGTCCAGATACCGTTGTTGCCCTGGCATCATTGCTACGCAACAACCCTCGCTACGTCGGCGATTCAGCCTACAATCAGTTTAGCGAAAAATTACTGGCAGGAATCGCACGCTATCAAGGTGATCATGATTCGGTGTTCGAACACTTGCGAGCAGCGATTAAATATGGGCCGACGTCCGAACTCAATATGATGATGGTAACCTCGTTGGGTGGTGTTGGAAATTTTG
>RCNC010003187.1_pt1 | contig 10759 bp, 3 predicted proteins | sample 2041301 | NCBI WGS metagenome assembly RCNC01 (sample SAMN09708231, study PRJNA481090) | Marine sediment metagenome, whole genome shotgun sequencing project. | biome: marine sediment; feature: ocean; material: sediment; isolation source: Sewage treatment plant 13A marine sediment (STP13A) ... | reverse complement strand
CGGGCCCGCCACTCGCTGGGCGTGGGCAGCAGCTTGCTGGCCAGGTAGTTGTAGTTGGTGACCAGGCGATCCAACTCGCCGGTGCGGTAGTAGGCGAGGGTCGATAGAAAGAGCGCGCGTTCGGCCACGTCGGTGTTGACGTTCTTGTCGAGCACGTTCTGGAAACTGCGGATGGCTTCCTTGTCTTCGTGCAATTGGAAGTGGCTGTAGCCCTGCAGGACCCGCACCCGGGCGGACAGTTCGTCGCCGGGGAAGCGGTCCAGAAACTCGGCGGCCAGGATGATCGCCTGACCGTAGTTGGCCTCGTCGGTGTAGGTGAAGATCACCTTGTGCAGCGCGGCGCTGGCGACGCGGGTTTCGCCGAAGCGTTTGACCACATCGGTCCAGGCAAAGATGGCTTCGGCCTTGCGGTCGAGTTCCATGTAGCAATCGCCAATCAGGTACTGGGCGTAGCCGCTGATTTCTTCGCCGGGGAAGATGCGCACGATTTCTTCCAGTTGCCGCACCGACTCGTCAAAGCGTCCTTCATTGAACGTCACGCAAGCCATCTTGTAGCGGGCGTTGGGCACGAAGCGGCTTTCGGGGTATTTCTCAAGGAAGGCGCGGTAACTGCGTACGGCGACTGAGTTTTGGCCCGACCGGTAGAATGCTTCGGCCACCGAGAAGGCCACGTCGTCGGCCAGGGGGCTGTCGGGGAACTTGCGCAGCACCTGGCGGTAGCGCTGGATGGCCAGAATGTACTGGCCGGTGTCTTCAAGGCAACGGCCGAGGTAGTACAGGCCGCGATCGCTGGGCACTTCGCTGAAGTAGGCGATGGCCTCGTCATACCGTTTTTCATGGTAGGCGAACAGGCCCAGGGCAAATTTCACCTGGGGCTTTTCGGCATAGCCGGGACGCGTTTCCAGGAGTTCGCGATAAACGCCTTCGAGCTTCAACCAATTGCCTTCCACGATGTAGCTGAGGCCAATTTCATAGAGTCCTTCGGCCAGCAGGAAGGTGTCGTCGTACTTGTCGATCAGGCGGTCGTATTTGACGATCGCTTCGTCGAATCGACCGAGGTTGTAGTAGCACTCGCCCTGGCGCAGCAGGACGCTGGCCTTGATGAAATCGTCCGCGCCGTTGCGGCCATCGACCCGCTTGTACTCGGCGAGGGCGCCGGGGTAGTCCTCGGCCGCGAAGTAGCATTCGCCGAGCATGAACTGGGCCTGGGCCGCCTTATCGCTCTTGCCGTAGGACTGCACAAAGAGGCGGTACTGCTGCATGGCTGCTGACTTGTCGGTGCCATTGGTGTACGCATTGCCGGCGGCTTCCCAGAGGGCAGCTTCGGTGGGCACGCTGCGCTCGGGGTTGGCTTCGGCAGCCCGCACCGGCGGTGCGGTTGCTGCGCTGAGGAATGCAACCAAGACTGCGCTGACCGCGATCTTGACGATATTGTTGATGCACGTGTTGTGCTGCACAGGATTTTTCACTGGATATTTCACTTGCTGCCCCCCTGGACCTCGGAATTGGCATCGTCGCCGTTGGCGCTATTGCCGCTGACCTCGACCCGGATAGGCACCCGGGTGCGGTCGGCGAAGCCCATGATTTCAACATCGGTCAGGTAGTCCCAGGCTTGGCCCAGGTCATCCACGACCGTGATTCGTACGTCGTATTGGCCATTGTCGACCAGACGACCGTTTTCGTCCTCGCCGGCCCAGGTCACGCCTTCGGGCGGCACGCCGTTGCCGGTCAAAATCCGCACCGTGCGTCCCTGCTCGTCGCTGATTTCCAGATGCCAGGATTCAATATTGCCGCGCACCGCCGTTTGGATCTCGAAGGTGACGTTGCGGTCGCTGCCTGAAGGGCTGAACAGGGCCCGGTCGGTCTTCATCTTCACGCCAAATGGCACGCCGAAGCGCAAGGTGGCGCTGAAAACGTTCTGGGCGCCCAGATCGGTGCTGACGTAGGCGTAGTCAAATTGCCAGTTTTCCAGTTGGAAGCCGGCGCCGGCGCTCATGTGCTCGCGCTCGGAGTCGTAGCCTCCGCGCAGGACCAGGCTGCGCAGCGGGGCCAATTCCAACCCGCCGCGGAAGCTGGTGTCCATGTACTTGGTTTCGACCACGTCGGTGGTCATGCGCAGGCGATTGCCGAAGAATCGCAGGGCCAGGCCCGCCCGGGCGCTGCGCACCAGTTCTTCCTCTTCGTCAATCAGGGTGATTTTAGGCGATACCAGGTTCTGGATCGCACCACCAACGCTGAGCCGGCGGTGGGGCCGATACATCAGGCCGATGTCCAGGCCGGTGCTGCTGCCCGAGGCCCCGCCGATGTTCTGGCTGACGGCCTTCAGGTTCACGCCGTAGGTGAAGCGGGTGCCGCCATTGGCGTAACCCAGGGAGAAGATGCTTTCCTTCTCGCTGAAGGTTTCGTCCAGATCGGCGTCCCAGGTCGAGCGTTCGAATTCGCCGCTGTTGGTGAAGGTGCCGTTGAGGGCAAAGGTGCCCCAGGATTCGGTCGGCAGGCCCAACGCGATGAAGCTGTAGCGGGTGTCGTTGTACATCGTGGCGCCCATGGCTGTGATTTCCATGGTGCGCAACTGGGACAGACCCGCAGGGTTCCAATAGGACGTGGCGGCGTCATCGGCGGCGCCGGTGACGGCGTTGCCCAGGGCCAGACTGCGGGCACTGGCGCCGAAGCGCAGGAAACCGCCCGGGACACCGGCATCGTCGGCGGCCATTGCCGGGCTGGTTGCCAAACCAGGCGCCAGGCTCAGGACCGCTGCGAGTACCAGACTTATCCGGGTGATGGAATTGGTGCGATTCATGTTATTGAAGTTCCTCACTTGACCACCGCCACTTTGCGGCGCAGGTCCATGCCATTGCCCTGGACGCGGCAGATGTAACCGCCGTTAGCCACCTTGTGGCCCTTGCCGTTGGTGCCATTCCACGGAATCTGGACGACCTCGCCGGCCGTTACGAATTGCTGTTCACTGTGCACGACGTCGCCATAGAGATCGTAGATCGTCATGGTCACGTTGCCGGACGCTGTGGGCCGGAACATGATCATTGTGGCGCCATCACTGGGGTTGAAGGGGTTGGGCCGGTTGGTGATCTCCTTGGCCAGGTCCAAAGCCCGGGCCGTGTACAGAACCACGGTCTGGATCTCTTCGGTGACGCCGCTGGCTTCTTCGGCGTAGAAGCGCAGGGTGTGCTCGCCGGGAGTCATGAATTCGGGGCCCAGGTCGGCCAGGGTGAATTCGCCGCCGTACACGTTGATCGGGCGCGGTGGGTCCAGCCGGTCGACATCAAAGAAGATGGCCTGGATGCCGCCCAGATCCTTGGTTACGGCCGACAGTGACATCCGGGTGGCCGAAGTCACGTAGAAGCCATCGCGGAAAACCGAAGCCTCAGGTTCTAACGCCAGCGTGCTGCGCGGTGGACCGACCACTTCGAGCACCAGGCCGTCCGAGACGATTTCGCCGCTGATGGCCTGCATATGGATGTTCTGGCTGCCGAACGGGTCGACCGTCAGGTCGATGCTGGCTTCGCCGTTGACGTTGGCAATGAAGGTCGACGAGGTTGAGCGGGTGCTGCCCAGCTGGCCATCGCCCTGCAGGATTTCCATGAAGACTTCCGAACCCGGCACCGGGTTGCCGGTCGCGTCGGTGGCGCGGGTGCGGATAATGACCACTTCGTCGGGCCGCAACGGGCGGTCCAGGGTATGGCCGGGGATGTCTTCGGCCCACAATTGGACCATGGCCGCCGGCGCGGGCCGGACCACGACCACATGGCTGAAGAACTGCTCGCCGGTGTCGTCGCCGACGCGCAGATAGATCGTCTCGGCCCGGTCGTAGGTCTGGTAGCCGAAGGTGTACTCTCCACTGAGAGTGGTGCCCACGGTATCGGCCAGGATGCCGGCGGGGCTCAGGTTGAAGTCCGGTCGCGGCGAGTTGCCACTGAAGGCCCGCAAGGTGAAGTTGCGGTCATCGGTGGTGACCAACTGGCCGTTGATGATGTCCACTCGCCGCACGGTCATGCTGAAATGCTGACCAGCGATGACGGTGTCCGGGATGTCCACGGCGTAGCGCACGCCTTCGGGCACCACGTTGAGCACCTCGCTGAAGGATTCGCGACCGCGGTCGTCCCGCACCCGGATAACGATCGGCTCACTGGTGGCGTAGTTCTGCCCACTGATCACAGCTTCGCCGCTGACGAGCGTGCCAGTCGTGAGGCCCAGAGCGCTGTGGGCCGCCGAGCGATTCGGCAGCAGGGCGGTCATCTCAAAATCGCCGCCGGCGTCGATGCGATCTCCGGTTTCCGGATTCACCAGACGCACGGTCACGGCAAAAGTGGCCGGCGGGCCAGCTGTCACGGTGGCCGGGTCTGGCAATACGATCTGGTATTCGGCTTCGTTGACCGGGATGTCCACGCGGCCCGAGTTGACCGTGGGGTGCGCGGCGTCAGTGGCAAAGACCGCCACGACGCCCGGGCCGCCGAGCACGACTTCCACGTCGCGGCTGCCGTTGACGAACGGAGCGTTGTCGGCCGCAGCGTCGATCAGGTCCAGTTCGCCTCCGCTGCTGCTGAGGTGGATGGTGCCGTCGCTGACGGTGTGGGCCAGGTTCCAATACTGGTCCACCGCGCGCACTGAGAGGGTAAAAGGTGCTTCGGCCTGCTGGGTCAACGGTTCGCCCAGCTTGCCGGTGCCGCTCAGGGCGCCGGGCAGAGGGGTCTCGCCCGGGGCCACGATCTGGATGCGCTTGTAGCCATCGGCCAACATGCGGCAGGTATTGCTCAGGCCGGTGATGCCGGTGCCATCGCTGACTTCGATGAATATTTCTTCGGCGCGGCTATAGGCCTGGGTGATGGTCCGGGCGCCACCGGCAAGAATGCCCTGGGTGACTTCGGTGGTGCCGCCGCCATCGAGCCCGGTCTGGGCGCTGACGATGCGCACGTTGAAGAGACGGTCCTGGGTGGTGACCCGTTCGCCGGTATTGCTGTCGAGCAGTTCGACCACCAGGGGGAAGGTTTCGGGCGGTCCGACGATGGCGGTGTCGGGGATCGTGACCGAGTAGTAGAGCCCACCACTGTCCATGGCGATGACTGAACTGAAGGCCTCGCGGCCGAAGTCGTCAGTCACCCGGATGATGATGTCCTCGACCGTGCTGTAGTTCTGGTTGTTGATGACACTGACGCCGCCGACCAACTGGGACTCCGCGGTGCCGAGGGTGCCACTGGCGGCGCCCTGGTTGGGCAACAACGGAGTCAGGTAGAAGCGGTTCATGGTCGTGGGCACCACGTTGCCGGTGACCGGGTCGATCAGCTTGACGGTGACCTGGAAGCCCGGCACCGGACCGGTCGACGCAGTGGCCGGCACGGCGATTTCGTATTCATAAGGCGGGTCAACCGGGATGTGGCTCGACTGCGAAGGGTTGGCCAGGTCGTCCTCGTCGTAGGCTGTCACCGTGACGGTGCCCTCGTCGGTCAGGAAGCCGTTGAAGGTGCGCCGTCCGTTGACGAAGGGCACGAAGTTTTCCTGGGGATTGCCCGGCGCGGCAAACGAGTTGTCGCTGGCCACCAAACGCAGATTACCCACGTTGGTGGTGTCGGCCAGATTCCAGTACTGATCCACGGCCCGTACCGTGACGGGGAAAAGCTCGCCCGAGCGCTGCACCAGAGGCGCGCCGCTCTTGCCGCTGGCGTCAAAAGCGGGAATGCCCGATTCGATAACCTCGCCCGGCGCGACGATCTGCAACCGTTTATACCCATCGGCGAGGATGGCAAACACGGGGCTGGAGCCGCTCAAACCGGTGGTGTCGGTGACGGTCACGTAGATGTTTTCGGCGCGGGTGTAGCTCTGTTGGAAAGAGATCACGCCGTGGTCCAGGCGCTGGCTCGTGGTGCCGGTTGTACCGAGGCCCACGCCGCCCAGGGCGGACATCACCGCGACACTCAGGCGCCGGTCAGTATCGACGATGGTGTGGGTCTCGGTGTCGCGCAGTTGCACGCCGACCGGGAAGGTGGCCGGTGGACCGACCAGGGGTGCCTCGGCGGCATCCATGGTCACCACGTATTCCAGGCCATTGGGCAGCATGTTAATGGTCGAACTGTAGCTGCTGCGGCCAGCGGTGTCGGTGATCCACAGGACAATGTCCTCGACCGTATCGTAGGCCTGGCCGGTGATGCTCACCACGCCGCCTGAAAGTTGCGAACTGGTGATCAGCAGGCTGCTGCTGGCCGGTTCCAGGTTGCTGCGCAGGGCCTGGATGTTGAACCAGTTGTTGGCCGTCGGCATCGGATCGCCGTTTTCGTCCACCAGGCTTACCTCGATGGTGAAGGTCTGGGGCGGGCCGACCAAAGCTGTGGCTGGGGTGACCATCTGATAGGTGGCCCCCTGTTGGATCTGCACCGTGGCCTGCTGGCCGGTCAGATCGGTGTGGTCAAGAGCCGTAGCGGCCAAGGTCACAAAGCCGGTCGAGGTCAGGAAGACGGGCATCGTGATTTCGCCGGAGACCAGGGTCTGGCCGTTGTTCAGCGGGTTGGTGGGCGAGATGGAGCCATCGTCGCTGGCCAGCCACACGTGCTCGCTGCTGTCGTTGACCTGGTTCCAGAACTGATCCACCGCCCGGATGCGGGCGTCGAATTCAAGACTGGCAGTCTGGGCGATCGGCGTGCCGATCTTGCCGTCGCCCTCGGGGCCACCGGGCTGATCGGCTTCGCCGGGCAGCAGGAGCATTAGGCGGCTGAAGGTGCCGGCGTCGACCTGCACGCTACTGGTATCGTTGATCGCGGGCGTGATCAGGTCGGCGGCGACCAGGTCATGCATCGCGGCGGTCTTGAAGAACAAGTCATAACTGGCCGTGCCGTCCGGATCCAGGGCCGTGTCGTTGGGCGTGATCATCTGGAAAAAATTGTTGCTCGTGAAATGGACCTGGGACTGGACCGGCACCTGGTTCCACCAGGCGTCCGTGGCGATCACCGAAGCGATGACCGGGTCACCGGCCGCCAGGGGCAGGGGGTCGCCCACCTTGCCCGGGGCAATACCCGGGGTGTGGGTTTCGCCGGGCAGCAGGACAATCAGGTCGGCGTAGTCCTGGGCCGTGGCGAACACGTTGAAAGGGTTGCTGCTGTCGGTGTGGGCAAAGGTGTCCTCGCGCACGAACAGCTGCACGCCGACGCCGGTGCGAGTGATCTGGATGTTGCCGCGCCAGGCACCCTGGTAGGCGCCGGTGCCAAAGCCGGCGCCCATGTCCACCGAAATCGGATTCAGAATGCCCGAGCCGTGACTCACGTACAGGGTCACGTCATCGGTGTAGTCGGCGGCATGGTTGCCGAAGATGTCCCGCGCCACGATCGTCACGTTGGGCAGCAGGGAGCCGGCCCGGTGATCGGGCAGGAGCCCCAGCACGTCAGCCGGCGTGGGGTTGGTCCGGTTGTTGATCCCGATGTCGAAGTGGTCGATCACGCCGGCCTTCATCGGCACGGTCGTGAAGGCAAATACACCACTGCTGTTGTCGTCCACCCGTACGGTCTGGTGGTTGGGATCCGCCAGAGTAATCAAGGTCACGGCGAAGTCGCCTGTGTTGTCACTGATATTCTGGGGGTTGGCGGGCAGGGCGGCCGCGCCGTCACTGCTGCTGAAGTCCATGGCCATCGGCAGGATCGGGTCCACGTCCATGACCGGGTTCCAAAAGGAATCGGTGGCGTAAACGCGCACGTCGAAAGGCACGCCCGCATCCTGCACCGAAGGGTTGCCCACCTTGCCGTCGTCTTCGACAAAATCAAAAATGCCCGGGTCCAGCGTTTCGCCCGGTGCCTCGACCACCATGCGGGCGTAGGGCGCTGGCGATACGTTGATCGGACTGGAGTTGTTGGCGTTGATGCCACTGGATTCGGCGCGCAGGTACTGCAGCTGATTGGCCGAGCGCAGGATCACGCGGATGTCCGTGGGGTTGTTGATGTTCACCACGTTGCCGGGGTAGTCCGGCAATGCGAAATAGCCCGAAGGCGAGCTCAAGGTCACGTTGCGGTTGCCGGGCGCCAGGTTGTTGTAGCGATCCACGGGGCGGATCGTCACCGGATCGATCATGTCACCGGCGGTCACGGCGTTGGGCGTGCCCTGATTGCCGCTGAAATTTTCGTCATTGAGGCCATTGACCCAGGTTTCGCCCGGGAACGAGATCAGGATCTTCTCGGCGGGTCCGGCATTGACCTGGAAGGACGCTGATTCGCCCACCACACCCGAGTCGACAATGAGCTTGGCGCTGAAACCGCGCTTGGTCACCTGGACCAGGGCGTCCAACTGACCGTTCACGAAGTTGGCGTTGTTGGTCAGGATGTAGTCGGCACTCTCGTCGGCGGTGCCAATGCGCACCCGCAGGCTGACGGCGCCGTTGAGCGGGAAAATGTTGTCGTTGGAATCGCGGGCGTGGATGCGGATGTTGAACGGAATGGTGGTCACCTGGGAGTCGGACGGATTCCACACGCCGAGATCAAATTCGAAATGGTCCAGGCCCTGGGGATTGATGATCACGTCGCTGCGGCTGGTGGCATTGACGGCGCCGCTGGCGGTGAGCGTCATGCGCGTGGTGCCAGAGCGAATCAGGGTCGAGGAGAGGCTCATTTCGGGGTTGCCACCCATGACTCCGCCGGCGGGCAGGATCACGCCGCCGTTGGGGTCGTCGCTGCTCCAGTTGAGGTTGGGCAGGGCCGCCGGCTCAATCGGATTCCAATGCAAATCAGTGGCGTAGACGGTGATGCCGCCAAAGTTCTGTCCCGAGGTCTGCGAACTGGGCACACCGCTTTTGCCGGGGCTGACGCCGGGCGTCAGGCTTTCGCCGGGCAGTAGCAACACCACGCCGTCGAGGTTGCCTGGTCGCAGGGGCGTGATGGTGGCCGAACCGCTGGCAGGCGTCGCCTGGCCGGGATAGGTCACTGTGTTGACGGCTGTCAGCACGTTTTCACGGGTAATCGGGTCGGTGCCCCAGAAGGTGACCGGAACGGTGGCCACACCCAAGGCGAAATCAACGCCGCTGACGCCCAGCATCGGGCCGGTGGGGAAGTGACCGACCAGGGCAGTCAGGTCCAGGTCATCCCGGAAATTCAGGACCGCCAGTCCGGCGCCGTCACGGGCGATGATGTCGATGTTAATGGCCTGGTCGACAAACTTGTCGCCGGCGGGGACGGCAAAGTCAAAGTGGTCGACGTAGTTGTAGCAGTTGATTTCCACATCGGTGGCAGGCACCGAGCCGTCATCGGCGTCGAAGACCCGCAGGCGCACCGGTTGGCCATCGGCCAGGAAGCGCACGTTGTCGAATTGGAATTCGCCGTTGGTCAAGTACTGGCTGCCGGGCAGGACAGCGGCCACGTCGGGTGACTGCAACTGGGCGTGGATGAAGTTGGCCGTCACATCGGTGGATCCGTCGGCGTTGACCGCACGCACGTTCACGCTGAAGTCGGTTTCAACCGTTACGGCGGGCCGTCCGGCCACCAAATGGGGGTTGACCACCGTGATTTCCAGGTGATCGAAGGCCAGGGCGCTGCCCGAGGCCATCAGGCCGAAAGCCAACGTAATGGCCATCAGACGATTTTTTCTGCTCATTGTACGGATCATTGCCATCCCGCTGCGTTGGTTGTGTGGGCCGTCAGATCAACCTTGCAAATCGCATGAGGTCGATCAGGCCGGCCTTGCAAATCGCATGAGGCCGGTTGGGAAAGAGCCCCTACGAGGACTCTGACGCTGAATAGGATTTCCAAGGGAAAGACGTGGCAATGTGTGTGCCGTTGACCCAAAATATCCCGTTGTGCCGGATACTTTCTCATCGGGTTGGCGGATTTCGCGGCCGCTGGGTAATGAGCATCAAGCCTGTTATGGGTTCGCATGATCGTGTAAGATTGGCCTTCACCCCGAACCTTGCCCCGTTTGGAAAGTGGAATCATGAGCAAAATTTTGCGCGGGCAGATCATTTCGATTCTGGCTGGGTTAGTGATTCTGGTTGGCTGTGATCAGCAGGAAGATGCTGCATATATGGCGGAAGTTGACACTTGGCATGCCGAGCGGATTGAACGCCTGCGCAGCGAAACCGGTTGGCTGACCCTGGTGGGATTGCACCCGTTGGGACAGGGCGTCAACATCCTGGGCTCGGGCCCCGACAGCGACGTGGTGCTGGCGGCGGTGGCGCCGGCGACTCTCGGGACCCTGACCCTGATGGGCGGTCAGGCGGATCTCAGGCCGGCGGCGGGCATTCAACTGGTTTCTTTCGTGGAGGGTGCCGAGGCAGGCGAATTTGGCGGCGGAGTCGTGAAGACCGATGGGCAGGGCGCGCCGGATCAGATCGCCGTGGGCTCGCTGGTCTTTTACGTCATCCAGCGGGGAGAGAAATATTTTCTGCGGGTGAAGGACCGCCAGTCGCCCGTTTTACAAAATTTCCAGGGTGTCCAACGCTACCCGGTGAACAAGGCCTGGCGGGTAACCGCCCGGCTGGAAGGCAAACCGGGCACCGTACGGGTGGCCAACGTGCTGGGACAGGTGGCGGACGAGCCTACGCCGGGGGTCCTGGTTTTTGAGTTGGACGGTGCGATTCACCGCTTGCGGCCGACCGGTGAGCCGGGCGCGGGAATGTTCGTGGTCTTCGGCGACGCCGAGCAACAGGGCGCGCATCCGTTCGCCGGCGCTGGCGCCGGGCAGCGTGCGGGCGCGGGCGAAGTCGTCGGCGTCGAGCTGTAGCAGGGTGTCGAGTGCCAGTTCCAGCCACAGCGGTAGGCCGGCGGCGGGTTGGCCGTCG